>Ga0187846_10000561_pt1 | contig 21431 bp, 17 predicted proteins | sample TC_taG_FD_161473 | JGI IMG/M metagenome (GOLD analysis project Ga0187846, IMG submission 161473) | Biofilm microbial communities from the roof of an iron ore cave, State of Minas Gerais, Brazil - TC_06 Biofilm (v2) | ecosystem: Environmental > Terrestrial > Deep subsurface > Cave > Wall biofilm...
TCGGATCCCCTCAAAATGGGTGCCGGACGGAATGCACGGGAAGAAGCTGAACATCCCTTCAACAGGATTGTCCGCGGGTGCGCCCCGATACAGTCGGAACGACCCGTGCGGCTGAGCAGGCCTCGCACACCGCTCAGATTTCAGGTCGGCTTGCTACCAGGCCGCGAGCGTCACCTCCAGGTAGCCGGAAGGGACGTTCCCGCGCAAGGCGCGCTTGAAGTTCATGCTGTTCTGGTCTAGCGAGTTGTCGACGACGAAGAGGGTATCGATGACGAAGTGCCTCTCGTCTAGACACGACGCAAAAAGGATGCTCTTCTGGGGGCCGTCGGGCACGGTCTGGACTGACAACCGGGCTGGCATCTTTTAATAGAAGGTGGTCAAGTGTACACTGAGGGCAGTCGGGAACCCAACATGGACATCCCGGTTAATCCCACCCCGGTCCCGGTTTGTGAAATATGGCTCGTGGGCAGAAATGCATGCTGGGGGAGGCATACTAAGATCATGCAGGACGTCAACAACTTCAACTTCAACGCCGTCAAGATCGCGCTGGCCTCTCCGGACCAGATTCGTCAGTGGTCGCGGGGCGAGGTGAAGAAGCCGGAGACGGTCAACTACCGGACCCTCAAGCCCGAGTGCGACGGCCTGTTCTGTGAGCGGATCTTCGGGCCGATCAGGGACTAGGAGTGCTACTGCGGCAAGTACAAGCGCATCCGGTTTAAGGGGATCATCTGCGACCGCTGCGGCGTGGAGGTCACCCGGCCAGGGCCGGGGCGCTACCCAGGTGCATGCCGGCGGCATCGTCGGAGGCGCCCCCGTGCCATCGGCACGAGACCGATGAGCCCGGTACTGAGGAGCATCAGGGACGCGGGTTCGGGAGTGGGAATCACCGCGAATTGGAGGAGTGCAAACAGACATTACGCGCTCCCGCTCCATCCGCTGAGATCCGCGAAGGTCGGTCCTACATTCGCGGGTGGTTTCTTTGCCTTTAAGAGAAAGATCGCACGGTCTCGTCAAAATCTCCCATACCGGAACCCGAATTTCTAGAATGAATAGGAATCAACCATCGACCATCGCGCTTCGTGATCTGGAAGAGCCGATCCGCGCCGAACTCTTCAGCCTGGAGCGGCTTGAGCAGCACGCCGAGAGCCTGGCGGCGGCGCAGACTGTCACGAACGATACGAACCAGGGTCGTCCGCTTATCCCGCGGGTCGTAGAAAACGGCCGCGCGCTACTGGATTCGTATCGGGCGATTGCGGGGGCCATTCGGGAAGAGCGCGCGATTACGGCTGCGGCTGAGTGGCTGGTCGATAACTTCCACATCGTCGATGAACAGCTCCGCGAGATTCAGGACGATTTGCCGACCGGCTACTACCGCAAGCTACCGAAGCTCGCCTCGGGTCACTTGCGAGGGTATCCGCGTGTGTTCGGAGTGGCATGGGCCTACGTGGCGCACACGGACAGCCGATTCGATCCGGAAGCGTTGCGCCGATTTGTGAAGGCTTACCAGCGGGTGCAGCCGCTCAACATCGGTGAGCTATGGGCCGTGACCATCACCCTGCGCGTGGTGCTCGTGGAAAATCTGCGCAGGCTGGCGGAGCGAATCGTGCGGGGCCGCGCCGCGCGCCAAGACGCCGACATACTGGCCGACAGCCTGCTTGGCACAGACGGACAGGTTCCCATCCCGCCGGAAACGGCCCTCCGCGGCTTCGAGAGAACGCCGCTCGCCATGGCATTTGCCGTACAGCTTGTCCAGCGTCTGCACGATCTAGACCCGAAGATGGGAGTCGTCCTGCGCTGGCTCGACCAGCGTTTGGCTGAGCAGGGGACCACGGCTGACGAAATTGTCCGCACCGAACATCAGGAACAGGCGGCGACGAACGTCACGGTACGGAACATCATCACCAGCATGCGTTTGATGACGGACTTTGACTGGCGCGGATTCTTCGAGAGCGTCAGCTTGGTGGACGAAATCCTGCGGAACGAAACCAACTTCGCTGAGATGGATTTTGCCACACGCGACTCTTACCGCCATGCGATCGAGGATCTCTCGCGGGGATCGAGCTATTCGGAAATCGAGGTGACGGAACGTCTTGTGCACCGCGTCAAGCGGGTTCGCGTAGAGCCGTCTGGCAATGGGCAGCCACACGAGGACCGGCATGCGGATCCGGGCTATTACCTGATATCGCGGGGACGCTTGGTGTTTGAGCGCGAACTCGGTTACCGCGTCCCCTGGAAAAGGTGGCTGCTGCGCCTGTATATACGAGGCGCGGTACCAGGCTACCTTGGGACGATCGCCCTCGTGACAGCCCTGATTGTGGCGCTGCCGCTGCTGCATGAAAGAGAAGCGGGAGTCGCCGCGTGGGGTCTGGTGCTGCTCGGACTCCTCGCTGCCGTGCCTGCTTCCGACCTGGCTATCGCGCTCATCAACCGAGCAGTGACACAGTTGCTCGGACCGCGAATGCTGCCGCGGCTGGAGTTGCGCAACGGCGTGACGCAGCACCTGCGAACGATCGTCGTCATACCCACCCTGCTCACTACCCAACATGACGCAGAACAGGTGGTGGAGCGACTGGAGGTCCACTACCTGGCGAATCCGGATGACGAGCTGCGTTTCGCGCTGCTCTCTGACTGGATGGACGCGCCGAGCGAGAGCCTCCCCGGCGATGACGAACTACTCGCTGTCGCAGTTGATGGAGTTGCGCGGCTGAACACACTCCACGGCCCCACTCCCGACGGCGGCGAGCGCTTCTTGCTCTTCCATCGGAAGCGTGTCTGGAACGAGAGCGAGGGCAAGTGGATGGGGTGGGAGCGCAAGAGAGGGAAGCTTCGTGAGCTGAACCAGCTTCTCCGAGGCGGAGCGAACACGACGTTTCTGCCAATCGGGGGACGCCCGGTGCAAGCCCCTTCGGGTGTTCGGTACGTCATCACGCTCGATGCAGACACGCGCCTGCCGCGAGGCGCTGCGTGCCGTTTAGTCGGCACCATGGCGCATCCCCTCAATCAGCCGAGGTTCAGCGCTCGCGCCGGGCGAGTCGTGGAAGGCTATGGGGTAGTGCAACCGCGCATCACACCTTCGCTGCCCGCCGACCATGAGAGATCACTTTTCCAGACAATCTTCTCTGGCCCGAGCGGCGTCGATCCGTATGCGTTCACGGTTTCGGATGTCTACCAGGATTTGTTCCGAGAAGGCTCTTACACCGGCAAGGGAATCTACGACGTCGATGCGTTTGAGGCGGCCTTGGCAGGCAAGATGCCGGATAACGCGCTACTGAGCCACGATCTCTTCGAAGGGATCTTCGCGCGGGTTGCGCTGGCGTCAGACATCGAGCTGTTCGAAGAATTTCCGTCGCACTATGAGGCGGCGGCCGCCCGGCAGCATCGCTGGGCGCGCGGAGATTGGCAGCTTCTGCCCTCCATTTTCGGGCGTGGGCGGGCAGAGTCGGGAGAACGACGTCCTGTCACTTTTCCTGCGATTGGCCGTTGGAAGATGTTCGATAATCTGCGTCGCTCTTTGTCAGCCCCGAGCGCGTTCTTCACACTGGTCGCTGCCTGGCTGCTGCCGTCGGCTTCTTCCTGGGTGTGGGCGAGATTCATCCTGGCGACGATTGCGATTCCCGCACTGCTGCCTTTCCTAATCGGAATCTACCCGCCGGTGCGTGGAATTTCCAAGCGCAGCCATTTGCGCGCGGTGCTCACCGACCTTTCGCTCGGCGCGGCCCAGATTGGCATTACGGTGACGATGTTAGCGTACCAGACATGGCTGATGTTTGACGCAATTCTGCGCACTGTTGGTCGTATATTCATCACTCACAGGCATCTCCTGGAGTGGGTAACCGCAACACAGGCCAAGTATGCGGTCGATTTGAAGCTGTCCGGAATCTATAAGCGCATGGGCGGCGGCGTGCTGCTTGCGGTGGCGGCGCTGGTGATTCTCGCCTATGGACGGCACCATGCTTGGGACGCTGCGCTTCCTTTCATCTTTCTCTGGATTGCCGCGCCTGCGGTCGCACGACAGATCAGTCTCCCTCCGCAACGCACCGGGGTCGAGCCGCTCTCTGCGGCTAACGCCCGGGCTCTCCGTTTGATTTCGCGCCGAACCTGGCGCTTCTTCGAGACTTGCATAACTCCTGCGGACCACGCGCTGCCTCCCGATAACCTCCAAGAGGACCCGAAGCCAGCCGTGGCCCATCGGACATCGCCCACGAATATGGGGCTGTATCTGCTGTCCACGTTGGCTGCACGTGACCTCGGCTGGCTGGGCACTTTGGAGGCAGTTGAGCGATTGGAAGCCATACTCGGGACAATGAGCCGACTGGAATTGTTTCGAGGGCACTTCTACAACTGGTACGACACGCGCGATCTTCATCCGCTCAATCCAAAGTATGTCTCCTCAGTGGACAGTGGAAACCTTGCCGGACATCTGCTCGCCCTCGGGAATGGCTGCCGGGAGCTGATCCAGAAATCGTCTCTCGGACAGCGCGCGCTCGCCGGCGTGAAAGACCCGATCGAGCTCTTGCGTGAAGCGTTCAGCGAGATCGCAGAGACGCGGCGCACACAGACCGTCACAAGGAAGCAGCTCAGCAATGCTATCGACGCACTTGCCAACACGCTTGAGCCGGTGCCTGTGAATGCAGCGGAGTGGGCGGCGCGTTTCGTCGAGCTGAGGGCGCGTGCCCACACCGTAGCTGACATTGCGCAAGCCCTGGCTCAGGAGCGAGGGGACGCTCCCGATTCCGAGTTGCGCGCGTGGGCCGATGCCGTCAGGGCGTGCGTCGAAAGTCACGCACGGGACGCGGAGATTCTTGTTCCATGGGTGCGCCGGGATTCGAAAACGATTATGCCCATGGCCGAACGTCCTCTGGAGCAGGCACCTGAGTGGGTATCGATCGAGCCGTTCTTTCACTCCCTCCCCGCGCTAGCGGACGCTCCGGAACGATTCGAAAGGGCACTGCATGAACTTGCTGCGTTGCGCGCAGGCTTGCTGACCAATTCATCGGCGAACACAGACATTTTGGCGCGCGTCGATGCCCTAGCGCAAGCCATCCGGCATGCAGCGGAGGACGCCGCCGCGCTCATTCGCCGCCTCACTGCGCTCACACAGAAGGTGGAGGACATGTTCCAGGCAATGGATTTCACCTTTCTCTTTGATCATACGCGCAGGCTATTCTCCCTTGGGTACCGCGTCACGGACGGCACTCTGGACCCCAACTGCTACGACCTGCTCGCTTCGGAGGCGCGCCTGACGAGCTTCATTGCCATCGCCAAGGGCGATGTTCCGTCATCACACTGGTTTCGCCTGGGCCGGGCGCTCACTCCGGTGGGCCGCGGTTCCGCCCTCATTTCGTGGTCGGGCTCCATGTTCGAATATCTCATGCCGGCGCTGGTGATGATTTCGCCGACAGGCAGCTTGCTAAGCCAGACGTACGATTTGGTTGTCCGCCGGCAAATTGACTACGGAGCAGAGCGCCATGTGCCCTGGGGAATCTCGGAGTCGGCATACAACGCAAGGGACTTGGACCTCACGTACCAATATGCGGGCTTTGGTGTGCCGGGATTGGGGCTCAAGCGCGGACTCAGCGAAGATCTCGTCATCGCGCCGCATGCCACCGCACTCGCGGCAATGATCGACCCTGCCGCGGCGACGCAAAACTTTGCGCAACTCGCTAAGGCCGGCGGAAAGGGGGCTTACGGCTTTTACGAAGCGCTCGATTACACGAGTGCACGGGTGCCCGACGGCGAAGATGTTGCGGTCGTGCGCGCTTACCTAGCGCACCATCAGGGAATGTCTCTGGTCGCGCTCGCGAACGTGCTGAACGATGGGGCAATGCGGGCCCGCTTCCACGCAGAACCGATCGTGCAAGCGACCGAGCTGCTGCTGCAGGAGCGCCCGCCGCGGGACGTCCTGGTCGCACGCCCTCGCTCGGAGGAAGTCTCCGTGGCGGCGCATGTCCGCGAGCTCGTTCCGCCGGTAGTGCGCAGGTTCACTACGCCGCATGACGCGGTTCCACGGACGCATCTGCTTTCCAACGGGCGCTACGGGGTAATGGTAACGGCGGCGGGCTCGGGGTCTAGCCACTGGCGGGATATCGCGGTCACGCGCTGGCGCGAGGACGTCACACGAGACTGCTGGGGGACGTACATCTTTCTTCGCGACGCGCAGACTGGCCAGGTTTGGTCGGCGGGCTACCAGCCCAGCGGCGTCGAACCCGACGCCTACGAAGCCTCTTTCAGCGAAGACCGGGCCGAAATCATTCGGCGGGACGGCGCACTGACTACCACGCTCGAGGTGGTCGTGTCGTCCGAGGACGATGCAGAGGTGCGCCGCGTTTCAGTCACCAATCTGGGCGCACGCACACGCGAAGTTCAAGTCACTTCGTATGCGGAGCTTTCACTGGCGCCACAGGCCGCCGACATAGCCCACCCGGCGTTTTCCAATTTGTTTGTGGAGACGGAGTTCGTGTCAGATGCGGAGGCGCTTCTCGCGACTCGCCGCAGGCAATCCGATAAAGAAACGGCGGTCTGGGCCGCGCACGTGGCGGTTGTGGAAGGCGAATATGTTGGGGATCTGCAGTTCGAGACGGACCGTGTCCGGTTTCTTGGACGAGGGCATCACGTTCGCGATCCCATATCAATTACTGATGGGCGTCCTCTGTCGAATACCGTCGGCTCCGTACTCGACCCCGTGATGAGTCTGCGGCGTACGGTGCGCATCCGGCCCGGCACGACCGCGCGGATTGTTTTCTCAACGATCGTCGCTCCGGCTCGCGAGCAGGTGCTGGATCTGGCAGACAAGTACCGGGATGCGAGAACGTTCGAACGCACTCTGACGTTGGCTTGGACGCAGGCGCAAGTGCAACTTCATCACCTGGGCATCACTCCTGACGAAGCGCACTTGTTTCAAAGGCTCGCCAATGCTGTACTGTACTCAGATCCTTCTCTGCGGCCGGCTTCCGATGTGCTGAGCCGCAGCACGCTCGAGCTTTCTGCTCTATGGTCGCATGGGATTTCGGGTGATCTGCCCATCGTGTTGGCACAGATCGACGAGGCAGAGGATGTCGGGATCATCCGGCAATTGCTGCGGGCGCATGAATACTGGCGCATGAAGCGGTTGTCCGTTGACGTGGTCATTCTCAATGAGAAGCCGCCGTCGTATGAACAGGAGCTGCAGGGTTCCTTGGATGAGCTTGTCCGCGCGAGCCGGCAGCGCATCTCTCCGAACCCGAGTGATGTCCACGGCAACATTTTTCTCCTGCGGGGAGACCTGATATCTGCGCAGGAGCGCACGCTGCTGCAAACCATGGCACGCGCGGTGCTGCTCAGCCGGCACGGCACATTGGCCGAGCAAGTGACCCGACCGCAGCGTTCCGAAACCGTGGCGCCGTCCGTTCCGCGGACGCTTCGCCCGGGAAAAGCTGCGGACGTATCTTTGAACGTGCCGGACCTCGAATTTTTCAACGGCCTGGGTGGCTTCGCCGAAGCCGGCCGCGAATATGTGACCGTCCTTGGGGAAGGAGTGCGCACTCCTGCACCGTGGATCAATGTGATTGCGAATCCCTCGTTCGGCTTTCTGGTTTCAGAATCCGGTTCCGGCTACACCTGGTCGCTCAATAGCCGTGAAAATCAAATCACTCCCTGGTCGAATGACCCCGTGACTGACCCGCCCGGTGAAGCTATCTACATCCGCGATGAGGGTACAGGTGAAGTCTGGAGCCCGACGGCGCTGCCGGTTCGTGATGAATCTTCGCCATATGCGGCGTGGCATGGCCAAGGCTACAGCCGGTTCCAGCATGGCGCGCACGGAGTCCTGACGAAGCTGCTTCAATACGTGCCGATTCACGACTCGATCAAGATCTCCCGTCTCGTCCTGGAGAATCATTCCGGGCGTTCTCGTCGCCTCTCCGTGACCACATATGCGGAATGGGTGCTGGGGAATTCGCGCAGTGCAGCGGCGCCGTACACTATCACGGAGTTCGATGCGCGCACGGGAGCGCTGTTTGCGCGAAGCGCATGGGGCGGCGAGTTTGGCGGGCGAATTGCCTTTGCCGATCTCAGCGGACGGCAGAGTTCCTGGTCGGGCGACCGCACGGAGTTCCTGGGGCGCAATGGGATGCCTGACCGGCCTGCGGCACTTGAGCGAGGCGGGCCGCTTTCAGGAAGGGTGGGCGCGGGTCTTGATCCGTGCGCCACGCTGCAAACGCGGCTTGAGTTGCGTCGCGGCGGGCGCGCCGAAATCGTATTTTTCCTGGGTCAGGGGGAGAGCCGGGAACACGCGCGGGAGTTGATAGGTCGCTATCGCGCGGCGGACCTCGACGGGGTCTTGCGAGAGGTCACCCGGCGATGGGACAAGGTGCTCGGTACCGTACGGATCACCACGCCGGAGCGGTCGATGGATATCCTGTTGAATCGCTGGCTGCTCTACCAGACGCTTTCCTGTCGGGTGTGGGCACGTGCGGCGCTTTATCAGACGAGTGGAGCATATGGCTTCCGTGATCAGCTTCAGGATGTGATGGCGCTCAGCGTGGCTAACCGCGACGTCGCTCGCCAGCATCTCTTGCATGCCGCCACGCGCCAGTTCATCCAAGGCGACGTCCAGCACTGGTGGCATCCGCCGTCGGGACGCGGAGTGCGCACGCGCATTTCCGACGACCCGCTATGGCTGCCGTATGCCGTAATCCACTTCATCGAGGTGACAGGTGATATGACCGTGCTCGATGAAGTCGCGCCCTTCCTGGATGGCGATACGCTCGCTGAGGGACAGAACGAATCTTACTTCCAACCGCGGGTCTCGGAGACTCGCGCAACACTCTTTGAACACTGCGCGCGTGCGCTGGACCGAAGCCTCACCGTCGGCAGCCACGGGCTCCCGCTGATCGGGACGGGCGACTGGAACGACAGTATGAACCGCGTCGGGCAGCAGGGCAAGGGAGAGAGCGTTTGGCTAGGCTGGTTCCTGCACACGATCCTTTGGGAGTTCGCCAAGGTGGCGGATGCGCGCGGTGAGCACACGCGCGCGGAAACCTGGCGGCTGCATGTCAGCGCGCTGAAGGCCGCGCTCGAGCGGGAAGCGTGGGACGGCGAGTGGTACCGCCGCGCTTACTTTGACGACGGCACGCCGCTTGGCTCTGCCGCAAACACGGAGTGCCGCATTGATGCCATTGCTCAGTCCTGGGGAGTTATCAGTGGCGCCGCTGAGCCGGGACGCAGAGCGCGCGCGATGGCCGCGGTCGACCAACATCTGGTGCGGCGTCCGGAGGGGCTAGTTCTGTTACTCACGCCGCCCTTTGACCGGACGGCCTACGACCCCGGCTACATCAAAAGTTATGTGCCCGGCATCCGCGAAAACGGTGGACAGTACACGCACGCTGCCGTGTGGACGGTTCTGGCATTTGCGGCACTGAGCGACGGAGATAAGGCCGCTGAGCTGTTCCGTATGCTGAACCCTATCAATCGCACCGCCTCGCGAGCGACCGTGCAGCGGTACAAAGTGGAGCCCTATGTGGTGGCGGGCGATGTGTATTCCGAACCTCCGCATGTGGGGCGCGGCGGGTGGACGTGGTACACCGGGTCGGCCGGATGGCTTTATCGCGCGGCTATCGAATGGATTCTGGGTTTCCGCATACGCGGAACGGTGCTCTCGATCGATCCCTGCATCCCGCGAAACTGGCCGAGCTACTCCATCAGTTTTCGTTATCACTCGGCCGTATACAAAATCCAGGTGGAAAATCCGTCCGGCGTTACTCGCGGCGCTGCTCAGGTTAAACTGGACGGCAAGCTGCTGGCCGGCTCCGCAAATATTCCACTTGCCGACGATGGCACGGAGCATCAGGTTCTTATTGTGCTGGGGTAAACGAGGCGTGCGAGCAAACCCTCCAGAACCATGGCGCCTCATGGTTTCTTCATCAGGTAGCGCTTCATCGTCTCGCGCAGGTCAGTGAGGGAGCGCTGGACGCCCAGGGAAGTAACATCCCTAAGGTCGCGGGCACCCAGCGTCCGGGCGAACCGCTGGAGGATCAGTCGGCGCGGCGCTGTCACTCAGCGACGGCCTCGCTCGAAACGGCACGGATGGCCGCATTTTCGTCGCAACACATATTGCTCGGAGAGCTATGGAAGGTAATCGGGTGTATACTGAGGGTTAGTCGGGAACCCAAAACGTGGATATGATTGACTTCAATCACAGGGGAAATCCCGGTTTAGGAGGTCTGCCGGGACGCCCGGGGGAGCCGGCTGGATGCCGGTCGCCTGAGGGAGAGCCGACGAAAATCCATCGAGGGCACATCGCCCAGTACAGGCACGATCAGCTCCTGCGGGAGTACCTGAAGCAGAACCTGAACGACCTCATCCAGCAGAAGGAGCTGATCATCGATGGGAAGGTCAAGACGCAGATCGCCACCCTGGATCTCCCCACGCTCAAGTTTGGCGAGGAAGCGCAGTTTCTGGCCCTGGGCGTGGGCGGCGGGGCAGAGGGAGACCAAGTTCAGGCGCTCAGCGGCCTTCTGGGGGGCGACCACCACGGCAAGGAGCTTCAAGTCGAACTCGACTTCGACGAGTTCGTAAAGCTGGCCCAGGAAGTGTTGCTCGACGAGCTCCGGCTGCCCACCTTCCATGAGCCGGCCCGCTCGGGCGAGGTGGAGAGCCAGGATACCCCCGAGCTCGACGACCTCGACCGGATCGGGCTGCGCGCGGACCTGAACCTCGAAGAGACGATGGTCCAAAGCCTCCTGCGCAACGCCCGGGAGCGGGGCGTCCTCGACTACGACGTGGACGTGCAGCAGGACGCCTGGTACTTCATCGAGGACCCCACGACCTTCCAGAACAACCGGTCGGTGGAGATCTACGTGCTCGATATCTCCGGTTCGATGCGCGGTGAGTATTTCGCGCTCGTCCGCAAGACCATCTTCATCCTCTGGCACTACCTCGAGCCCCGGTATCCCACGAATCTCCGGCGGTACGCGGTGTTCCAGGACGTCGCCGAGGAGAAGACCCGGGACGAGTTCTTCTGCGTCGCGTCGAGCGGGGGCACGCACATCAGCACCGGCTTCGAGAAGGCGGTGGAGCTGCTCGAGGGCGTGACCGAGTACGACAAGTTTCTGTTCATCTTCACGGACGGGGAGACCAGCTCTGGCGACTTCGACCTGGCCAAGAAGAGGTTCGAGGAGGCGCTCACTGCGTTCGACCTGGTCAGTTACGGCCACGTGAACCCGGGGGGACGCGGGATCGGGGGGTTCAGCGAGTACGTCCAGGAAGCCGCGAAAACCCGCGAGGGGGCCGTGTTCGCCAACCTGGTCGATCTGGAGACGATCCGGTCGGCGATGAAGGACTTCCTCGCATTCTTCGACGCGCGGGCGGCCCTGCGATTCGCCGGCGTGCGACGCTGAGCGCGGTGAGGTAGGACTCGCGGTCGGCCAACGGCCGTCCAGAGACGCAGAGGACGCGTCGGCGCCGCGGCCCGCTAGTATGGGGAGGTTAGGGCGTCCTCTCTGACCGCCTACCGTGATCGATTTGATAGTGTTATCTTGGCTCAGTTGCTTGCGGTTGATTTTATCCCTGCCGTCTGGGTCCCGGGTCTCGCGACGCAGGGATGTAGGACATTGTCCTGGCCCTTTGAGAGGGGGGGGAAAATTAAGGGGAGGATCCGAGATCGATCCTGGGACATCCTAGATCGACTCAGGGGCGTCTAAGATGCCCCTTTATCTGAAAGGAGAGAGTACCTTATTTCCCGAGGCGATGAGACATGTTGAGCATTGGGGAAGCTCGAAGCACAATTTTGACTGAGATTAGCTCCGATGATGCCCAAGTTCGGGCCGAATACCTGAAGCATTTTCGAGTTGATGTAGAGAGGTTCGCTGATGCAATGGCGCGGGCATTCCTGAACTGGCAGATACTCAATATTGGGACGGAAAAAGATGTAAAGCGCGCATATGTCTCGGCTCTAACATATACGGCTATCACGCTCCACGTTCAGTCTCTGAAAGTATTTATCTCTGGTCTTTCGGTAGCGGCGGGCAATCTCATGCGTCAGGTCCTCGAATCGATCGCACTCGCTCTATTATGTTCGGGGAAGGGCCTTGACATTTTGGACCGATTTATGGCAGGAAAGTATTTAACCACCGATGCGATTCCTGATGTAATCCACTACGCTGACAGACTTGGGCTGAATAAGAGCGGGGTCGATGCACTCAGGGATGGACAGAAGTTCTATCACCAGTATAGTCATCCCACTCACCTTACCATTGCCTCGGTCACAGCATTTTCGAAGGAAGGTCTCAGAGGTATCTACGTTGGGGCTGCGTTCGATGAGCATAAGCTTGATGCATACGTGAAGGAGGTCAAGGGTCGTCTTAGCTTGGCAGAGGTATTTTCCAACTTCGTCGATGGGGTAAAAGCGAACCTCGCGAAGTGGTGAGCACCTGTATCATTTGTTTGGCAGAAAATCCCCTGGCTTGATCTGGTTAGTACTCTCCCTGTTTCCTCGTCTTTGTACGCACATCACATCCCCCGCACGTAGATCATCAACTGGGCTGAAAGTCCGTTCCGGGGTGAGCATCTTCTTTTCCGGGCTCTTTTGGCGGGGCAGAATCGCTGAAAGCCCTGATTTTATTGGTCTGGAGCGGGAAAGGGGATTCGAACCCCCGACCCTCTGCTTGGGAAGCCGAGCGCACGGGGCACGCCTGTTCTCCCTGAGTCCCGCTCAGCCCTGCCTAGCACGGGTTCCAGTCATGCTCTGTCCGGCGCAGTCCTGCCCAGTTTCGTCCCGCGGATTAGCAAGGGAATAGCAAACGAGTATTGGATAGTTGAATATTCAGATGTCTAGTGGAGGTGAAAGGACATTTTCCGCATCGCGGGGCGGGCAGGTCCGGGCGAGGCGTCGGAGGTGTGATCGAAGACAACGCTACCCTGGTCGTGTAGACCTTCGACCCGCCCCGACGCGACGAGGGAGCGGAGTCGCGCGGGCTAGCGCGCTTGTCCGCTCCCCCGTACTGCGAATAGAGGACGACGGGCGGGCCTACTTCTTGATGAACGTAGTCTGGGCCGCTCCCTTTGGGATCAGGTAGGCGGCAACAACACGAGCGTATCCGGAACTCTTGTTGAAGAGCGCGTTTGGAGTGTCCGGGATTTCTTGCCAGCTTTGCGGAGCCTTTACGGTTCGCTCGCTGCCTGCCTCCACAAGTGTCACCTCGCCCGTGATCACGGTCGCGACCACGGGTCCGGGATGGACGTGCAGCGGCACCCCGGACCCGGGCGGCAGATCGGCGACCTGGACAATCAAATCGTACTCCCCCGCCTTAGCCTCGATAGGGTACACGGCCCGGGATACGCCGACTGGCGAGAGGCCGGGCGTCTGACCGGTCACATGGCTGGTGATTACGGTTCCCGCAGCCACGACTGCAAGGATGCAAAGCACGATCCGCAAACGACTCCCGCTCATCTCACACCCCCAATAGATTTTGGCCTGCGAGACTACAGTAGGGCAGATGAGAGCGAACGCCATCGAGAGAAAGGCACATAGGCGTGTCTTGACGGATGGGCAAAGTACCTACAGAACCGCCGGCCGGATGAGACCGGCAACTCAGTCTGAAGACGGCCGGTGCAGCCCGGTTTCGACCACAAAGGCAGCGATCTGCGCTCGAGAGCCGAACCCCAACTTGTTCAGTATGTGCTCCACGTGAGCGTCCGCCGTGCGCTCGGCGATGACGAGACGCGAGGCAATCTCGCGGTTGGTGAGCCCCTGTGCGATGAGTGAAGCGACCTCACGCTCCCGCGCGGTCAATTTGCGCCCACGGGTATCGCCTGATGGCGCCGTCTCGTCGGCGAGCGCATATGCAATCGCCTGCTCGAGCGTCATTGCCGTGCCCTTTGCGCACGCCGCGTTGAACGCCCTTTCGCCGAGTCGACGCTTGGTCACCGCAACCTGCTGGTCATAGATCGGGCGATTCGCCGGCTCGAGCTGAACGGCGGCCGCGGCCATCAGCGCGCCTACTGCTCCGAACAACGAAGTCGCCCACTGCGGTCGAGCGGCGGCAGACACGGCGGCCAGGCCTGCAAGACAGTTCAGAACGCGTCGGTCGCCCAGCTCTCTCGCCAGCGCAAGACCCTCGCGGAACAGCCTCGGGGCCCGCCCTTCGTCACCCTGACTGAGTGCCAGATACCCGAGGTTGTGGAGTGTGGTGGCGATAGCGCGCTTGTCCGCACAGGCCTGAAAGATGGCCAATGCTTCTTCGAAGAGCGGCGCCGCCTTCCCGAAGTCGCCTTGAAACCGCAGGGCGTTGGCGAGGCAGTGCAGGGCTCGCGCCAGTTCCAGTCTGCTGCCGGCCACACGGTGAATGTTCGCACTCTGCCGTAGCAATTCCACGCCCTGCCGGTGATCGCCGATGCCTTCCGCCGCGTGCCCGAGATAGTGGAGGGCGCGAGCGTACCCGCTGTCATCTCCCGTCGCCTTGGCGAGGGCGCGCGCCTCTTCGCACAGCACCAAGACGCGATGAGGGTCGCCTTGGGTGTAGGCGAGATGGCCGGTAAGATTGAGCGCCCGCACGCGCAGGGCCGGCGGCGCATTTTGGTCGAGGCGGAGCATGTCCTCAAGCCATGTTCGCGCCTCGACGAAGTGGCCGTGAATCTCCCAGAACTCATACAACGCCGTGGCCAGACGCAGTCCGGCAGCATCCCCGCCGCCGTGGCGCCTGGTCCAGTTGAGAGCGGCGCGGAAGTTTGCGTGATCCTCCTCCAGGCGTTCGAGCCAGGCGATCTGGTTGGGCCCGCGGAGTTCCGGCGCTGCCCGCTCGGCCAGGGCCAAATACCAGTTCCGGTGCCGTTGCCGCGAGGAGTCGGTTTCCCCTGCTTCCTCGAGCCGCGCGCGACCATACGCGCGCACGGTCTCCAGTAGGCGATAGCGCGCCTCGCCCTCGCGATCCTCCATTTGAACCAGGGATTTGTCGAGAAGTTGCGTCAACACGTTCAGGATTTCGGACGATTCGAGACCGTCGCCGACGCACATGGCCTCCACCGCTTCCAGCGTGCAGGTCCCCGCGAAGACTGACAACCGCCGCAGCAGCGCTTGCTCCTTTGTGGAGAGCAATGCGTAGCTCCAGTCCATCGTCGCCAGCAGCGTGCGGTGTCGTGGCGGGGCTTCGCGGCTGCCGTCCGTGAGCAGCCCAAACCGATCGTCTAAGCGGACAGCGATCTGCTCGGCCGTGAGCGCCTTGACTCTGGCCGCGGCTAACTCGATCGCGAGCGGAATGCCGTCCAACCGCCGGCATACCTGCACCACGGCAGGCAGGTTGCGGCTCGTGACCCGGAACTCCGGATGGGCGAAGGACGCCCGCTCGAGGAACAGGGAGACCGCCTCAAATCGCGTCAGCTCTTCCAGAGAAGGCAGGCGTTCCGGGTGGGGTACCGAGAGCGAAGGGACGCGGTAGGCCAACTCGCCGTCAATACCCAGTCGTTCGCGGCTGGTGGCGAGGATACGCAGGTTCGGACACCGCCGCAGCAGCGCATCGGCCAGTTGCCCGCAGGCGCCCAGCAAGTGCTCGCAGTTATCGAGGAGGAGCAGGAGCGATTTGGGACGGAGAGTATCGATCAGTGCATCGGTGAGTGGACGGCCTGGTTGTTCAGATACTGCCAGAGCTGCAGCAACCGTGTGGGGCACAAGGGCGGGGTCGGAGAGTGCCGCCAGGTCGGCCACCCAGACTCCCTCGGCATAGTCCGGAAGTAGTTCGGCGGCTACCTGGAGGGCGAGCCGCGTCTTGCCGCAACCCCCGCTTCCCGTGAGGGTGAGAAGCCGGGTGCTGGTGAGCAGACGCTTGACCTCGGCAACCTCCCGGGTCCGCCCGACGAAACTGGTCAGCGGAATCGGCAGGTTGTTCGGCCGCGGAATTTGTGAATCAGCCATTCAGCGAGGCGGAATAGGGCCTCCGGCGCTCGAGGGCCACGTTCGCCGGATAGACTGGTCTCCCCTTTGCACGCTCCGCGACATTCTGCGGTTTCAGTGCGGTCTGATGAGTGATCGCCCGCTCGTACGCATTGGCGTACCCGATCGCCTACCGGCAGCACCTGCGCCGGGCGCGGTTGGAACTTGAATGGGTCGACGGGGTCGGCGCCTTCAGTGAACGATGGTGCGATCCGAACTCTCGGAATAGCAGGGAATAGCAGAATACCTATGAGGGGGCGCTCAGGATGGGCAGGCCGTGCGGAACGTGTTGTGCTGCAAGGTTTTTCGCATATAACGGGACCAATGACCTTCTGCCTACCAGATAGGGGACCGGTCTCTCAGGATCGTGCGGAACGCCTTGATTTGCAAGGTCTGGAGCGGGAAAGGGGACTCGAACCCCCGACCCTCTGCTTGGGAAGCCGAGCGCACGGGGCACGTCTGTTCCCCCTGAGTCCCGCTCAGCCTTGCCCAGCACGGGTTCCAGTCATGCTCCGTACTGCCCAGTCCTGCGGAGTTTCGCCTCGCAGAATAGCAAGGGAATAGCAAACGAGCATTGCATAGCTATATGGTCAGATGGTCAGGAGGTTGTCTCTCAGTCTACTGACGCGATCACGAATTCGCTTCAGCGTCGATTGGGTCTCAGTACCCACACATCTGGTCTCTCACTGCCGCCAGGTCAGCCACCCAGACTCCCTCGGCATAGTCCGGAAGTAGTTCGGCGGCCACCTGGAGGACGAGCCGTGTCTTGCCGCATCCCCGCTCCCCGTGAGGGTGAGAAGCCGGGTGCGGGCGAGCAGACTCTTGACCTCGGCGATCTCCCGGATCCGCCCGATGAAACTGGTCAGCGGAATCGGCAGGTTGTTGTGCCGCGGAATTTGTGAATCGGCCATGGCGGCCTCCCGTGGTACTCGGAGATGGGGCCGCGACTATCAGCGACGTTCAGCAGAGAATGCCGCCTGTCCTTCACCGATCCTTGCAGGCGGCCTTTAGAGTTTCCGCGCGCGGACCTCGAGGTAGGATGGGAATAAGGTCTCCAATAGGCCGTCGCGGTCATCCTCAGCATGCGGATGGTTGGGCGGAGAAAACTCCCAGAGCCCATCGACAACCATACCCGCTGCCTCGATACCGTTGACAATGGTCTCGATGCGGTGCCCATATTCGAGTGTCGTGGCAATGAGCCTTCCCTCATTTCGCCACTCATCGCGAATCGGTTTGTCTTCGAAGTATGAGACAATCGGGTGCCACCCGCGGCCATCGTAGGAATCATACAGGCGCAAGGTGGTTGGGTGCACGGTGGTCATGCGGTAGAGACCACCGGGGGCGAGTACGCGCCCCACCTCCTGAAGAACGCGGCGGGCGTTGGGCACGAAAACCAGCGAGTGGATGTGCCACACGATGTTGAAGGAGTTGTCCCGAAAACGCGAGAGATCATTCATATCTCCTTGTACGCACTTGACTGCCACGCGATACTGTCGGGCGAGACCCCTGACTGTGGCCACCTGGGTACGGGAGATATCTAACACAGTAGTTGAAGCGCCAAGCTTTGCGAACATAATGCCGTGAAGACCACCTCCCCCTGCGAGTACGAGGACTGGGGATCTGTCAAGGCGTACACCCGAGAGGTGTCCCCGAGGGTCAAGAGCGCGGCGGATGCTGGCGTTTGTCCTCGGGAGCCGTCCCTCAGGCCGCGTATATCGCATCCCGGCACGCGCCAAACTTTTCCCAAGCACGCCGATTGTGATCCGTAGGTTTCATTTATTCTGCTGAGTTCGTCAAATGATGTAAGGCCATCCTTCATGCTGCTAGGGAGCATCGAACTACGTAACGTTGGTTCTCATCAGGAGCGCGTCGAGTTTAGACGCCGCCTCGCGTCCATGCCCGGCAGGACATGGCTGTAGGTATCCAGGGTGAGCGAGATCTGCGAGTGCCCAAGGCGCTCCTGGACGATCTTTGGGATGGACGCCCTGGGCCAGTAGCAGGGTAGCGGCCGTATGACGTAGGTCGTGGAACCGGATCACTGGGAGCCCGGCCCGCCTTAGCAGCGGCAGAAACGATCGGCGCAGAAGGTTGCTCTTGCGAAGCGGGCCTCCTTTGGTGTCACAGAAGACGAGGCCATCAAGATGGCCCTCGACCGTCATCCTTTCGCGGCGGTCCCTCAACGCCAAGACGGCGAGTACGGGCAAGTCCACTTGCCTGCGTGCCCGCCTGGTCTTCGGCTCCCCGATCCACAGCCGCCCATTAAGCTCGTGAAGCGTATGGCGGACGTGGAGAGCCGCTCCAGGGAGATCTACATCCTCCCATTGCAGACCCAACAGTTCGCCCTGGCGGAGGCCCGTGACGGCAAGGACGTAGAGGACGGCGGCTTGTTCAACCGGCATAATCTTTTTGAATGTGGCGGCCGCTGTCCCGAGTTGCCATGCTGTACGGTCGATCCAGCCCTTTGAGGTAGCGAAGATGCAGCTCACCAAGATCGTCAAACCCTATGCTCTTCTCACGACCGCACGCATCGCAGTGAAGAAGGTGAAATGTGAAGCCACCGCCATAATGCGATATTTCGGTATTCCAATGGCCCCCATTCAGACGGGTTCTCACCTACCCTCTTTCGCGTGTTTCTGAAGCGCAGCCTCAAGCGCCTTCAGTGCTCTGGCGCATAGAAATAGTAATCCGCCGAGTACGCGCTCTTTGACTCCTTGCCGTTCGCGGTCGCGTCGCACGTATTCGCATTCGGTGCCACACCGCCCTCCGTATGGATGCGCTGGATGCTCGTCACGCGCTTCAAAACGCCTTGTCCTGTGTGGCTCGCCGCCGTTAGCAGCAACCAGGGAATCGCGCCCGGGTTGGGCGCGTCTTGTTTGGCAGCCACTCTCCCCACCACCTCGCTTCCGTCGATATGCTTCCACGTGGGTCCAGCGAAGTGATGGATGATCTTTTTCCCTCTCGAATCGGTAAGGTCTGCTTCCGGCGCTTTGAACACCCAGGCGGAAGGCGGGTTCGGGCCCGCTTGGCACACGTAGATTTGCACACCCGTCGCGTGTCCCACCAGAATCACTTCCTCGCCGGCCGGCGCTTTGAGGTTGTCCGGCACATCCGGCCGCGGTATCCCGCTTCCTTGCGCCGCAAACATAGCTGCCATTGCACCCATCGCCAGAAAGAGTTTATTCATTTTCTTCACCTCCAGCGAAGCGTCGTGCGACGTACTGGCCGACCATCAGAGCAGAAACCTTCGCCAATCGCCGGATTCGGCGATTACCTTCAAGACGGCATTTCTCTTGCGCAGCAGGCTTTGCATATACCTCCGAAGTACTAGGATCTCCGCAAGGCTCCCAAGGACCGGCAGTGGGGCAGCGAAGCGAAAAACGTCTCCCACCTCCGTCATCTCGGAAGACAGTGTCCGGAAGGTGTGATCGTGCTGCATAAAGTGAAAGGGGCCTTCGATCATGGTGTCCTGAAAGTACACGGGCCGATCCATCGCAGTGATCTCACTCGTAAGCCGGTGCCATGTGGCAAAGTGCTTCTCGCGCCAGGTAACACGTTGGCCGAGGCCGACCAAGCCGGAAGTGATGCCGCCCTGGGCCACAGCCGCCTCGCCCCAATTAATATTTCCGGCGAGGTGCGCCTCGACGCTGCGCGCTAGGTCGAAGCAGCGTGCGATGGGCGCGCGGATTACAGTGACTTCCTGTAGCGTGACCATGGCATGAGCTTATGAACCGGCTCCTTTTACGATCTGCACCACTTCGAGCGCGGCTTTGCGTACGGGCCGCATCAGAGGCAGGGCGGAAATCCGAATCAGAGTGACAATACTCCTCGCGGCAATCGCGAGAAGCCGGTCGCTGTTTGCCTGGTGGGGGGACTCATCGACGACCCAGAAGTAGATCGCGCCCATCTGACAGAACCAGAGGATATCGGCCAAGTGCGGTTCTAGGTCTTTCGGGATCCGCACGCCGCAATCGATCACGATGCGGCGAAACCAGGCGATATCGATCTCCCGAATCTCCCTGGTATGGGAACTGAAAGGCGATAGCGGATATCCGGGATCGGCAAAGTTTCGCAACAGAGCGCGCAGAACTCTTCTGTGAGGTGCGAAGTGAGACCACTTCACGCGAACCAGCTTGTGAAAACGCTCTTCCAGTCCGATGGCATTATCCAGGGCCGCCTCGATCTTCGGCTGCATCTCGGCGGACGAGCGCCGGTAGTACTCCATGATGATCGCGTTCTTCGACTCGAAGTAGTAATACGCAGCTCCGGTGGCAACGCCGGCCTCTTCGGCTATGTCTCGCATCGTGGCCGCCTCGAACCCGCGGTCGTTGAACAGCTTCAGGGCAGCGCTAAGAATCCGCTGGCGCGTCTCCTCGCTTTTCGGCGTAGCCTTTACATCGGTTCGGTCTGGCATCGAGGGACGGCCACGTTCCTGAGTTGTTGCTCAATTTCCCGCCCGTTTCGAAGGCGGAGCAAGCTGGAGAGCGCGAGGCGGTTTCTGGAGACAGCGCTAAACGCCTCTCGGGACATCAGCAACAGGGCGGGGCTGGTCAGCCGGAACGCAAGGTCGCGGTAGTCTCGCAACGCCCATAGACAAACGATCCAGGCACGATTCCCGAACCACACTTCCCCCGTGTCGGCTACCACAGCCAGCTCACGCGGTGAGAGCTGCGGAAACGCGCGCCGCGCTTCGATAGATCCGGCCGCCAGGAACGTGAGTCCAACCAGAGGAGATTGCTTTCGAATCCAATCCTTCGCCAACGCGCAGAAACCGCAGGTCGCATCGTAGAGAACGGTGATGCTCGTGACCGCTTGCATCAGGACTCCGAAGGAATGGATATCCGAGCGTCGGGTGGGATTGGCGGGTGCAGTTCGGCCTGCCCTCGTTGTCTCAGCCGGCTAAAAACATAGAGGTTGAGAAAGTGCATCGCACCGACTACGATCAGCACTAGACCGAGTTTGCCGGCCACTAGCTCCAGCGCGGCCCTCGCATCCGTCACTTGGACACTGGTTCGAAGAGCCAGTGTGACGTAACCCGCATTAATGAGATAGAAGCCGACAACCAGCAAATGGTTGACAGAATCGGCCAGCTGATTGTTGCCGTGGAAAGCATCGATCAGGAAAATACGGCCGTTGCGGTACAGCGCCTGGGCTACCCAGACTGTAATGCCGAGGCTGACTGCCAGATAGGCTATGTAACAGGCAACAATGTACATGCCCTCCTCCTTCCGAACACGCCCTGAGATCTGAACGTGTTCAAATTTTAGTATTACTCAGCAGACTGGCTGGCGTCAAGAAAAATATGAACGCGTTCAAAATTGGACCAGCTTCAGGACTTGGCGCACAGCGATCTGCGCCGACTCTGGCGGATGTGGTTCCTTTCGTCTACCATGCTCGAACACGTGTTGGGTAGATCTAAATTCAAATATAAGCGCTTACGTCGCGGGAACGTCAACCTGCTCGTAACCGAATTGCACTCGAACGAGGCGATTTTTTCGGGGTACCTGGACGACCTTGCGCAGCTTCGCGTCGA
>Ga0187846_10000562_pt1 | contig 21395 bp, 21 predicted proteins | sample TC_taG_FD_161473 | JGI IMG/M metagenome (GOLD analysis project Ga0187846, IMG submission 161473) | Biofilm microbial communities from the roof of an iron ore cave, State of Minas Gerais, Brazil - TC_06 Biofilm (v2) | ecosystem: Environmental > Terrestrial > Deep subsurface > Cave > Wall biofilm...
GAACGCCGCCACCGGCGCCGGCGGCTTCCAGGGATTCCACTGCGTCTGCATCAACACCGCCACCAGCACCAACCAGGCCAGCGTGATCGGAATGAATACCTTCCACCCCAGCCGCATGATCTGATCGTAGCGATAGCGTGGGAACGACGCCCGGATCCAGATGTACATCGACGCCCCGAGGAACACTTTCAGAAACAGCCAGAACCAGGGCGACACGCCGTCGCGCCACCAGGTGGGAAGCACGATGCCCCAGTGCGCAGGATCCAACGGCGCCGACCAGCCTCCCAGAAACATCAGCGTCGCCATCGTCGACAACAGGATCATGTTCGCGTATTCACCGAGGAAGAACATCGCGAATCCCATGCCCGAGTACTCGACCATGTGGCCGGCGACGATCTCGGACTCGCCCTCCACCACGTCGAACGGATGGCGGTTGGTCTCGGCCACTGCCGAGATCGCGTACACGCCGAACAGCGGCAGCAGCAGCCAGCAGTTCCACGAAAGGAAGGTGAAGCCGTGGTCGGCGAACCAGCCGCGTGTCTGCTGACCCACGATTCCGCTCAGGTTCAGGGTCCCCGAAACCATCAGCACGCCGACCAGCACGAAGCCCATCGCAAGCTCGTACGACACCATCTGCGCCGAGGCGCGCAGCGCACCGAGGAACGCGTACTTGGAATTCGAAGCCCAGCCCGCGACGATCACGCCATACACCCCGATGGACGTGACCGCCATCACGTACAGCAGCCCGGCGTTGACGTCGGCCAGCACGACGCCGGGCGCGAACGGGATCACCGCCCAGGCGGCGAGCGCCGGCATCATCACCAGCATCGGCGCCAGCAGATACAGCGCGGCGTCCGCCTGCGTCGGAACGATCACTTCCTTGAACATCAGCTTGACCGCATCGGCGATCGGCTGCAGCAGCCCGAGCGGCCCGACGCGGTTCGGGCCGAGGCGGATGTGCATCCAGCCGATCAGCCGGCGTTCCCAGTAGGTCAGGTACGCCACCAGCAACAGGATCGGCACCGCGATCGCGAGGATCTTGCCGAAGATGATCAAAACGGCCAGTGCGTCGGGCCAGGTCATCCGGCGCGCTCCAATCGGATCGGCCCGAACATCGGACCCAGCGAACTGGTCGACGCGTGACCGGCCGGCACCCGCACGACGCCGTCGGGCATGCGCGGATCGACTCCGCACTCCAGTAGCGCCGTCGCGGCCCCTTGGCGGACCCAGGCCCGATCGCCGCGCGCCAGGCCAAAGCGGCGCAGCGTGGCCTCGTTCGCGATCGCGCGCGGCGCACGCGCATCGACTGTCTTCTGCAACGAAGAAGCGCGGCGAACGAGCGTGTCCGTCCAGTAGATCGGCACGTCGGCGATGCGCTCGGCCTGCTCCGGCGTGGGCGCACCCGGCTGCAGCAGCACAGGCTCGATGTCAAGCTCGTTCGACAGCCAAGCAGGCACAACCGCCGGCATGGCTGAGTCGCGCACCTGCTCCGGCGTCTCGAAAGTGAATCCTGCGAGCCCGAGGCGGTTGCCAAGCACGCGCAACACCTTCCAGCCGGGCCTGGAGTCGCCGTGCGGATGAGTCGCCGCGTAGAAGCTCTGCACGCGACCCTCGGCGTTGATGAACGTTCCGGACGTCTCTGTGAACGGGGCGATCGGCAGCAGAACGTGCGCCGTTTCCATTGCCCCGTTGCGGAAGGCAGAAAACGCGATCACGCACTGCGCGGCGGCCATCGCACGCGCGGCGACGGCGGGATCGGCCGTGTCGTACTCGGGCTCGCAGTTCCAAAGCAGCAGGACCTGTCGCGGCTGCGCGAGCATCGCGTGCGCATTCCGCCCTCCGGCGAGCGGCAGCGCGCCCGCCAGGTAGCCGCCGACGCTGTTGGCACCCTCGCCCAACGCGCCCAGACGTGCACCGGTGGCCCGCGCGATCCACTGTGCCCAGGCCCAGATCGCACCGGCATCCGGGCACTGGATAGCGGAGTTGCCCAGCAGGATCGCGGCATTGGCACCCGAGCAGAGACTGTCGGCGATGCGACGCGACGCATCGCCGGGTTGAACTTCGCCGACCGGTTTCAGGCCTTTGGTCTGCGCCACCGCCGCCGCGATTTGCGCGAGTTGTCGCGCCCAGTCCGACGGTGCGTAGACGGCCCGATTCGCCACACCCATCAGCGCATCGTCGTCGACCGCATGCAGCACGTTGATCTGGCAGCCGCGCGCGACCGCGTCGCGCAGGCGCACCGCCATCAGCGGATGGTCCTTGCGCAGGAACGAGCCGATCAACAGGACCCGGTCCAGGCGGTTGAGCGTCGCCACCGGCATTCCGAGCCAGGGCGCGCCGCGCCGCGCATGGTCGGCCGAGAAATCGCTGTGGCGCAGGCGAAAGTCGATATTGTCGGACCCGAGGCCGCGCACAAGGCGGCCCAGAAGAGCCATCTCCTCGAACGTGGACCCAGGCGAAACGAGCGCGCCGATCGAGTCACCGCCCTGCGCGTCGCGCGCCTGACCGAGGGTGGAGGCGACGAAATCGAGCGCCTCCTCCCATTCGACTTCCCGCCAGGCGCCCGCCTGGCGCAGCATCGGTTGCGTCAGCCGGTCCGCGGCATACAGCCCCTCATAGGAAAATCGATCGCGATCGGACAGCCAGCACTCGTTGACTTCCTCGTTCTCGAACGGCACCACCCGCATCACCTGCTGGCCCTTGATCTGGACCACGAGGTTGGATCCGAGCGAATCGTGCGGGCTGATCGACTTGCGCCGGGAAAGCTCCCACGTGCGCGCGGCGTAACGGAACGGCTTGCTGGTGAGCGCGCCGACCGGGCAGATGTCGATCATGTTGCCCGACACCTCCGAGTCGATGCTGCGGCTGAGGAACGACAGGATCTCGGAGTGCTCGCCGCGGCCGCCCATCCCGAGCTCCATCACTCCCCCGACCTCGCGCCCGAAGCGCACGCAGCGAGTGCAGTGGATGCAGCGGGTCATCTCCTCGGCCGCCACCAGAGGGCCGATGTCCTTGTGCAGCACGACGCGCTTCGGCTCGGCGTAGCGCGACGCCGAACCGCCGTAGCCGACCGCCAGGTCCTGGAGCTGGCACTCGCCGCCTTGATCGCAGATGGGGCAGTCCAGCGGATGGTTGATCAGCAGGAATTCCATCACGCTGCGCTGCGCTTCTTTGGTCTGCTCGCTGGTGGTGCGGACCGACATGCCGGGGGCGACCCGCGTTGCGCAGGCGGGCATCGGCTTCGGCGCCTTCTCGATTTCGACCAGGCACATGCGGCAGTTGGCCGCAAGCGTCAGTTTCTTGTGGTAGCAGAAGTGCGGAATGTAGATGCCGAGGCGGTTGGCGGCCTCCAGCACGATCGTGCCGTCCGGCACCGAAACCTGCCGGCCGTCGATCGTCAGCTCGATCATGCGGGGGGTCTGTGTCATCGCCATCGAATCGCCGCTACATGGGGTCCGCTACATGGGATCGGAGACAAGGCAGCGCTTGTGCTTGATATGGTGCTCGAACTCGCTCCGGAAGTGCTTCAGGAACGACCGCACCGGCAGCGCGGCGGCGTCGCCGAACGCACAAATGGTGCGGCCGATGATGTTGGCGGCGACCGAATCGAGCAAATCAAGGTCCTCCGGGTTGCCCTGCCTGTTCTCGATCCGGTGCACGATGCGGTACAACCAGCCGGCACCCTCGCGACAAGGGGTGCACTGCCCGCACGACTCCTCGAAGTAGAAGTACGAAAGACGCTGCAGGCAGCGCACCATGCAGCGCGTGTCGTTCATCACGATCACACCGCCCGAACCGAGCATCGAACCCGCCTTGGCGATCGAGTCGTAGTCCATGTCGGTCGCCATCATCACGGCGCCCGGCAATACCGGCATCGACGAGCCACCGGGAATCACCGCCTTGATCGGACGGCCGTCCCGCATTCCGCCGGCCAGTTCGAGCAGGCGGGCGAACGGGGTGCCAAGCGGAACCTCGTAGTTGCCGGGCGAGCTGACATCGCCCGAAACGGAAAAGATCTTCGTACCGCCGTTGTTGGGGCGGCCAAGCGCGAGGAACGCGTCCGCACCGTGACGCATGATCCACGGAACGGTAGCGAATGTCTCGGTGTTGTTGATTGTCGTCGGCTTGCCGTACAGACCATAGCCGGCCGGGAACGGCGGCTTGAAGCGAGGCAACCCCCTCTTGCCCTCGATCGACTCGAGCAATGCCGTCTCCTCGCCGCAGATATAGGCACCGAAGCCGTGCGTTGTGTAGAGGTCAAACGAGAAGGGGCGGCCCTGGATGTTGCGCCCGAGATAGCCGGCCGCGTACGCCTCGTCCAGCGCATGCTGGAAGCGTTCGTACTCGGACCAGATCTCCCCGTGGATGTAGTTGTACCCCGCCGACGACCCGGTCGCATACGCAGCGATCGCCAGGCCCTCGATCACCGCGTGCGGGTTGTAGCGAAGCAGGTCGCGATCCTTGAATGTGCCGGGCTCGCCCTCGTCCGAATTGCACACGAGGTATTTCGGACCCGGGTGCTGTTGCGGCATGAAACTCCATTTCAGACCGGTCGGGAACCCCGCCCCGCCACGACCCCGTAGCGCAGACCTCTTGATTTCGGCAACCACCTGGTCGGGCGGCGTCGACTCGGCGAGGATGCGCCGAAGAGCTTCGTAGCCGCCGCGCTTCTCGTAGTCGGCGAGGCACCAGTTGTCGCCGTTCAGCCCGTCGAGCAGGACCGGGCTGATGTGGCGGCCATGAAAGCACGTTTGTGCGCTCATCCGCCCGCCTGCTGCTGCAATTCCGCCAGCAGCTCATCCAGGCGCTCCTCCGTCTGGAAGCTGCACATCCGCTTGTCGTTGACCAGCAGCACCGGCGCATCGCCGCAGGCGCCGAAGCATTCGCCCTCCTTCAGCGTGAACATGCCGTCGGACGTGGTCTGGCCGAATCCGATCCCCAGTCTGATTCTCAAATACCGGGCGGTGCGGGTGGCACCGGACAGCGCGCACGGAAGATTCGTGCACAACGCAAGCTTGTAGCGGCCGGCCGGCTCCAGATCGAACATCGCGTAAAAGCTCGCCACCTCGAACGCCGCGATGGCTGGCATCCCCAGGTACGAGGCGACCGCTTCGATGGCCCACGCCGGCAGCCAGCGCAGTTCGTCCTGCGCGATCGCAAGCGCGGCTACCACCGCCGAGCGTTTTTGCTGGGGTGGATACTTGGCGATCTCGCGGTCGATTCGGCGCCAGGCTTCAGCCGACAGGGTTCCAAGCTTTTCCGGAAGCGCGCTCACCGGTCGATCTCCCCGAACACGATGTCCTGCGTCCCGATCACCGTTACCGCATCGGCGATCATGTGGCCGCGCGTCATCTCGTCAAACGCCTGCAGGTGCGCGAAGCCGGGGGCGCGGATCTTCAGCCGATACGGCTTGTTCGCGCCGTCGGAAACCAGATAGATGCCGAATTCGCCCTTCGGATGCTCCACTGCCGCGTACACCTCGCCCGGCGGCACATGGATGCCCTCGCTGAACAGCTTGAAATGGTGGATCAGTTCCTCCATGTTCGACTTCATCGCTACCCGCGTCGGCGGCGCCACTTTGTGGTCGTCGACCATCACCGGCCCGGGGTTGCCGCGCAGCCAGTCGAGGCACTGGCGGATGATCCGGTTGCTCTGCCGCATCTCCTCCATCCGCACCAGGTAGCGGTCGTAACAGTCGCCGTTGCGCCCGACCGGCACGTCGAAGTCCATCAGCGCGTACACCTCGTAGGGCTGCTTCTTGCGCAGATCCCACTCGACTCCGGAACCGCGCAGCATCGGGCCCGTGAACCCGAGCGCCAGCGCCCGTTCCGGCGAGACCACACCGATTCCGACAAGACGTTGCTTCCAGATGCGATTGTCGGTCAGTAGCGTCTCGTATTCGTCCACGTAGGTCGGGAAGCGGCGCGTGAAATCGTCGATGAAGTCCAGCAGCGATCCCTGGCGGTTGGCGTTCAAGCGCTCGACCTCCTGGCGGCTGCGGTGCGGTGTGGCAGAGTAGCGCGGCATCGTATCCGGCAGGTCCCGGTACACGCCTCCGGGGCGGTAGTAGGCGGCATGCATGCGCGCGCCGGTGGCGGCCTCGTACATGTCGAACAGATCCTCGCGCTCGCGGAACGCGTACAGGAATATCGCCATCGCACCGACATCGAGGCCGTGGGCCCCGATCCACAGCAGGTGATTGAGCAGGCGCGTGATCTCATCGAACATCACCCGGATGTACTGCGCCCGCAGCGGCACCTGAACGCCGAGCAGCCGCTCGATCGCCATCACGTAGGCGTGCTCGTTGGCCATCATCGAGACGTAGTCCAGCCGGTCCATGTACGGCACCGACTGGATGTACGTGCGGGTCTCGGCCAGCTTCTCGGTGGCGCGATGCAGAAGGCCAATGTGCGGATCGGCGCGCTGGATCACCTCGCCGTCCAGTTCCAGCACCAGGCGCAGCACGCCGTGCGCGGCCGGGTGCTGCGGTCCAAAGTTCAGCGTGTAGTTGCGAATGTCGGCCATAGCCTAGCGCTTCGCGTAGCTGTCCTCGCGGATCACGCGCGGCGTGACCTCGCGCGGTTCGATCGTCACCGGCTGGTAGATCACGCGTTTCTGTTCCGGGTCGTACCGCATCTCCACGTTGCCGGAGATCGGGAAATCCTTGCGGAACGGGTGGCCGACGAAACCGTAGTCCGTCAGGATCCGGCGCAGGTCCGGATGCCCCTCGAACGCGATTCCGTAGAAGTCGAACGCTTCGCGCTCGTACCAGCCGGCCGATGCCCACACGTCGGTCAGTGTCGCCAGCGTCGGGAAATTGTCGTCGAGGCAAAAGCTGCGCAGGCGCAGGCGCCAGTTGTTGGACACCGACAGCAGGTGTGACACCACCGCGAAGCGCAGCCCCTGCCACGGCCGGTCGCCGTACGTGGAAAAGTCGACCCCGCACAGGTCGATTAGCTGTTCGAAGCCGAGCGTGGCGTCATCGCGCAGCGTGCGGGCCGCTTCGAGGTACCCTGCGGCCGGCACCGTGAGAGTCAGTTCGCCGTGTGCGGATTCCACCTGTGCCGCTGCCTCGCCGAAGCGCGTGCGCAGCCTGTCCGCGAGAACTTCGAGTCGCATCGATTTCTTGGACCACCCGCTAGCGCGCGATCGTGTTGGTGCGGCGGATCTTCTTCTGCAACTGCAGGATCCCGTAGATCAGGGCCTCCGCCGTGGGCGGACAACCCGGGACGTAGACGTCGACCGGGACGATGCGATCGCAGCCACGAACGACGGAATACGAGTAATGGTAGTAGCCGCCGCCGTTCGCGCACGACCCCATCGAGATCACCCAGCGCGGCTCGGCCATCTGGTCGTACACCTTACGCAACGCCGGCGCCATCTTATTGCACAGCGTGCCGGCGACGATCATCACGTCGGACTGGCGTGGGCTGGGCCGGAAGAAGATACCGAAGCGGTCCAGGTCGTACCGCGCTGCGCCGGCATGCATCATCTCGACGGCGCAGCACGCAAGTCCGAACGTCACCGGCCACAGCGAGCCGGTCTTGGACCAGTTGATCAGCCGGTCCAGGCTGGTGGTCACGAAGCCTTCCTCGAATACGTTCTCGATCACGCTCACAGCCGGGACCTCGCGACGTTCATTCCCAATCCAATGCGCCCTTCTTCCATTCGTAGACAAAGCCGACCGTAAGGATGGCCAGGAACAGCATCATGCCCCAGAAGCCGGGGCTCCACGAACCGAGGTCGCCCAGCGTCGCGCTCCAGGGGAACAGGAACGCGACCTCCAAGTCGAACAGGATGAACAGGATCGCTACCAGGTAGTAGCGTACGTCGAACTTCATGCGGGCGTCCTCGAACGCCTCGAACCCGCATTCGTAGGGCGACAGCTTCTCGGGATCCGGCCGGCGCGGGCCAAGCAGCATCCCGATCAGCACCGGGGCGATTCCGATGATCGCGCCGACGATCAGGAACAGAAGGATGGGCAGATAGCTCTCGAGTTCCACGGATTCCCCGCCGCAGCTCGCGCGGCTCGAACTTTCCGGACCCTCTGCCACTATGACCGGTAGCGGCCAGGCTGGTTCATGCCGTCGTGGTGCCGACGGTGAGACTCGAACTCACACGGCTTTCGCCGCCACCCCCTCAAGATGGTGTGTCTACCAATTCCACCACGTCGGCGATCGGGGGAATTCTAGCAGGCTACCTCGCAGACTATTTCGGTATGTCGGCCGGCTTCTCGGCGGGCGACTTGCTTTCGCTGGAGCTCGACGCGGGTGCCGTGCCGCCTGTCGTCGCGGAACCACTCGCCGGCTGTGTGCCGCCCGCCGCCGGAGGCGTCGCCGGCGCGGCAGGCGGGCTCTTTCCGACCGTGCTCATCAGGCCGCGGCCGCCGGCGCTCGCGGCGGACGAACGCGCCGCCGTTGTCATATAGGCCATGCCGATCGTCGTCAGGAAGAAAATCGTCGCCAGCACGGCCGTGGACCGCGAAAGGAAGTTGGCCGAGCCAGACGCACCGAACAGGCTGCCGGAGGCGCCGCTTCCGAACGCCGCTCCCATGTCGGCACCCTTGCCATGCTGCAACAGGATCAGAACAATGATCGAGACCGCGCAGATCACCTGCACCACGATCAACAACGAATTGAGCCACGCCATGAAAAATCTCCTGTCAGTGCTCGACCCGATCGGCGCTGCGACAGATCGACAAGAAGTCGGTCGGCGACAAGGAAGCGCCGCCGATCAGGCCGCCGTCGATGTCGGCCTGCGCGAAAAGGGCGGAGGCGTTGGACGCCGTGACGCTGCCGCCATAGACGATACGCGTTCGCGCCGCAGCACCCGGATCGTGGCGCGACAGCAGCGAGCGGATTGCCGCGTGCACTTCCTGCGCCTGCTCGGGAGTTGCGGTCTGGCCGGTCCCGATCGCCCACACCGGTTCGTACGCGATTGCACCCGCCGCCAGCTCGCCGGCTGTGCACGCATCGAGCACCGGCGCCAGCTGCGCACCGATGACCGCCAGCGTGCGCCCCTGCTCCCGCTCGTGCAGCGTCTCGCCGACACAGACAATCGGCCGCAGTCCGTGCGCAACGGCCCGTGCCGCCTTTGCAGCGACGATGCCGCTGCTTTCGCCGTGCCGGGTGCGCCGCTCCGAATGCCCGACGATCACCCAGTGAACGCCGCAGTCGATCAGCATCTCGGCGGCGGTCTCCCCTGTGAACGCTCCGGGCGCCTCGGCGCTGAGGTTCTGCGCACCCGGGCTCATCGAGGTCCCGCGCAAGGCATCGGCCACTTGCGCCAGGTATACGCAAGGTGCGCACACCACGATTTCGCACCGGACGGCCGCCGCGTCGAACTCGTTCAGCCAGCGGCGGTTGGCCTCGAACGAGCCATTCATCTTCCAGTTGGCAGCGACCAGTTTGGCGCGCACCAGACCCTCGCCCACGCTGCCTAAACCACGGTCTGCTCCCAGACTCAGGGCTGCGTCACCGGCTGGGCCGAGGGAGCTTCGGACGCGAGAGCCTTCATCGACAGGCGCACACGACCCTTTTCGTCCGCCTCGATCACCTTCACGCGGACGTGCTGCCCCTCTTTCAGGAAATCCGACACCTGGTTGACCCGTTCGTTCGCGATCTGGGAGATATGCAGCAGGCCGTCGCGCCCCGGCAGGATCTGGACGATCGCCCCGAAGTCGAGCAGGCGCAGCACAGTGCCGTCATACACCTTGCCGACCTCGACGTCCGCAGTCAGCTCCATGATGCGGCGCTGCGCCTCGCGGCCTTTCTCCTGATCCACGCTGGCGATGATCACCGTACCGTCGTCCTCGATATCGATCTGGGTGCCGGTTTCCTCGGTGAGAGCCCGGATAACAGCGCCCCCCTTGCCGATCACGTCGCGGATCTTCTCCGGGTTGATCTTCATCCGGATCATGCGCGGTGCGTAGGCTGACAGCTCGCCGCGCGATGCTGCGATCGACTCCTGCATCTTCTGCAGGATCGTCATGCGCCCCTCGCGCGCCTGCGCCAGCGCGACCTGCATGATCTCTTTTGTGATCCCCTCGATCTTGATGTCCATCTGCAGGGCCGTGACGCCGCGGGCCGTTCCTGCCACCTTGAAATCCATGTCGCCGAGGTGATCCTCGTCGCCCAGGATGTCGGTCAGGACGGCGAAGCGGTTGCCCTCCTTGATCAAGCCCATCGCTACGCCCGCGACGTGCGCCTTGACCGGGACGCCGGCGTCCATTAGTGCAAGACAGCCACCACACACCGAGGCCATCGAGGAGGAGCCATTGGATTCGGTGATTTCGGATACGACCCGGATCGAGTACTGGAATTCCTCCGGCGTCGGCAGCACCGCCGCCAGCGCACGCTTGGCGAGGCGCCCGTGTCCGACCTCGCGTCGCTTCGGGGCGCCCATCCTGCCGGTCTCGCCGGTGGCGAACGGCGGCATGTTGTAGTGGAGCATGAAGCGCTCGCGATACTCGCCCTGCAAAGCGTCGATGATCTGTTCGTCCTGTTTCGTGCCGAGTGTGGCGGTCACCAGCGCCTGGGTCTCGCCCCGTGTGAACAGCGCCGAGCCGTGCGCGCGCGGCAGCATCCCCAGCCGGATCTCGATCGGCCGCACGGTGCGCGTGTCGCGCCCATCGATGCGCGGCTCGCCGTCCAGAATCTGGCTGCGCACGATCTTGGCCTGAAGATCGAACAGGATTGCCGATACCTCGTTCGAATCGGGCGAGCTGCCGCCCGCGCTCGCCGCCTCCGCCTCGAGGGCGGCGGAAGCCTGTGCCTCGATCTCCGCGATGCGACGGGAGCGCGCCTGCTTGCTGCGAATCTGGTAGGCGTCGCGCAACTGCGTCCCGCTCAGGTTCACGATGCGCGCCAGCAACGCCTCGTTCTTGGCGGGAGGCTGCCAGTCCCACGCCTGCTTGCCGGCATCGCGCACCAGCTCGTGGATGGCGTCGATCGCCGCCTGCATGCCCTGGTGGCCGAACACAACAGCACCCAGCATCACCTCCTCGGAAAGCTGGTCGGCCTCCGATTCGACCATCAGCACGGCGCGTTCGGTGCCCGCAACGACCAGATTGAGCTGGGAATTCTTCAATTGCGAGGCAGTCGGGTTCAGCACGTACTGACCATCTACATAGCCGACGCGGGCTGCCCCGATCGGCCCCTTGAACGGTATTCCGGACAGCGACAGCGCAGCCGAAGCCCCGACCATCGCCGGAATGTCGGGGTCGACCTCGGGGTTGATCGACACCACGTGCAGAACGACCTGCACCTCGTTGAAGAAGCCATCGGGGAACAGCGGGCGAATCGGCCGGTCGATCAGGCGCGACGTCAGCACCTCCTTCTCCGACGGCCGTCCTTCCCGCTTGAAGAAGCCGCCGGGGATACGCCCGGCAGCGTAGGTCTTCTCCACGTAGTCGACCGTAAGCGGGAAGAATTCCTGGCCCGCGCGGGCCTGCTGGGCACCCACGACCGTGGCCAGTACCACGGTGTCGTCCATCGACACGAGGACGCTGCCGCTAGCCTGGCGCGCGACTTCCCCCGTTTCGAGGCGCACCGTGTGCTCCCCGTACTGAAATGTCTTCGTCAGTTTGTCGAACACTTCGATTTCCTATTTGCGAAGGCCCAGGCTTTCGATCAAGCCTTTGTAGGCGTCGGGTTTCTTGCCCTTCAAATAGTCGAGCAGCTTGCGTCGCCGGCTGACCATCTTGAGCAAGCCACGCCGGGAATGATGATCCTTGACGTGCGTCTTGAAGTGCTCGGTCAGCTCGTTGATGCGTGCCGTGAGCAGCGCGACCTGAACCTCCGGCGAGCCAGTATCGTTTGCAGCACGCCGGAACTTGGCGACGATGTCGCCCTTTTTGATATCTGCGACAGACATCCGGGTCCCCTTACGACGAAACGTGCGGTCACGGAAGGGCTATCCGTGCCGTGAGGGGGCGGATTATATCCGACTCGGCAGATCGGCTAACAGGGCCGGATCATCCGGCCCGTTTCCCGCTCTACGGCGTCAGGGCGATTTGGGGATTCAGCCGCTCCACCGTCGTGTACAGCTTGTTCAGCGCGTTGATGTAGGCCTTGGCCGAGGCGGCGATGATGTCCGGATCGGAGCCGACGCCGTTGACGATGCGGCCGGCGCGGCCCAAGCGAACGGTGACCTCGCCCTGCGCTTCGGTGCCAGCCGTGATCGCGTTGACCGAGTACAGCAGCAGTTCGGAGCCGCTGTCGACCCTGCTTTCAATCGCCTTGAAGGTCGCGTCCACCGGCCCGTTGCCATCCGACTGCGCGTCGATCTGCTGTGCGCCCATTTTGAACAGCACTCGCGCATGCGGGCGCGATCCGGTTTCCGAGCGCTGCGACAGCGACACCAGCCGGAAATGCTCCTTGTGCGGCACCACCGCCTCGTCCGAAAACAGGGCCTGAATATCCTCGTCGAAGATCTCGGCCTTTCGATCGGCCAGATCCTTGAAGCGGGCAAAGGCGGCAGCGAGCTCCTCGTCGCTTTCGATCGGGATTCCCAATTCCTGCACACGCTGTCGGAACGCGTTGCGACCCGAGAGCTTGCCGAGCACGATCCGGTTCGCGGTCCAGCCGACGTCCTCTGCCCGCATGATCTCGTAGGTCTGGCGCGCCTTCAGCACGCCGTCCTGGTGGATTCCCGACGCGTGCGCAAACGCGTTGGCACCGACCACGGCCTTGTTGGGCTGCACCGGAAAGCCAGTGATGTTCGACACAAGCTTGGAGCTGGGGACAATCTGCGCCGTGTCGATCCGCACATCCAGGTCGAAGACGTCGCGACGGGTCTTCACCGCCATCACCACCTCTTCCAGCGACGTATTGCCGGCGCGCTCCCCCAGTCCGTTGATCGTGCATTCGATCTGACGCACGCCATTTAACACGCCGGCCAGAGAGTTGGCCACGGCCATTCCCAGATCGTTGTGGCAATGGACCGACCACACGGCGCGGTCCGAATTGGGAATGCGCTCGCGCAGCGTGCTCAGCAAGCGCCCGTATTGCTCCGGAACCGCGTAGCCGACCGTGTCCGGAATGTTGATCGTGGTGGCGCCTTCTGCGATCGCTCCTTCGAGCACGCGGCACAGGAAATCGAGCTCCGAGCGGCTCGCGTCCTCGGCCGAGAACTCGACGTCATCGGCATGGCGACGCGCCAGCCGAACGGCCTGCCGGGCCTGCTCGAGCACCTGCTGCGGTTGCATCTTCAGCTTCTTCTCCATATGCAGCGGCGAAGTCGCGATGAAGGTGTGGATCCGCTTGGCCCTTGCCTTGGACAGGGCCTCGGCCGCCCTTGCGATGTCGTTTTCGTTGGCGCGCGCCAGCGAGCACACGACGCTGTCGCGTACGGCAGCCGCGATCGAACGCACCGCATCGAAATCCCCGACCGAGGCGGCGGCGAAGCCGGCTTCGATCACGTCCACGCGCAGGCGCTCCAGCTGCTTCGCGATCCGCAGCTTCTCCTCGCGGGTCATGGACGCTCCCGGGCTCTGTTCGCCGTCGCGCAGCGTGGTATCGAAGATAATCAGTCGGTCCATTTTTGTCTCCGTCAAGACATGGCGGGCCGGCCCGCCTTTTTGCGCGGGCCAGGTAGTACTCGAATTGTGGGTCGGGGGGTTAGCTGCGCGCGGGGCGCAGCAGCAGCAGCAGCCGCAGCGCGGCGCTGGCAAGGTCGAACTGCAGTGCGGAAGTCGGTTTCACCAGAACACTATATGGGCAAACGCGGACTTGCACAACCCGTTTTTGCGCCAAAGGCCACAAGGACGACTACAAGGACGCGCGCCATTTTAGTGCTCGGAAGGAGGCTCGGCGCCCACGCGCACGGGCCGCGCGGGGTTGGCTTCCCCGCGCCAGCGTCGCCAGCCCCAGTAGATGTAGCCGGAGACGGCATAGCAGCAGAACAGCGCGAACAGCACGATCGGCGGATCGGACGAAACAATGAAGATCGCCACCACGACTGCCCCCATCACCCAAAACGGCACGCTCACGCCGAGCTGGAAACTCTTGCCGCTGTAGAACGGCGCGCTGGAGACCATCGTCAGCCCGGCGTACACGGTCACGCTGAAGGCGACCCACGGCAGCCATACCTCCTGGATCTGCAACTTGTTGTCGACCGCCAGCCAGACGAAACCGGCTACCAGCGCAGCCGCCGCAGGACTCGGCAGGCCCTGAAAAAAGCGCCGGTCCACCGTTCCGATGTTGGCGTTGAAGCGGGCCAGCCGCAGTGCCGCTCCCGCGCAGTAGACGAAGGCCGCGGCCCAGCCCCAGCGCCCCAACGGCCGCAGCGCCCATTCGTACATCACGATCGCGGGCGCGACCCCGAAGGAAGCCATGTCGGACAACGAATCGTAGTGCTCGCCGAACACGCTCTGCGTGTTGGTCAGCCGCGCCACCCGGCCGTCCATTCCGTCGAGCACCATCGCAGCGAAGATCGCGATCGCGGCCCAGTCGAAGCGCTCGTTCATCGCCTGCACGGTGGCGAAGAAGCCGGCGAACAATGCCGCCGTCGTAAACAGGTTCGGCAGCAGGTAGATGCCGCGGCGGCGCCGTACCGGCGGCTGGAAGTCCTCGGGCAGCGCACCAGCGGCGCCCGGCAGCGACCGCAGCTTGCGCCGGCGAAAGCGCATAGGCACCTTCATCAGAACTCGGCCAGCACCGAAGTGCCGGCATGGACGAAATCGCCGACCGCCACCAGCGGCCGCACCCAGCGCGGCAAGTACACGTCCACGCGCGAGCCAAAGCGTATGAAGCCGAAGCGCTGCCCGCGCACCAGCCGATCGCCGACGCTCACGTAGCACAGGATGCGGCGTGCGATCAGTCCCGCCACCTGTACGACCGAGATCCGCTCCCCTGCCGCCGTACGCACCACGATCGCGTTGGCTTCGTTGCGCTCGGAGGCCTTGTCGAGGTCGGCCTGCACGAATGCGCCGCGCCGGTACTGCACGCGCTCGACGACGCCGTCCACAGGTGCGCGGTTGCTGTGCACGTTGAACACGTTCATGAACACGCTGATCAGCAGTGCGTCGCCATCGGTGTTCGGATCCCGCACGGCCTCGATGCGGACGATCCGCCCGTCGGCCGGCGAGACGATCGCGCGATCCGCCGCGCGGACCACGCGCGGTGGATCGCGGAAGAACTGCACCACGAACACCGCCGCCAGCCACAGCGGGATCGACCATACGCCCCACAGCCATGTCGCGACCAGCGCTGCCGCGACCGCGACCGCGACAAAGGGCCAGCCCTCGCGGGCGAGCCAGTGGTGGTGGGTTCGCTCGCTCAAGCGAAAATGCGATGCCGCATCACTACCGGGCCGGAGCATCCGTGTGTCGTCCCGATTGCTTAGTTGCGCGAGGTGTCGACCAGCCGATTCTGCCGGATCCACGGCATCATCGATCGCAGCTTCTCGCCGATCTGCTCGATCGGATGCTGCGCCGTGAGGCGGCGCCGCGCGCGCAGCGTCGGCGCACCGACCCGGTTTTCCAGAAGGAAGCTCTTCGCATACTCGCCGTTCTGGATCCGCTCGAGCGCGCGCCGCATCGCCAGACGCGACTGCTCGTTGATCACCTCCGGGCCGGTCACATATTCGCCGTATTCGGCGTTGTTCGAGATCGAATAGTTCATCGTTCCGATCCCGCCCTCATACATCAGGTCGACGATCAGCTTCAACTCGTGCAGGCACTCGAAATATGCCATCTCGGGCGCGTAGCCGGCCTCCACCAGCGTCTCGAAGCCGGCCTTGACCAGCTCGACGCAGCCGCCGCACAGCACTGTCTGTTCGCCGAACAGATCCGTCTCGGTTTCGTCGCGGAACGTGGTTTCGATAATTCCGGCCTTGCCGCTGCCGATCGCGCTGGCGTACGACAGGGCCAGGTCGCGGGCCGAACCGGAGGCGTCCTGCTGCACGGCGATCAGTGACGGCACGCCGCCGCCCTGCGTGTAGGTCGAGCGCACCGTATGGCCCGGGGCCTTCGGGGCCACCATCCAGACATCCAGGTCCGGGCGCGGCTGGATCTGGCCGTAATGGATGTTGAAGCCATGCGCGAACGCCAGAGCGGCGCCTTTCTTCAGGTTCGGTTCGACCGCCTCCTTGTAGACCTGCGCGTGGTTCTCGTCCGGCAGCAGGATCATCACGATGTCGGCGTCGCGCACCGCGTCGCCCACTTCCCTGGCGTCCACGCCCGCCTTCAGCGCCTTCTGCCACGACGAGCCGTCGCGCCGCAGCGCCACCGTCACGCGAACGCCCGAATCCTTCAAGTTCAGCGCATGCGCATGTCCCTGCGAGCCGTAGCCAACGATCGCGACCCTGCGAGCTCGTACGAGCGACAGGTCGGCGTCCTTGTCGTAAAAGATTCTCATACCTGCTCCTCCCGAATTCTCAAACTCTCAGCACGCGTTCGCCGCGGCCGATCCCGGAACTGCCGGTGCGGACCGTCTCCAGGATCGAGGCGCGGTCGATCGCGCGGATGAACGCGTCCAGCTTGGTCGTATCGCCGGTGAGTTCGATCGTGTAGGTGCGATCGGTCACGTCGATGATGCGGCCGCGGAAAATGTCGGCCATGCGCTTCATCTCGTCGCGCTCGCGTCCGGTCGCGCGCACTTTGATCAGCATCAGCTCGCGCTCGGTAAAATCGCCCTCCGTCAGATCGACCACCTTGACCACTTCGATCAGGCGGTTCAGATGCTTGGTGATCTGTTCGATCACGTCGTCCGATCCGGTCGTGACGACCGTCATTCTCGAAAGCGACGGATCCTCGGTCGGAGCGACCGTGAGGGTCTCGATGTTGTAGCCGCGCGCCGAAAACAGCCCCACCACGCGCGACAGCGCGCCGGGCTCGTTCTCCAGAAGGACCGAAACGATGTGGCGCATTACAGGTCCTCCGATCCCAGCAGCATCTCGGTAAGGCCCTTGCCGGCCTTAACCATCGGCCAGACGTTTTCGGTCTGGTCGGTGATGAAGTCCAGGAACACGAGCCGGTCCTTGAGTGCGAACGCCTCCCGCAGCGCCGGCTCGACGTCGGCCGGTCGCTCGATCCGCATGCCCACGTGCCCGTAGCTTTCCGCCAGTTTGACGAAATCGGGCAGCGCGTCCACATACGACTCGGAGTAGCGCCCGCCGTAGTCGATCTGTTGCCACTGCCGCACCATCCCGAGGTAGCGATTGTTCAGGTTCACGATCTTCGGGGTGAGGCGGTACTGCTTGCAGGTCGACAGCTCCTGGATGCACATCTGGATCGACGCCTCGCCCGTGACGACCGCCACCTCGGCGCCGGGGTTGGCCATCTGCACGCCCATCGCGTACGGCAGACCCACGCCCATCGTGCCCAGTCCGCCCGAGTTGATCCAGCGGCGCGGCTTTTCGAACGGGTAGTACTGCGCGGCCCACATCTGATGCTGCCCGACGTCCGAGGTCACGAAGGCGTCGCCTTTCGTCACTTCCCACAGCTTCTGGATCACGAACTGCGGCTTGATCACGCGGTCGGTCATTTCGTATTTCAGGCAGTCGCGCGCGCGCCATTGCTGGATCTGGGCCCACCATGCCTGCGTGGACGGCTGCGGCTGCGACTGCTCCGGCGCCTGCGCGGCCCGCGCCGTCTCCAGCTGCGCCAGCAACTCGACGAGCACTTCGCTGACGTCGCCGACGATCGGAACGTCGACCTTGACGCGCTTGGAGATCGACGACGGATCGATGTCCACGTGGATGATCTTGCGCGGGTTCTGCGCGAAGTGCTTCGGGTTGCCGATCACACGGTCGTCGAAGCGGGCGCCGACCGCCAGCAGCACGTCGCAGTGCTGCATCGCCATGTTCGCCTCGTACGTACCGTGCATGCCTGGCATGCCGAGAAAACGGCGATTGGAAGCGTGCAGCCCGCCCAAGCCCATCAGCGTGTTCGTGCACGGCGCCTCGAGGCGTTCGACCAGCCGCGCAAGCAATTCGGACGCGTCGGCCAGGATGACACCGCCCCCGGTATAGATCATCGGCCGCTCGGCCGACAGCAGGAGCTGCACCGCTTTCTTGATCTGGCCCATGTGCCCCTTGAGCACGGGGTTGTACGAACGCAGCGACGGATTGCGCGGATATTCGAACGCGCACTTCGCCACGGTCACGTCCTTCGGGATGTCGACCAGTACCGGGCCGGGACGGCCGCTGCGAGCGATGTAAAAGGCCTTGCCGATCGCGGGCGCCAGATCGCGCACGTCCTTCACCAGGATGTTGTGCTTCACGCATGGCCGCGTGATCCCGACGGTGTCGCACTCCTGGAAGGCGTCCTGCCCGATCGCGTGCGTGGGAACCTGCCCTGTCAGGATCACCACAGGGATCGAATCCATGTAGGCGGTGGCGATGCCGGTAACGGCGTTGGTTACTCCCGGACCGCTCGTGACCAGCGCAACCCCAACGTTGTGGCTGGAGCGCGCGTAGGCGTCGGCCGCATGCACGGCCGCCTGCTCATGCCGCACCAATATGTGCTGGAAGGCGTCCTGCTTGAAGATCTCGTCGTAGATGTACAGGACTGCGCCGCCGGGATATCCGAAGACGTGCTTGACGCCCTCTTCCTGGAGGCATCGAACGACGATCTGCGCGCCTGTAAGGGGGCCGTCTTCCGGCTGCGAATCGCCGGCGGACGGGCGTTCCACGCGTTGCACTTCCGCGCTGACGGATTTCATCCTGCTGGTCCTCTCAAAGTCCTTCTGGAGATTGATCGGACGCCGGTCCATGCCTGCTCGTGACAGGTGGTGCGGCGAAAAAATTGAAATCCTTCAGAAAGGCCGATGCCGGCGAGCGCGCAACCGTTGCCACGCGCCAGCGGGGTCGATTCCTTGTGATTTCAAGCGATTAGCTTAGTCCACGGCATGGGAATGCGCAAATCGGGTGTTACGATCTTGCGGACCGGCCTGCCCGATGGCAACACGCGAAGAACTCGGAGACTTCCTGGCGGGCGCCGAACGGCGGGCGTTCAAGCAAGCATTTTTCGCGTTACGGGACGAGGACGGCGCGCTTGACGTCGTCCAGGACGCGATGCTCAAACTTGCCGAGCACTACAGCGACCGCCCAGCCCGGGAACTGCCGCTGCTGTTCACGCGGATCCTGCAAAACTCGATTCACGATTTCTTCCGGCGCCAGAAAGTCCGGTCAACCTGGGTGACGCTGCTGTCGGCCTTCAGCAGCGATCACGACGGCGACGAAGATCCGCTCGAGACCTTGGAGGCCGCCGAGGGAACGCAGGCCGCGGAAAGCACTGCGGACCGGGCCGAGCGCGCCCAGATCGTCGGCATCATCGAGCAGGAGATCGCCAAGCTCCCACCTCGTCAACGACAGGCCTTCCTGCTGCGTTACTGGGAAGACATGGATGTCGCGGAGACGGCTGCTGCAATGGGCTGCTCGGAGGGCAGCGTCAAGACGCATTGCTCTCGGGCGACCCATGCGCTCGCACAGGCGTTGCTGGCGCGAGGAATTAGCATATGAATCAGGTCGAATTCGCATACCGGATCCGTCAGGCACTGAACGAGGGCGCCGATCGGCTGCCGTACCGGGTCATCCTGCGCCTGGAGGGAGCGCGGCGCGCTGCCCTGGCGCATAAGAAGCCCGAACAAAGCCGGCCGCTGCTCGTTCCGGCCCTGCGTCTTGACCGCGCCGGGGGTGGATTCGGATCGCTCGATCGGCCCAGTTTCGCCTGGATGGCGCTGCGAGTGCTCGGCTTGCTGGTGCCGGTCATGGCCCTGGCCATCGGCTTCGCGGGAATTTCCCAATGGCGCCAGGAACAGGCGATCGCGGAGCACGCCAATATGGACCTTGCCGTCCTGTTAGATGACACCCCGATCGACACCTACGCGGACAAGGGCTTCGGGGTGCTCCTTCGGGAGCAGCAGGGCGACGGCCAGCAGGGAATCTGAAAAAGGGGCCTCAGCGTTGCGGGTTCGGGATCTGATCGGTTCAGCACTGTGGGTCGCGCTGTCGGCTTCGCTTTTCGCCTTTCTGCCAGCCGCTCCCGCATTTGCGCAGGCGCCCGCCACGCCCCGTCCCGTACAGGTCAAGCCGGGGTCGCACCCGCTGTGGCGCGAATTGAGCGCCGAACAGCGCGAAGCGCTCGGCCCTCTGCAGAGCGACTGGGAGAAATTCGACTCGGACCGAAAGAGAAAGTGGCTCGCTATCGCGGCCAAATATCCGAACATGTCCCCGGAGGGCAAGCAGCGGCTGCATGAGCGGATGCCGCAACTGGCCAAGCTCACTCCCGAGCAGCGCGAGACAGCGCGAGAGAATTTCCACGACGCCTACGCATTGAAGCCCGAGCAGCGCCAGGCGCTGACACAGAAGTACCAGCAGTTGCCGGACGATCGCAAGAAGGCGCTTGCGGCGCAGGCACGCGCGAAAAAGCCCGCAATCCCGGCGCGGCAAGGCACCGCGTCCTCGCATCCAGCTCCGGCCCGACACAAGGAGACGGCAAGCCCGGGCCAGGCTCCCGCCGCGGGCGCGGATCAGACTGGAACGGGCCGGCAGCCTGCACACTGAGGGCGCGGGCCGGTGATCGGTCGGCCCCGCCCCCGATCACGTTAAGATCTGCATCCGACTCCGCAAAGCGGCTCGAACGCCGCACTGGCCCGAAGCGATGACCCACGTAGTGACCGAATCCTGCATCCGGTGCAAGTACACCGATTGCGTCGACGTGTGCCCGGTGGACTGCTTCCGCGAGGGCCCGAACTTCCTCGCAATCGACCCGGACGAATGCATCGACTGCGCGGTCTGCATCCCCGAATGCCCCGTCAACGCGATCTACGCGGAGGAAGACGTGCCCGCGGAGCAGCGCCGCTTCATTCCGTTGAACGCAGAGTTGTCCAAGCAGTGGCCGTCGATCACACGGATGAAGCAGCACCCGTCCGACGCGGACGAGTGGAAAGAGGTGAAGGAAAAGCTGCAGTACCTGGAGCGCTGACCGACCGGCGAAGCGCACAGAACCGAGTCGGGCACCTCGAGCCCGGCGGAAGGGTTGCGGCGTGTTGTACGAGTTGCACGAATGGCGACGCAGGCTGCTCAGTCCGATGTCGGTCTGGGCTCAAGCGACCTCGGAGCTGTTTTCGCACCCGTACAGTCCGCTCTCGTACACGCCGTACTCGCGCCGACTCGCGGCCAGTTACGACCTGCTGTACCGGCTCGGAAAGCACTACGAGAAGCCCGAATTCGGCATCCAGTCGGTGACGGTGGACAACACCGATGTCCCCGTCACGCAGGTCGTCGCGGCGGAAAAGCCGTTCTGCCGCCTGCTGCACTTCGAGCGCGACCGGCAAAAACTGCCGCGCGAACACGCCCGGGATGCCCGCGTGCTGATCGTGGCGCCGCTGTCCGGCCACCATTCGACGCTGCTGCGCGACACGGTGCGCGCGCTGCTGCCGTGGCACGAC
>Ga0187846_10000563_pt1 | contig 21388 bp, 18 predicted proteins | sample TC_taG_FD_161473 | JGI IMG/M metagenome (GOLD analysis project Ga0187846, IMG submission 161473) | Biofilm microbial communities from the roof of an iron ore cave, State of Minas Gerais, Brazil - TC_06 Biofilm (v2) | ecosystem: Environmental > Terrestrial > Deep subsurface > Cave > Wall biofilm...
TCATCGCCGCCGTCAGCGTCGTCTTGCCATGATCCACATGCCCGATCGTGCCCACATTCACATGCGGCTTGGTACGCTCAAATTTGCCCTTTGCCATGATCGACTACCTTTGTATCGTGCTCTGGTCGGTGGAAGAACCACCCTTCACGCCCATGGTGCCGATGGCGCGGATTGAACGCGCGACCTCTCCCTTACCAAGGGAGTGCTCTACCACTGAGCTACATCGGCGAAATTGCTCGTGTCCTTGCTCAGGGTTCGCTCCCGGTTGCGCAGCGGCCCGCGAAACGTGGAGCGGGTGAAGGGAATCGAACCCTCGTCATAAGCTTGGAAGGCTTCTGCTCTACCATTGAGCTACACCCGCGCGTCCAAAATGGGACCAAACCAAATGGGCCAAATGGGACCTAACCTTGCTTGGTGAGCGTGCACCCTCGCGACCCCGGACTGGTGGAGGGGGTAGGATTCGAACCTACGTAGGCGCATGGCCAACAGATTTACAGTCTGCCCCCTTTAGCCGCTCGGGCACCCCTCCGAGAAACATGAAATTATGTCGGCCTTTCCCTGTCGTGTCAAACGCCTAGACCGAATCGGCCCGTTCCGGCGGCGCGCCAACGCGAGCTGAATGGGACCGCCCGCCAGCCGCCGATGGCCAAGACCTTCGCCTCGCAAGCCGACCTCGCCGACCAGCGGGTGAGCTTCACGCGCCTGTCCGAAAACGCCTACGCCTACACCGCGGAAGGGGATCCGAACAGCGGGGTGGTGATCGGCGAGGACGGCGTGATGGTGATCGACGCGCAGGCGACGCCGGCGATGGCGCAGGACGTGATCCGGCGCATCCGCACCGTCACCGATCGGCCGATCAAGTACGTGGTGCTGTCGCACTACCATGCGGTGCGCGTGCTGGGCGCCTCCGCCTACCGGGCGCAGCAAGTCATCGCGAGCGCCGCCACGCGGGAGATGATCAAGGAGCGCGGGGCGGAGGACATGGCCTCGGAAATCGGCCGGTTCCCGCGGCTGTTCCGCGCGGTCGAGTCGATCCCCGGCCTCACTTGGCCGACGATCACCTTCGAGCGCGAGCTCACGATCTGGATGGGCACGCTCGAGGTGCGCCTGATCCACGCCGGCGCCGGCCACACACGCGGCGACACGGTCGTCTGGCTGCCGGCGCAAAAGGTGCTGTTCGCCGGCGACTTGGTCGAGTTCGCGGCCGGGGTGTACGCCGGGGATGCGCACTTCCGCGAGTGGCCGCACACGCTGGAGCGGCTGCGCGCGCTCGGCCCCGAGCGGCTGGTACCGGGCCGCGGGCCCGCGCTCGGCTCCGCCGCCGACTCGATCAGGGCGATCGAGTTCACCCAGCACTTCGTCCGCGCGCTCTACGCCTGCGCCGAGGAGGGGGTGGCGGCGGGCAAGGATCTGCGGCGGGTCTACCAAGACGCCCGGGCGCGACTCGATCCGATCTATGGCCAGTATCCGATCTACGAGCACTGCATGCCGTTCGACGTGTCGCGGGCCTATGACGAGGCGAGCGGGATCGCCGCGCCGCGCGTCTGGACCGCGGCGCGCGACCTGGCGTTGTGGCAGGCGCTGGAAGCCTGAACGCCGCGCGGGAAACCATTCGGGCGGCCACGGGTCTGTGAAATGGGCGCGCGCCCGCAAGCGGTGCCGCTAGCGCCCGGAAAAGCAGACCGCACCGAGTAGAATTTGAGCGCGCGAGCCCGCCCAGACCATTGCCGATGAACGCGCCAGTCCCATTGCGCCCCGTCACGCTCGACGACAAGTATTCGCTCGACCGCGGCCGGGCCTACCTCACCGGCATCCAAGCGCTGGTGCGCCTGCCGATGCTCCAGCGCAGCCGCGATGCGGCCGCGGGGCTCAACAGCGCCGGGTTCATCTCGGGCTACCGCGGCTCCCCGCTCGGCGGACTCGACCAGGCGTTCGCGCGCGCGAAGCGGTTCCTCGACCCGCATCACATCGTCTTCCAGCCGGGGGTGAACGAGGACCTCGCGGCGACCGCGATCTGGGGCACGCAGCAAGTGAACCTGTTCCGCGGCGCGAAGTACGACGGCGTCTTCGGCATGTGGTACGGCAAGGGGCCGGGCGTCGACCGGTGCGGCGACGTGTTTCGCCACGCCAACGCCGCCGGCACTGCGAAACACGGCGGCGTGCTCGCCTGCGCGGGCGACGATCACGCCGCGAAGTCATCGACGCTCCCCCACCAGACCGATCACGTGTTCAAGGCGGTCATGATGCCGGTGCTCTACCCGGCGTCGGTCCAGGAATACCTCGACCTGGGGGTGCACGGCTTCGCGATGTCGCGCTATTCGGGCTGCTGGGTGGCGTTCAAGTGCGTCACCGACATCGTCGAGAGTTCCGCCTCGGTCTATGTCGACCCGCAGCGCGTTCAGGTGAAGCTGCCGACCGACTTCGAGCTGCCGCCGGAGGGCCTCAACATCCGCTGGCCCGATCCGTTCCTGGTGCAGGAGGAGCGGCTGCTCCATCAGAAGCTGTATGCGGCGGTCGCCTATTGCCGCGCGAACGACCTCAACCGCATCCTCATCGACAGCCCGCGCGCGCGGCTCGGGATCATCACCGCCGGCAAGGCCTACATGGACGTGCGGCAGGCGCTCGATGACCTCGGCATCGACGAGCGTCTGGCGGCCGAGATCGGGATCCGCCTCTACAAGTGCGGCATGATCTGGCCGCTCGAGGCGGCGGGCGTGCGGCGCTTCGCCCAAGGGCTGGAGGAGATTCTGGTGGTCGAGGAGAAGCGGCAGTTCCTCGAGTACCAGCTGAAGGAGGAGCTCTACAACTGGCGCGAGGACGTGCGCCCGCGCGTGATCGGCAAATTCGACGAGAAGGGCGAGTGGGCAATGCCGCACGTCGACTGGCTGCTGCCGGCCGCGGGCGAGCTCTCCCCCGGCCTGGTCGCGAAGGCGATCACTTCGCGCATCTCGCGCTTCTACACCTCGGATCGCATCAAGGCACGCCTCGCGTTCCTGGAGGCGAAAGACCGCGCGCTCGCGAAGCCGCGCGTAAGCGTGCAGCGCATCCCGTACTTCTGCGCCGGCTGTCCGCACAACACCTCCACCCGGGTGCCGGAGGGCAGCCGCGCGACCGCCGGCATCGGCTGCCACTTCATGGCGGTATGGATGGATCGCGGCACGGCGACCTTCAGTCACATGGGCGGCGAGGGCGTGGCCTGGATCGGGCAGGCGCCGTTCACCGCGGAGCCGCACATCTTCGCCAACCTCGGCGACGGCACCTACTACCATTCGGGCCTGCTCGCGATTCGAGCGGCGGTCGCCGCGCGGGCGCCGATCACCTACAAGATCCTGTACAACGACGCGGTCGCCATGACCGGCGGGCAGGCGGTCGACGGGCCGCTCTCGGTGCCGATGATCGTGCGGCAGGTCGCGGCCGAGGGCGTCGAGCGCATCGCGGTCGTGACCGACGAGCCGGCGAAGTACCGCGGCGTCTCGCTCGCGCCCGCGGCGCCGGTGCGCCATCGCGACGAGCTCGATCAGGTCCAGCGCGAGCTGCGCGACTACCCCGGCGTGTCGGTGCTGGTCTACGACCAGACCTGCGCCGCCGAGAAGCGCCGCCGGCGCAAACGCGGCACGTTCCCCGACCCGCCGCGGCGCGCCTTCATCAACGAGCTCGTCTGCGAAGGCTGCGGCGACTGCGGCGTGCAGTCGAACTGCGTCGCCGTCGAGCCGCTCGAGACCGAGTTCGGCCGCAAGCGCGTCATCAACCAGTCGTCGTGCAACAAGGACTACTCCTGCGTGCGCGGCTTCTGCCCGAGTTTTGTGACCGTCGAGGGCGGCGGCCTGCGTCGCGGCAAGGCGCTCACCGCCGGCGACGACGACTGGCCGGCGCCGCCCGAGCCCGCGCTGCCGGCCCTCGACCGGCCGTACGGGATCCTCGTCACCGGCATCGGCGGCACGGGCGTGATCACGATCGGCGCGCTGCTCGGGATGGCCGCGCACATCGAGGGCAAGGGCGTCTCGGTGCTCGACATGACCGGGCTCGCGCAGAAGAACGGCGCAGTCATGTCGCATGTGCGCCTCAGCCGCCGGCCCGAGGACCTCCATGCCCCGCGCATCGCGGCCGGCGAGGCGGAGTGCGTGATCGGCTGCGACATCGTGGTCGCCGCGGGCGCCGAGGCGCAGTCGAAGATGCAGGCCGGGCGCACGCGCCTGGTGGTGAACAGTGCGGCGGTGCCGACCGCCGACTTCACGCGCAACCCGGATTGGCTGTTCCCGGGCGCCGACCTGCAGGCCGAGCTCACGGCCGCGGTGGGGGCGGCGAGCGCCGACTTCGTCGACGCGACGCGACTCGCGACGGCGCTGATGGGCGACGCCATCGCCACCAACCCGTTCATGCTCGGCTACGCCTACCAAAAAGGCCTGCTGCCGCTCTCGGCGGCGGCGATCGAGCGCGCGATCGAGCTGAACGGCGTCGCCGTCGAGGCCAACAAGAAGAGCTTCGTCTGGGGCCGCCGCGCGGCCTGCGACGCCGCGCGCGTCGAACAGGTCGCGACGCCGGCCGCGGTGATACCGATCGCGCAGCACCTCTCGCGCTCGCTCGACGAGACCATCGCGCGGCGCGTCGAGTTCCTGACCGACTACCAGGACGCGCGCTACGGCGCGCGCTACCGGCGCCTCGTCGATCGCGTCCGGACGGTGGAATCCGACCGCAGCCTGGGCACCCGACTCACCGAGGCGGTCGCGCGCTACTACTTCAAGCTGATGGCCTACAAGGACGAGTACGAGGTCGCGCGGCTCTACACCCGGCCGGAGTTCGTCCAGCGGCTGCACGCGACATTCGAAGGTGAGTACTCGCTCAGGTTCCATCTCGCACCGCCGATCCTCGCCCGGCTCGACCCGGCAACCGGGGTCCCACGCAAGCGCGAGTTCGGCCCCTGGATCCTGTCGGCCTTCAAGGTGCTCGCCCGGCTGCGGGGCCTGCGCGGCACGGCGCTGGACCTCTTCGGGCGGACGGCCGAGCGGCGAATGGAGCGCGCGCTCATCGTCGACTACGAGCGGGTCATCGATGAGGTCCTCGCCCGGCTCGACCGGGACAACCACGCGACGGCGGTCGCGATCGCCGCCATCCCGGAGGAGATCCGCGGCTTCGGCCACGTGAAACAGCGCCATCTCCAGGCCGCGAAGGCGAAGGAGGCGGCGCTGCTCGCCGCGTTCCGGTCCGCGCAGCCCGCGGCGAAGGTGGCCTGAGCCGGGCGTGGGCGCGATTCCGCCCGGCTTCGCGCCACTCGAGTCCACCAGCCCGTTCCACGAGCTGGTCGGACCATTGCATGTCCGTCGCGGCCCCGAGGGGGTCGCGATCGGGCTGCGGGTCGATGACAAGCACCAGAACCGCCGCGGCGTGGTGCATGGCGGCATGATCTGCACGCTGGCGGACTTCGCCATGGGCTACGCGGCGAGCGGCGTGACCGGGGTGCCGCGCCAGCTCGTGACGACGAGCCTCGCGTGCGACTTCGCGGCCAATGCCCGTCCCGGCGACTGGATCGAGGCGCGGGTCGAAGTCTTTCGGCCGGGGAACCGCGTGGCGTTCGTGAGCGGCTACGTATGGCGCGTCGACCCGAACGGCGCCGCCGAGCGTATCGCGCGCGTCAGCGCGACGTTCCAGATCCTGCAGCCGCACGCCTAGCGGCGCCGCGAGACGCGGTTGCCCCACCGTGGGGCGGCGGTACGCGGCGGCGCCCCATTGCGGTGCGGCCGTTGGTCAAGGCTTCCTCATCCGGTGCACGGCCCGCGCTGATTCCGCAGTCCAACCCCGCCACGCGAACCCGTGGCATGTGCGTTGCTTGAAGGTGCACAGGCGGACGCCGCGATACCGACGACGCGCCCGCCACCTTTCGCGCCGAAATAGGGGGACCACCCATGAACCGCCGAAACTTATTCAAGCACTCCGCTGCGGCCGCAGTCTTGGCGATCGGCCTCGCCGCGCAACCGCTCTACGCCCAGCAGACCGTGAAGGTCGGCGTCCTGCACTCGCTCTCGGGGACGATGGCGATCTCGGAGACGGTGCTCAAGGATGTCGTGCTCATGGCGATCGAGGAGATCAACGCGAGCGGCGGCGTGATGGGGGCGAAGATCGACCCGGTGGTGGTGGATCCGGCCTCCAACTGGCCGCTCTTCGCCGAGAAGGCCCGTCAGCTCCTCACCCAGGACAAGGTAGCCGTCGTGTTCGGCTGCTGGACCTCGGTGTCGAGGAAATCGGTGCTGCCGGTGTTCGAGGAGCTGAATGGGCTCCTCTTCTACCCGGTGCAGTACGAGGGCGAGGAGATCTCGAAGAACGTGTTCTACACCGGCGCCGCGCCCAACCAGCAGGCGATTCCCGCGGTCGAGTACCTGATGTCCGCGGAAGGCGGCGGGGCGAAGCGCTGGGTGTTGCTCGGCACCGACTACGTCTATCCGCGCACCACCAACAAGATCCTGCGCGCGTTCCTGAAGTCGAAGGGCGTCGCCGAGAAGGACATCGACGAGAAGTACACCCCGTTCGGCCACGCCGACTACCAGACCATCGTCGCCGACATCAAGAAGTTCTCCGCCGGCGGCAAGACCGCCGTCGTCTCGACCATCAACGGCGACTCGAACGTGCCGTTCTACAAGGAGCTCGGCAACCAGGGCCTGAAGGCGACCGACGTGCCGGTGGTCGCGTTCTCGGTCGGCGAGGAGGAGCTGCGCGGCGTCGACGCGAAGCCGCTCGTCGGCCACCTTGCGGCGTGGAACTACTTCATGTCGCTCAAGAATCCCGAAAACGACGCCTGGAAGAAGAAGTGGGCCGACTACACCAAGGCGAAGAAGCTCTCCTACGCCGCGAAGCCGCTCACCAACGACCCGATGGAGGCGGCGTACGTCGGCGTATACATGTGGAAGCAGGCGGTGGAGAAGGCCAAGAGCTTCGACCCGGACAAGGTCCGCGTCGCGATGGCCGGCCAGACCTTCAAGGCGCCGGACGGCTTCACCATCGAGATGGACCCGAAGAACCACCACCTCCACAAGCCGGTATTCATCGGCGAGATCAAGGCCGATGGCCAGTTCAACGTCGTCTGGAAAACCAAGGGCCCGATCAAGGCCCAGCCCTGGAGCCCGTACATTGCCGGCAACGAGAACAAAAAGGACGAACCGGCGCTGATGGCGGAGAAGAAGTGACCGCGCGCGCCGCGCTTTAGGCTTCGCGGGGGCCGCTGCGGCGGCCCCTTCCACATGCGATACCGAACGCTCTCCCTCGCGCTGCTCGCCGCGCTCGCGGGCGCCGCCGCGCCGGCCTGGGCGCTCGACCGAGCGACGGTCGAGCGGCTCGCGTTCGGCGCGAGCGACGAGCGGATCGAGGCGGTCGGCGCGCTCGTCGCCGAGGGCGACCCGCAGGCCGCGGCGCTCCTGCAGGCGTTTGCCGACGGCGCCGTGCGCACCGCCGGCAAGCGCGTCCTCGTCCTGCGCGGCGACGAGGCGGTGGACCCGCTCACCGATGAGAAGATCGCGCCGCCGGCGGACCTGGAGGACGTGGTCCTCAACAACCGGCTGCGGAGCGCAATCGGCACCGCGCTCGCGGCGCTGCAGCTGCTTTCTCCCGACCGCGCGGTGCGCTTCGCGGCGGCCACCGAACTCACCAGCAGCGCCGACCCGTCGATGCTGCCGCTCGTGCGGAAGGCGCTCGAGCACGAGGTCGACCCGGGCATCCGGTCGGCGCTCGAGATGATCGCGGCCGCCATGGCGCTCAAGGGCGGCACCCAGGCATCGCGCCTTGCCGCGATCCGCACCCTGGGCCGGTCGAACAACCCGAACAGCGCGACGCTGCTGCTCGAGTCCGCCGCCGATGCCGATCCGGCCATCCGCCTCGAGGCGCAGCGGAGCCTGCGCGCGGTGGAGGGACGGCTCGCCTGGGGCGAGCGGCTCGGACTCGCGTTCGCCGGCGTATCGCTCGGCTCGATTCTCTTGCTCGCCGCGCTCGGACTCGCGATCACCTACGGCCTGATGGGCGTCATCAACCTGGCGCACGGCGAGCTGATCATGGTCGGGGCCTACACCACTTACGTGGTGCAGAACCTGTTCAAGACGCATGCGAGCGGCGCCTTCGACTGGTATCTCGTGTGCGCGGTGCCGGCCGCGTTCGCGGTCGCGGCCGCCGTCGGCATGCTGCTCGAGCGCGTGGTGATCCGTTGGCTCTATGGCCGCCCGCTCGAAACGCTGCTCTCCACCTGGGGCATCAGCCTGGTCCTGATCCAGACCGTGCGCACGCTCTTCGGCGCGCAGAACGTACAGGTGGAAAACCCCTCGTTCATGTCGGGCGGGGTCCAGGTGCTCGCGAACGTGGTGCTGCCCTGGAACCGGATCGTCATCATCTTCTTCGCCGCCGGCGTGCTCGCGGCGATGTGGCTTCTCCTCACGCACACGCGGCTGGGACTGTTCGTGCGCGCCGTGACGCAGAACCGCGCCATGGCGTCGTGCGTCGGCGTGCCCACGGGGCGCGTGGACACCTGGGCGTTCGGCCTCGGTTCGGGCATCGCCGGACTGGCCGGTTGCGCGCTGTCCCAGATCGGCAACGTCGGCCCCGAGCTCGGCCAGGGTTACATCGTGGATTCGTTCATGGTGGTGGTGTTCGGCGGCGTGGGACAGCTCGCCGGCACGGTCTACGCGGCGCTGGTGCTCGGCTTCGCCAACAAGCTGCTCGAGTCGTGGTCGGGCGCGGTGATCGCCAAGATCGCGGTGCTCGCGTTCATCATCATCTTCATCCAGCGGCGCCCGCAGGGCCTGTCCGCGCTCAAGGGCCGCGCACTCGAGGCCTAATGCATGGGCACGGCCCCGCCCACCCTCGCCCGGCTGTACTCGCCGCCGGGCTGGATCGCGCTCGGCGCGTTGGCCGCGGCGCTGTTCGTCGCTTTCCCGCTGCTCAGCCTCGCGGTGCCCCCGACGAGCCCGTTCCACGTTTCGCAGTACTGGGTAACGCTGGTCGGCAAGATCATGTGCTATGCGATCGTCGCCATCGCGATGGATCTCATCTGGGGCTACACCGGGATCCTGTCGCTAGGCCACGGTCTGTTCTTCGCGCTCGGCGGCTACGCGATCGGCATGTACCTGATGCGGCAGATCGGACGCGAGGGCCAGTACCAGGCCGACCTGCCCGACTTCATGGTGTTCCTCGACTGGAAGGCGCTGCCCTGGCAGTGGTGGAATTCGGACCAGTTCTGGTGGTGCGCCCTGCTGGTGGTGCTCGTGCCGGGATCGCTCGCGTCGGTGTTCGGCTACTTCGCGTTCCGGTCGCGGGTGAAGGGGGTGTATTTCTCGATCATCACGCAAGCGCTCACTTTCGCCGCGATGCTGCTCTTCTTCCGCAACAACACCGGCTTCGGCGGCAACAACGGCTTCACCGACTTCAAGCGCATCCTCGGCTTCGCCATCACCACGCCGCAGACGCGGATGGCGCTCTTCGGCGTCACCGGCGCGGTGTTGATCGGCACGCTGCTCGCCGGGCGCTACATCGTCCGGTCCAAATTCGGGCGGGTGCTGACCGCGATCCGCGACGCCGAAGCGCGCGTCGCCTTCTGCGGCTACAACACGGTGCACTACAAGCTCGCGATCTTCACCCTCTCGGCCGTGCTGTGCGGCATCGCCGGCGCGCTGTACGTGCCGCAGGTGGGGATCATCAATCCGAGCGAGATGTCGCCGGCGAACTCGATCGAGATCGCGATCTGGGTCGCAGTCGGCGGGCGCGGGACGCTGACCGGCGCGATCGTCGGCGCCGGGCTCGTAAACGGCGCGAAGAGCTTCTTCACCCAGGCCTTCCCGGAGTACTGGCTGTACTTCCTCGGCCTGCTCTTCATCCTGGTGACGCTCCTCCTGCCGCAGGGCGTGATGGGGCTCGTCGCCAGAGCGCGCGGGACGCGCGGGGGCGATGGCGGCGGCGCATGACCAGCGCAGCGATACCGGCGAGCCCGGTCGCGGGATCGGGGGGCGAGCTGCGCGGGCGCCTCGCCGCGGAAGGGCTCGACCTCACCCACGGTGTGGTCCTGTACCTCGACGACATCTCGGTCAGCTTCGACGGCTTCAAGGCGCTGAACCAGCTCTCGCTCTCGATCGATGCGGGCGAGCTCCGCTGCGTGATCGGCCCGAACGGCGCCGGCAAGACGACGATGATGGATGTGATCACCGGCAAGACCCGCCCGGACGCGGGCCGGGCGTTCTTCGGCCAGACCATGGACCTCACGCGCATGAGCGAGGCGCAGATCGCGCAGGCCGGCATCGGCCGCAAGTTTCAGAAGCCGACCATCTTCGAGCACCACACGGTGTTCGAAAACCTGGAGCTCGCGCTGAAGGCCGACAAGCGCGTGCGCACGACCCTGTTCGCGCGGCTCGCCGCGGACGAGCGCGAGCGCATCGCCGAGATGCTCGCGCAGATCCGACTCACCGCCGCCGCGGATCGCACCGCCGGGCTGCTGTCCCACGGCGAGAAGCAATGGCTCGAGATCGGGATGCTGCTCGTGCAGGAGCCGCGCCTGCTCCTGCTCGATGAGCCGGTGGCGGGGATGAGCGACGAGGAGACCGAACGCACCGCGGAGCTCTTCCTCGCCCTCGCCGGCAAGCATTCGCTGGTGGTGGTCGAGCACGACATGCAGTTCATCGCCAAGATCGCGCGCCGGGTCAGCGTTCTGCACGAGGGGGCGGTCATCGCCGAGGGCCCGATGGCCGAGGTGCAGGAGAACCCGCGCGTGATCGAAGTCTATTTGGGCCGGTAGGCGCGATGCTCGCGGTGCGCGACCTGAACCAGTACTACGGCGGCAGCCACATCTTGCGCAGCCTGTCGTTCGACGTGCCCGCGGGCAAGGTCACGGCGCTACTCGGCCGCAATGGGGTCGGCAAGACGACGCTGCTCAAGGCGCTGATGGGTCTCGTGCCCACGGCGAGCGGGCGGATCGGGTTTGGCGGTCGCGATCTCACCGGCGCGCCGCCGTACCAGCGCGTGCGCGCCGGCATCGGCTACGTCCCGCAGGGGCGCGAGATCTTCCCGCGCCTCACGGTCGAGGAGAATCTCCGGATGGGGCTCGCCACGCAGCCGCGCGCGGCGAGCATCCCCGCGGACATCTACGACATGTTCCCGGTGCTCAAGCAGATGCTGCGCCGGCGCGGCGGCGACCTGTCCGGCGGCCAGCAGCAGCAGCTCGCGATCGGGCGGGCGCTCGCGATGCGGCCGAAGCTCCTGATCCTCGACGAGCCGACCGAGGGCATCCAGCCGTCGATCATCAAAGACATCGAGCGCGCGATTCACGCGCTCGCCGGGACCGGGGAGATGGCGATTCTCCTGGTCGAGCAGTACTACGAGTTCGCGCGCTCGCTCGCCGACCAGTACCTGGTGATGGAGCGCGGGGAGATCGTGATGCGCGGCTCAGGCGCCGACATGGCGCAGCACGGCGTGCGCGAGCGGCTCGCGGTGTGACCGGCTCTGGGCGTATCCTGCGCAGCTGCCATGCCCAGCACGACGAGCACCGGATGGTCGGCACGCCTCGACGCCGTTTTTGCGCGGCGCAGCGAACGCACGGTGCCGCTGCGGCGCTCGCACGAGGGTCCGCTGCGCTGGCAGCGCATGCTCTATCCGGAGGGCGCGCCGGTGTGCCATGCAATCGTCGTGCACCCGCCGGGCGGGGTCGCCGGCGGCGACGAGCTCGACATCGCGGTGGCTGCGGAGCGCGACGCGCACGCGCTGCTCACGACCCCGGGCGCGGCGAAGTGGTACCGCTCTACCGGCGCCACCGCCCGTCAAAGCATCCGCCTCGCGGCGCGCTCGGGGGCGGCGATCGAGTGGCTGCCGCAGGAGACCATCGTGTTCGACGGCGCGGCGGCGACGTGGACGCTCGATGCCGAAGTCGACCATTCGGCAGCGATCGTCGGGTGCGACGTGGTCATGCTGGGGCGTGCGGCGCGCGGCGAAAAATTCGCGCGCGGCGCGTTGCACGTGTGCACGCAGCTGCGCCGCGGCGGGGCACTGGCGTTCGTGGAGCAGTGGCGCCTCGTCGGCGGCGATCGGCGCCTCGACGCGCCGCAAGGGCTTGGCGGTGAGCCGTGTTTCGGCACGCTGTGGGCGCTCGCCGATCCGCAGCGGCTCGAACCGGCGCTCGCGCCGGTGCGGGCGGCGCTCGCGACCGGCGCCGAGCGCGCCGCGGCGACGCTCCTGCCCGCGGGCGCGCTCATCGTGCGCGCGCTGGGCCCGGGGCCCGAAGCGGTGCGGCGGGCGCTCGAGGCGGCGTGGGCCGCGTTGCGCCCCCCGGTGCTCGGCGTCGCCGCGCGCCGGCCGCGGATTTGGAGCACCTAGAGGAGGGGCCCGAACGTGGAGCTGACCCCGCGCGAAAGGGACAAGCTGTTGATCTTCACCGCGGCGCTCCTCGCCGAACGGCGTAAGGCGCGCGGGCTCAAGCTCAACTACCCCGAGGCGGTCGCCTACCTCAGTGCCGCCATCATGGAGGGCGCGCGCGACGGCCGCAGCGTCGCCGAGCTGATGCAGCTCGGGACGACGTTGCTCGCGCGCGCGGACGTGATGGACGGCATCCCGGAGCTGATCCCCGAGATCCAGGTCGAAGCGACCTTCCCCGACGGCACCAAGCTCGTCACGGTGCATCAACCCATCCCATGAGGCCCTGGAGAACGATGAAAACGATCCGCCTTGTCACCGCCGCGCTCTACCTCCTGCCGGCGACCGCGGCCGCGCATCCCGGCCACGGCGGGAGCGGCTTCCTGGACGGCTTGCTGCACCCGTTGCTCGGCGCCGATCACCTCGCCGCGGTGATCGCGGTGGGCCTCCTCGCCGCGCACCTGCCGCCGCGGACGCAGCCGCTGCCGGTCGCGGTCTTCCTCGGGTCGAGCCTCGCCGGGGCACTCGCCGCGCTTGGCGGGAGCGTCGCGCCCGGCGGGGAAACGATGATCGCCGCATCGGTGCTGCTGCTCGGCGTCTTGCTCGCGCTTCTCGCCAGCACGCCGCGCGCGCTCGCGGTCGCGCTCGCCGGCGTGCTGCCGCTCTGCGGCTGGTTTCACGGTCAGGCGCATGTCGCCGCGGCGACGGTCGCGTCGTCGGGGTACATCGGCGGATTTCTCGCCGGCACGGCGTTGTTGCATCTCCTAGGCTACCGCGCCGGCACGGCCGCGGGCCGGCACGGCATGCGCTGGCCGCTGTGGGCCGGCGCATCGGTCGGGGCGTTCGGCGTCTTCTTGCTGGCGGGGCTATGACCATGATTCCCGGCGAAATCATGCCCGCCGACGGCGAGATCGTGCTCAATGCGGGGCGGCGCACGATCGAGCTCGTGGTCGAGAACACCGGCGATCGACCGGTCCAGGTCGGCTCGCACTATCACTTCTACGAGACCAACGACGCGCTGCGCTTCGACCGGCACCGCGCGCGCGGCTGCCGCTTGAACATCCCGGCCGGCACCGCGGTGCGCTTCGAGCCCGGGCAGTCGCGCACGGTCGAGCTGGTCGAGCTCGCCGGCGAGCGCAAGGTGTACGGGTTCCAAGGCAAAGTGATGGGGGCGCTATGACGGCCACGTCCCAGCGCACCATCTCGCGGCGCGCGTACGCCGAGCTGTTCGGCCCGACGGTCGGCGATCGCGTGCGGCTCGCCGACACCGCGCTCGTGATCGAGGTCGAGCGCGACTTCACCGTCTACGGCGAAGAGGTGAAGTTCGGCGGCGGCAAGGTGATCCGCGACGGCATGGGGCAGAGCCAGCGCGCGGCCGCGGACTGCGTCGACACCGTGATCACGAATGCCCTGATCGTGGATTGGTGGGGCATCGTCAAGGCCGATATCGGCATCCAAGGCGGGCGCATCCGCGGCATCGGCAAGGCCGGCAACCCCGACGTTCAGCCGGGCGTGACGATCGTGATTGGCCCGGCCACCGAGGTGATCGCGGGCGAAGGCTCGATCGTGACCGCGGGCGGCATCGACTCGCACATTCACTTCATCTGCCCGCAGCAGGTGGAGGAGGCGCTCATGTCGGGCGTCACCACCATGATCGGCGGCGGCACCGGCCCGGCGACCGGGACCAACGCGACGACTTGCACGCCCGGTCCGTTCCACATCGAACGCATGCTGCAAGCCGCGGAAGGCTTGCCGATGAATCTCGGCTTCCTCGGCAAGGGCAACGCGAGCCTGCCGCAGGGCCTGCACGAACAGATCGCGGCCGGCGCGATCGGCCTCAAGCTGCACGAGGACTGGGGCACGACGCCGGCCGCGATCGACTGCTGCCTCAGCGTCGCCGAGCAGACCGACACGCAGGTCGCGATCCACACCGACACCCTCAACGAATCGGGCTTCGTCGAGGCATCGATCGCCGCCTTCAAGGGGCGCACGATTCACACCTTCCACACCGAGGGCGCGGGCGGCGGCCACGCGCCCGACATCATCAAGGTGTGCGGCGAATCGAACGTGCTGCCCTCGTCGACCAACCCGACCCGCCCCTACACCGTCAACACGCTCGACGAGCACCTCGACATGCTGATGGTGTGCCACCACCTCGACCCGGGCATCGCCGAGGACGTCGCGTTCGCCGAGAGCCGCATTCGACGCGAGACGATCGCCGCCGAGGACGTGCTGCACGACCTCGGCGCGATCTCGATGATGTCCTCCGACTCGCAAGCGATGGGGCGCGTCGGGGAGGTCATCTGCCGCACCTGGCAGACCGCGCACAAGATGAAGACGCAGCGCGGCGCGCTGCCCGGCGACGGCCCGCAGCACGACAACTTCCGCGTCAAGCGCTATGTCGCCAAGTACACGATCAACCCGGCCAAAGCGCACGGCGTCGCGCACGCCGTCGGGTCGGTGGAGCTCGGCAAGTGGGCCGACCTCGTGCTGTGGAAGCCGGCGTTCTTCGGCGTGAAGCCCGCGCTCGTGCTGAAGGGCGGCGTCATTGCCGCGGCGGCGATGGGCGACCCGAATGCGTCGATCCCGACGCCGCAGCCGGTGCACTACCGGCCGATGTTCGGCGCGTTCGGCGGGGCGATCGCGCAGTCCTGCCTCACCTTTGTCGCGCAGGCGGCGCTCGCGTCGGGCATCGCCGATCGCTATCGGCTCGCCCGCCGGCTCGAGGCGGTGCGCGACTGCCGGCGCCTGCGCAAGCACGACATGGTGCACAACGACGCGACGCCGCGGATCGAGGTCGACGCCGAGACCTACGAGGTTCGCGCCGACGGCGCGCTCCTCACCTGCGAGCCGGCGCGCGAGCTGCCGCTCGCGCAGCGCTACTTTTTGTTCTGACGCATGCTACGGATCGAGAACGTGCTCCGCTACGGCGCCGCGGCTCCCGCCGGCGCGCCGCGGCTCGTGCTGCCGTTCGAGCGGCGGTGCGTGAGCCGGCAGACCGTGCAGCTGTCCGACGGCCGCGCCGCGGCGCTCTTTCTGCCGCGCGGTACCGTGCTGCGCGGCGGCGACGTCCTCGCGGCGGAAGACGGCACGCGCATCGTCGTCGAGGCGGCGCCGGAACAGGTGTTGATCGTGCGCGCGCACGACCCGCGCGCGCTTGCCCGCGCCGCCTACCACTTGGGCAACCGGCACGTGCCGGTCGAAGTGGGGGCGGGCCACCTCAAGATCGAGCACGATCACGTGCTCGCCGACCTGCTGCGCCGCCTCGAGGTCGAGCTCGAGCCCGCCGCCGCGCCGTTCGAGCCCGAGAGCGGTGCCTACGGCGCGCCGCACCAGCACGGGCACGCGCATGATCACTGAGCCGCTCGCGGCACAATCGCTCGGGGCGCTGCTGCACCTCGCCTCGCCGGCGCTGCCGCTCGGCGCGTTCAGCTACTCGCAGGGGTTGGAGGCGGCGGTCGCAGCGGGCGACGTGGGCGACGCGGCGGCCGCCACGCGCTGGATCGAAGACGGACTATGGCACAGCTTCGGGCGCAGTGAGCTGCCGGTGTTCGCGCTGCAGCACGCGGCCTGGGAACGCGGCGCGACCGCCGAGCTCGCGCGACGCGACGCGTGGTTTCGCGCCGCGCGCGAGACCGCCGAGCTCGTCGCGGAGACCGAGCAGATGGGCTGGGCGGCGGCGCAGCTCGCGCGCGGCCTGGAGCTCGGGCCGCCGCTCGCGCGCGCGGCGCTGCTCGGGCTGCGCCCGGTCGCGTTGCCGACGGCGATGGCGTTCCTCGCCTGGGCGCAAGGCGTCCCGGCCGAGCCGGCGCTGATCGGCTACGCCTTTACCTGGCTCGAGAATCAGGCCACCGCCGCCGGGAAGGCCGTGCCGCTCGGGCATAACGCCGTGCAGCGCCTCGTGTTCCAGTTGCGCGGCACGGCGGTGCGGCAGGCGGTGCGCGCCGCGCGCCGCGGCGATGACGAACTCGAAACCTTCGCGCCGCGGCTCGCGCTGCGCAGCGCGCAGCACGAGACGCAGTACACCCGCCTCTTCCGCTCATGACGGCGCCGCCCGCACGCACCAAGCGCAATCCGCCGCTGCGCGTCGGGATCGGCGGCCCGGTCGGCTCGGGGAAGACCACGCTCGTCGAGAAGCTCTGCAAGGCGATGCGCGACCGCTACGACCTGCTGGTGGTGACCAACGACATCTACACCTTGGAGGACCAGCGGCTGCTGATCGAGGCGGGCGCCCTCGACGCGAGCCGCATCCTCGGCGTCGAAACCGGCGGCTGCCCGCACACCGCGATCCGCGAGGACGCATCGATCAACCTGGAGGCGGTCGAGCGCCTGCTCGGACGCTTCCCCGACGCCGATGTCGTGTTCATCGAGTCCGGCGGCGACAACCTCGCGGCGACCTTTAGCCCCGAGCTGTCGGATCTCACCATCTATGTGATCGATGTGGCCGGCGGCGAGAAGATCCCGCGCAAGGGCGGACCGGGCATCACGCGCTCCGATCTGCTGGTGATCAACAAGACCGATCTCGCGCCGCACGTCGGCGCCTCGCTCGAGGTGATGGCGCGCGACGCGACGCGCATGCGCGGCGAGCGCCCGTGGGTGTTCACCTGCCTCAAGGCGAATCAGGGCCTCGCCGCAGTGGAGCGGCTGATCGTCGAGCGCGGAATGATCGACGGCTGAAGCGCGCGCTCGCGCGCCGCCGCTCACGTGCCCACGTAAACCGGCGCCGGCTGGCTGAAGTAGCTGTCGAGCAGGTGGTACACCAGGGCCCAGTTCTTCGAACGCGTGCTGGTGTGGGCGATGCCGGGCATGACGATGAACTGCTTGTCCGGGTTCGGCAGCCGGGCGAAAAAATTGGCGAGGTCCTGGAACGACGCGATGCCGTCGTACTGGCCGCGCATCACCAGCGTCGGCACGATGATTCGCTCCGGATCGATGACCGGAAGATTGGCCGACATATCGATGTAGGTGCCGTTCGGCATCGAGTCGTCGAGCGCGAGCACCGCGTCGGCGAACGCTTCGATCACCGTCTGGTCGCTCGTCTCCGGGTGATCGCGCGTGAAGATGCTGCGCACGAACTCCCGGTCGATCGGACGGCGGTTGGTGGCGCGGAACTGCGCGAGGCGCTTGCGGCGCTCGGCGAGCGTCGGACTGCCCTCGCCGGTCCAGACCAGCGCGTCGAGGGCGAGGCGCCGCACGCGCTCCGAATGCCGCTGCGCGAAGAGGCCGGCGCGCAGCGCGCCGGAGGAGGCGCCGTAGAGCAAGAGTTTCGCCCCGCCGGTCTGCTGCAGGATGTAGTCGGACGCCGCGGCGAGATCGTCGGCGCCGCAAGCCACATCGGCATTGATCGGCCGCCCTTTGTCCGAGTGCCCGTAGCCTTCGCAGTCGAGGCACCAGGTGTCGTAGCCGAGCCGCGCGAACCAGTCCATGGTCGACGCTTCCGGCCGGCCGGGAATCTGGAGATCGAACACCGGCGTCGCGGACACCGAGGACCCGTGCACGAAGAGAATCGTGCCGCGGCGCGCGCCGCCGGCCGCCGGATCGCGCACGCGCTTGCGCCACAGGTAGAGGCGCACGGTCCGCGCGCCGACGCGCTTGGTCGCCCAGTACTCGGCGCCGACCACCTCCGGTGCGCCCTCCCGCAGCGTCTCCGCGGCAGCGCCCGGCGGCAGCGCCGCGGCGGCAGCGAGCCCGGCCGCACCCGACTGGAGAAAGCGGCGGCGCGCGGCAGCGCGGGCGCCGGACGCCGAAACGGTGTCGCTCATCGATAGCTCCTCGCTCAAAAAACAACCGGGCCCGCGCGGGAATGCCTCCCGCGCGAGCCCGGTCCGGCGCCCGCGGGTCAACCCTTCAGCGCGTAGCCGTACGCCACGTTCGAGCGGCCTTCGCCGACGCGGTCGTAGAGATCCTTGTGGTAGGCGATGCGGTCGCCCGCGAGCGCCGCGCGCGGCTGCGGCTTGAAGTTGTACAGTCGGGCGTTGTTGCCGCCGAAGATCGCCGTCTTCACCGGCCCGTCGGCGGGCCCCAGCGGCTTGAAGCCGTACTGCCGCTGCAGCGCGTCGGGGATCTCCAGCCGGCGGAGCGCCTCGATCTGCCACTGCGGCGAGCCGGTCCAGATCGCATCGGTTCCCCAGCAGACGTGGTCCGCGCCCAGGCCCTTGATCAGTATGCCCATCATCACCGCCGCGAGCCGCGGCTCGGCCATGGTGCTCTGCGCGAAGAGTTGCCCCACGTCGGCGTAGACGTTGGTGACCCCGTATTTCGCGGGGACCTCGGCGAGGTCCGAGACCCAATCGACGCGCCCGGTCTGCTCGAACTGCGTCCAGGCGTCCTCGGGCTTGCCGCCGCCGGGATAGCGGTAGGCGCCGTGGTAGATGATGAAATTGAGCTGCGGCCAGTCCTTCGCCGCCTTGCCGACGTCGCGCGCGTCCGAGTAGGCGAGCAGTTGCGGGAACTGCTTCTCGACCGACGGCGGGAACAGCCCCTTGTGGATGCAGACGTTCTTCTGCCCGGCCTTCACGAATTTCTGGTAGGCGGGATAGACGAGCTTCTCGTCGTCCAGGTTCCAGGGATGCTTGGAGAGATCCTTGTGGGTGTTGTCGCCGATGGTATAGCCCTTCATCGAATCGGGCTTGAGCTCGGCGAGGCCGTGGTCGATCGCCTCCAGCCAGCCGTCGTAGCCCGGGGTGAAGATGAAGTGCGAGAACATGCGCCGGGTGCCCGCGAGGCCGTTCACGGTGGCGCGGGCGTCGGCCTTCATCTTGTTGGTGAGGAACCAGTCTTCCGGCACCTCCGAGGGCGCGCCGCTGATGCAAGCGACCTTGGTGTCGGAATCCAGAAAGACTTCCTTGATGTAGTTCGTGAACATCAGGTCGTCGATGGTCTGCTCCTTGCCCGCGAGGGCTGGATTCCAGCCCGCCTTGCCGACCGCCATGCGCTGGCTCACGAAGGTCGTGATCCGCGTGCCCGGGCGCAGGAAGTGGGTGTGCATGTCCATGATGAACTGGCCGGCGAGCTTTTTCGCGCGCTCATCGGCCTGCTCCGGCGTCTGCGCTTCGGCGCGCGACACGCCGAAGATCGGACCGTAGGTCTCGTTCATCGCGAGAAATGCGGTCGCCATGCCGGCGGCGGTCTGGAAGAACCGCCTGCGGCTCAGGCCTTGGCGCTTGGCGTAGCGCGCGCCCAGCTCTTTGACGCGGGCTTCGAACTCGCGCTGCCGCGCCGTCTGCGGCGCCGGCATGAACTCGTCGCTCGACACCGCCTGCACCGGAATGGGCGATGCGAACAGCGTTGTTTCTGCTGGTGAAAGTTGCTCCAGTTCGGCTGCACTCAGAAAGCTCATCGCTACCTCCTCGTGTCGTGGGCGGTCCTGCGGTGGGACGCCTCGCGCCCATTCTGGCACCGCCGCGGCCGCTACGAAAGCCGCCCGCGCGCCCACGCGTATCACCGCCTCAGCGGGCGCTCGATCGCAGGGCGCGCCAGACGCGTTCCCGCGTCGCGGGCATGTCGAGGTGCCTGAGGCCGGTGCGCGGGGCGAGCGCGTCGACGATCGCGTTGATGACCGCCGCCGGCGCCCCGACTGCCCCCGCCTCGCCCGCGCCCTTGGCGCCGAGCGGGTTCGCCGTGCACGGCACGTTGTGGAAGCCGCAGTCGAACGCCGGCACGTCGTCCGCCCGCGGCAGCGCGTAGTCCATGAAGGATCCGGCCACGAGTTGCGCGCTGTCGGGATCGTAGTGGCCGTGCTCGAGCAGCGCCTGACCGACGCCCTGCACCGTGCCGCCATGGATCTGCCCTTCGGCGAGCAGCGGGTTGAGCGTCCAGCCGAAATCGTCGATCACCGTATAGCGCTCGAGGCGCGTCGTCCCGGTCTCGGGATCGACCTCGACCTCGACGATGTGGCAGCCGTTCGGATAGGTGTAGCGCTCGGGGTTGCGCGTGTGGGTCGCCTCGAGCCCGCGCGCCTGCTGCGCCACCGCGAAGATCGACACCCCGCGGTCGGTGCCGGCAATCCAGTATTTGCCGTCCCGGTATTCGATGTCGGCCGCGGCGGCCTCCAGCAGGCTCGCCGCCGTCGCCGTGCCCTGCGCGACCGCTTCGCCGGCGGCGGCGATCGCCGCCACGCCGCCGATCGCGAGGAAGCGCGAGCCGCCGGTCAGCCCGTCCGGCACGATGTCGGTGTCGCCCTGCACGACGTCAATCGCCTCGGCGTCGATCCCGAGCGCGCTCGAGAGGACCTGCTTCAGGCTCGTGATGTGCCCTTGACCGTTGTCCTGCATGCCCGAGATCACGGTGGCCTTGCCGTGGCCGCCAATGCGCACGGTGATCGTGTCCCCGTTGCCCCCGCCGCAGCGCTCGATGTACATCGCGAGCCCGATGCCGCGCAGCTGGCCGCGCTGCGCCGCCGCCGCGCGTCGCGCCGGGAAGCCGGCCCAGTCCGCCCGCGCCATGCAGCGCGCCATCGCGCCGGCGAAGTCGCCGCTGTCGTATTCGCTCTCGACCGGCGTGCGATAGGGGAAATCGCCCGCGCCGATGAAGTTGCGGCGCCGGATCTCGTCGCCGTCGAGCCCGAGCTCCCGCGCGGCGACATCCACGATCCGCTCGACCAGGTAGATCCCCTCCGGTCGCCCCGCGCCGCGATACGCGTCGACCGGAACGGTATTGGTGAGGACGCCCTTCACGTTCAGCGATATCGCCGCGATGCGGTACACGCTCGACAGCACGACGAACGCGAGCTGGGGGATGAACGGCCCGAAGTTCGAGAGATACGCGCCCATGTTCGCGTAGGTGGTCACGCGCAGCGCGAGGAACCGCGCCCCGGCGTCGAGCGCGAGCTCGGCGATCGAGTAGTTGTCGCGGCCCTGCGCGTCGCTTACGAAGGTCTCGCTGCGTTCGCCGGTCCAGCGCACCGCTCGCCGCAGCTTGCGCGCGGCCCACACCGCGAGCGGCTGCTCCGGATGCATGAAGATCTTCATCCCGAACCCGCCGCCGACGTTCCCGGACACGACGCGCAGCTGCCGCTTGTCGATTT
>Ga0187846_10000564_pt1 | contig 21377 bp, 19 predicted proteins | sample TC_taG_FD_161473 | JGI IMG/M metagenome (GOLD analysis project Ga0187846, IMG submission 161473) | Biofilm microbial communities from the roof of an iron ore cave, State of Minas Gerais, Brazil - TC_06 Biofilm (v2) | ecosystem: Environmental > Terrestrial > Deep subsurface > Cave > Wall biofilm...
TGCCTTGCATGGCCTTGTTCGGATGCCGGAAACAAATCACTTATCGGGATTTCGGCTTCCCCCACATCGTATCGATCTGTTCTGAAGCCCAATTCACAAGGAGAATGTAGCACAGCAATAGAAAATGTAGCACGAGACTGGAGTTCCGCTACATCCCAATTTTCTTGCTGAGTTCGTCAGTCATGCCCCCCAATTTCTCGAACCGCTCAGCGATCCGCTTCATGGCCTTTTGCTCCGCTGCGGTTTCGCCGGAGGGCAGAAACCGATACCAGCGCGCTAATTGCTCCTTGTCGGCCTTTTCGACTTCTTCGACTGTGGGGAATCCATTCATTATAGCGCCGTATTGCTTTCCACTGTACCACACCTCGAATATGCAACCGTCTGTGATGGTCGGAATGCATCTGCTCATCCTGCAAATCGAACTCTCCCTGACGCAAGTTCTGGACCGACCGGTGACGGGAGGGATCTTCTTTGAAGAAGTGATTCGAGAAAACTTGGATATCGGACGCCCCAAACAAGTGCAACTCATCTTCGACCGTTGGGTGACCAAGACTACGACTACGCCGGGCCTGTTTCGCACTCGCGTGATCACCGATGGTGTGGTTCCTTCGCTCCACGTGGACTACAAGGGAACGCGCATCAAGCAATACCATAAGGAACGCCGGGCTCGAAGAACCGAGACAACCATTAATAACGCGGAGGATTTCTATGTTGGCAAGCGACTACACAACTTGCCCGCCTTGCGGGGCATCGGCTTTCAAGCCAACCGGCGCCTGCTGGAGGTTGAGAAAATCACCCATGATTGCATCCTGGCAGAAGAAACCTTCCAGCAGATCAACCGTCCGCGTCAGGTCGCATTCCAACGTGCCTCGGCCTTGCGATTCGGCGATCCCCGCGTGCAAGCCCTCTGGAGCGCCTGGCTGATGTTCACCTGGCTGCCGACGGGCTTATCCAACCGGAATCTCCGCGAGCATTTCGCACCCCTGTTAGGTCGAACCCTGCGGGAGCTTGGCCGCGGCCAGCGGTGGGGGTATGGGATTCAGCCGCACCGAATCTATGAGAATTACTGAAGTCTTGCCTTCATCGGTATCGAAAACCTCTAAAGTCGGGATGAGATTGCACGATTGGGATACAGGGATCCCGGACGAATCCGTGAGCAATGGGTTGTAACCGATGCCTCGAATCTCTATTCTGTCGCGTAAGGGTTCGTGCCCATGCCTATCATGGGTGAGGCTCATTGCAGCGACATTTTCTCTGTCACACGGGTCTGTTTAAGGCGTATAGTCGCCCTCCGATAGGTCCATCTTTGAATCTCGCGAAGATCGTCGCGTGAAGCCGAATCGGAAATTCTGGCTTACGTAAAGGAGGGTTCCGTGAAGCAATGGAGATTTGTATTGAGGGCAGGACTTGGGGTTGTCGGGCTCCTAATGGTTGGCCCCTCGCTTTGGGCGCAGGTTTCAAACGCTGGGAAGGCGCCGGAAACCCCGGCTCCTCAGGTCAGACCCGGTACTTGGCGAGGTGTGGGTCCCGTTGCGCCGTGTGTGCTCCCTTGGGGAGGAATATACGCGTGCCCTCCAGCCCCTACAACCGTCGCAATTCGTGCTGGCCGAATGTTCGACAGCCTTACCGGCAACATGTTGGCCAACCAAGTTGTGCTGATTCAGGGTCAGCGAATCACGGAGGTCGGTCCGGACGGGACCGTCCCGATTCCCGCAGGAACCCGAGTAATTGACCTCAGTCAAGCGACTGTCCTGCCCGGGTTCATCGACGCCCATGACCACTTCATGACTGCGCGCGGAAAAATGACCGCGGACCAGGCCTTGCTCGTCGCCACGAAGCGGTTGCGAGATGCCCTCGAGAACGGTTTCACGACCTTGAAGGAAATGACCTCACACGGCAACGGATATCAGGATGTCACGCTCCGCGATATGATCAACTTGGGGGTCATCATCGGGCCCAGAGTGCAAGTGTCGGGCCGAGGAATCGTCTGGGGCGGCCCCACACCGCGCCCGAACGAAAAGCCGGATCCCGAATTGCTGAACCCGATTGTTATCCATTCGGTTGAAGAGGCGCAAGCAGCGGTGCGCTTCGAGGTTGACCATGGCGTGGACCATATTAAGCTTTACCCAGCGGGGGGCTATAAATTCTCACCCTCGGGGGAGCTACAATTCGAAGTAACCTATCCCTTGGACGTTATGCAAGCGTTGGATGACGAGGCGGAGCGGCTCGGTGTAAAGACAGGCTCGCACGCCTATGGCGGTGCGGGACTGCAAAACGCCATCACCACTGGCCATGCCGGCGACTCCATTGAGCACGGGCAGGGCCTGACTCAGGAGATGTGCAACACGATGGCCCGGAAAGGACTGTTCTACAGCCCGACCATCCTCGAATACACGCAGCCCTCCATCGAGGACACCGATGCCAAGAACACCGGCGGCAAGTATGGGATCGTCCCCATTTTTAAGAAGAATGTCCGAATGTGTATCGCGACCAAGGGAATCGTAACTGTGCTCGGTAGCGGATCCCAAGGCGGTGCGTGGCGCGAGGGAAGCAACGCCCTCGAGTTTTCGGCGCTGGTCAATATTGGCGGCATGACACCAGCCGGGGCTTTGCAGGCCGGAACGATTAATGCCGCAACAGAAATGCGCTGGCGGAATGATGTCGGCTCAATTACGAAGGGTAAGTTCGCTGACATTGTCGCCGTTTCTGGCGATCCGCTCGCCGATATCAGCGAGACTGAGCGAGTGAAATTTGTGATGAAGGGGGGAGAGGTGTTCAGGAACGATTTTGCCCCAGGGACGATCGGTTCCATGACACTATCTGGCGCTCTTCGTTAGGGAGCGCGTCGAAACCAGGTCAACCGACAGACCGGAGATCCGGGGATACTCCCTGAATACCGCAGCTGAAGGAACGGACATGCCTAAAGGAAAGCTTGATTCTCAGCTGGCGAACGCGGAGCGGTCCCCGGGATTCCAAAGCTGATATTCTGGTCTGGACATATCTTTCTACCTTATGCCCCAACCTTCGCGCTTTGCGCATTCGCTTCAATCGCTGCGCTGCTCTCATTCTCTGTGCGTCCCAGAATTCTATCGCACTCTTCCTACTCCATGCACCTTCGCTGATTTAGCTTGACACACCTTGGCGTGGGGTATATGAGGACGACCAGGGTAGTCCTTTCCAATCTAGACAGCGGAGTCTTTCTGTGACGCTCACAAGTCAAGCGAGCTTCGGGGGGCGTGATGCTGCTCAGAATATTTCCAAAAAAAGTTAGCAATATGCTCTCGGTATCCGTGATGTTGGTCGGTTGTACTCTATGGGCCAATCAGGCGTGTGCGCAGGTTGCAGGAGCAACACTATCCGGCACGGTGACTGATCCTTCAGGGGCGAGCATCCCACAGGCACAAGTCGTGATTACAAACGTTTCCACCGGCGTCGCCCGCACTGTGACGACGGATAGCGCAGGATTTTATACTGCCCCTAACCTTTTGCCAGGGACGTATGAGATCCGCACTACGGCGGCAGGTTTTAGCACGCAAGTGCGGACAGGTATCACGCTGACAGTAGGAGCGCAGCAGGCGCTTCCTATCGCACTGCAAGTTGGGCAGGTGAGTCAAACAGTTGAAGTCACCACGGAAGCGCCCACTGTGGAGCTGACTTCGTCAACGCTGAGCGCCCAGGTAACCGGGGCAACAGTGCGTGAGTTACCTTTGAACGGCCGCTCCTGGACTGACCTCGCCAATCTTCAGCCTGGCGTGGTGGCCGCTGAAAGCCACGGGACCGGGGATCAGAATCGCGGCTTCGGCGCGCAGATCAGCATCTCCGGCGGCCGTCCGCAATTGAACAACTACCGTTTGGACGGCATCAGCATCAACGATTACGCCAACGGTGGCCCGGGCAGCGTGCTCGGCGGTAACCTGGGCGTGGATGCGATTCAAGAGTTCTCCGTCTTGACCAGCAACTACTCGGCTGAATACGGCAAGACGGCAGGGGGCGTGGTAAACGCCATCACGCGCTCGGGCACCAACCAATTCCACGGCTCCGCGTATGAGTTCATACGCAACAGCGCTGTGGATGCCCGAGGGCCGTTCGATGGGCCGACGATTCCCCCATTCAAGCGGAACCAGTTTGGGGTTTCGGCAGGCGCACCCATCCGCAAGGACAAGACATTCATCTTCGGAGACTACGAGGGGATACGGCAAGGCTTGGGAACGACTGCCGCTAGTAAGGTGCTTTCGACGGCAGCCAGAGCTGGCAACCTCTGTTCCACTCCGGCGACTGCCCCTTCGCCGTGCTCGCCGAATAGCGTCACCGTAGACCCGGCGGTGGCTAAGTTTCTTGCCATCATGCCTCTGCCTAACGGTCCCACGATCGGAAATGGGGATACGGCGCGATTCAACTTTGCGCCCGTCCAGGTCGTCAACGAGAACTTTTTCACCATCCGGGCCGACCAGAACATTTCCGACAAAGACAAGCTCTTCGGGACCTATAGCTTTGACAATGCCCCCTCCACGGCGCCCGACGCTTTCGACAATGTCATCAACGGCCAACGGGACCGGCGGCAAATTGCCGCCGTGGAAGAAAGCCATACCTTCAGCGCGAGCTTCGTGAACTCCGTGCGGCTTGGCTACAACCGGTCTCATACGCAGGCTTCCGGCGGGCTCCAAGCCATCAATCCGGCGGCTGTGGACCCGGCCTTGTCCTGGGCGCCTGGGTTTACAAATGCGGCCCGCGTACTCCCCTTTGCGGGGCTTTCGCAAATTGGGCCAGGCTTGTCCGCTCCAGCGTTTCAATATTTTTGGAATGCGTATCAGGTCTATGACGATGCTTTCGTGAGCAAAGGTCTGCATTCCATTAAATTCGGCGGGACCTTCGAAGCCGACCAAATGAATGCCGAAACCCGAACCGCCGATTTCGTCGGGACATATTCCTTTACCTCGGTCGCAAACTTCCTAACCAACAATCCCTCGCGAGTACGCGGCGCCCTCCCCAGTGTGCTGACCCCCCGCTACATGCGAACTTCCATTTTCGGCGCCTACGTGCAGGATGACTGGCGCGCACGCCCCAACCTTACGCTCAACCTCGGCTTGCGTTATGAGGCGACGACCGGGATAGGAGAGACTAAGGGCAAGCTCACGAATCTGGTCCCGATTAGCGCAGCGGTCAACGGAGCTCCAGCACCCAGACTGGGCGCCCCTTACTTCTCAAACCCCACCCTCCACAACTTCGAGCCGCGCGTCGGGTTCTCCTGGGACCCGTTCAAGACCGGCAAGACGGCAGTGCGCGGCGGCTTCGGGATGTTTGACGTGCTCCCGCTGCTTTATACCACAATTACCCTGAACGGCCGCGGAGCCCCCTTCTTCCAAATCGTCAGCACCAGCAATCAGACAGTGTTGGCGGGCCAATTCCCTGCCGGGGGGCAGGCGGCGATTCTCGCCCAGCCCTCGAAGCCGACCTTGGAATACGGATCCATTGAAGCTCAGCCGAAACGCGATTACGTGATGCAATGGAATTTGAACGTACAGCGCGAAGTGGCTCGGGACTTGTCAGTGGTGCTTGGCTACGTAGGCTCGCACGGCGTGCACCAACTGTTCCGCATCGATGACGCGAATATCGTTATCCCGACGCTGACTTCCGCCGGCTACCTGTGGCCCAACCCGATTAACAGCGGCACGCCCGTCAACCCGGGCGCCGGAGCGATTCGTTTCGTGGATTGGGGAGGAGGCTCCGCCTATGACGCCCTCCAGTTGGGTGTCACGAAAAAAATGGGCCATGGCGTGCAAATCCAAGTCTCGTTTACCTGGGGCAAGAGCATCGACAATAACTCCGGCTCAATTGCGGGAGACACGCTGGCCAATTCCATTACCAGCCTCTACTGGTTCGATTTGAGCCAGACGCGCGCCGTGTCCGATTACAATATCGGCCGGGTTCTGGTGGTCAATGGAAGTTGGCAGGTTCCCGGAAGCAAGTCTTCCAGTGCCTTGTTGTCGCACCTCACGAACGGGTGGCAGATCGGAGGAATCTTTAAGGTAAACGACGGGTTGCCGATTACCCCGACGTTCGGCAGTGGAGGAGACCCGTTGGGCGAATTGAGCAGCGACCCGTGGGATTTCCCGAGTCTCGTACCTGGGCCGGGATGCAACACGGCAACTAATCCAGGCAATCCCGCCAACTACTTCAAGACCCAATGCTTCGGGATTCCCTCCGCCCCCAGCATGGCCTTCTGGACGCAGAACTGCGATCCCATGCCTCCGATAGGGCCGAAGGGCGTGAGGGTGGCGGTGCCATTCCCCGAGTGCTTCAATCTTCGCGGCAACGCCGGCCGGAACATCCTGCGCGGGCCGGGCTTAGTGAACGTGGACACTTCGATCTTCAAAAACAATTACTTCCGAAAGATCTCCGAGACCTTCAATGCCCAGATCCGGTTTGAAGTGTTCAATATCGCGAATCACGCGAACTATCAGCTTCCTCCCATCACGAACGACAACCTTTTTACCGCCAGCGGCGCCCCTGACCCGGCCGGCGGGGTGCTCACCACCACGGTGACTGCGGCGAGAGAATTACAGCTCGCCGTGAAGTTTATTTGGTGATCCGAGGCAGCGGCAGTGTCTGGGCCCGGCTTGTGGATAAAACTAGGAGGTTTGCCGAATCTAGTATATATATGCAGGCGACAATTACAGTCTCGGCAGAGGGAACGCCCATCAGGAGCGCGTTGCCCCACGAGAGTGCGCAGGCGCCCTCCAGGGACTCGAGACTGTGCTGAGTTCCGTTACAATGCGTAGTTCGGAGACGCATGGATTAAATTAAAGGAGGAAGCTCCATGAAGTTTTCCACCACCGCTCGTTTTGGAGTAGGTCTGATCTTTATTTTGTTCGGCGCTTGTTTTCTGTTGAGCACGCACGCTCAGCCGAAAGCGGCGGCACCAAGCTATCACCTGATTAAGACGGTTTCGTTGCCCCCGGCTCCAGGCAACATCGAGTATTTCGACTATATTACGGTCGACCCCGATGCGCGCCGGGTTTACGTGTCGCACGGCACAGAGGTCGTGGTCCTCAACGCCGATGACTACTCGGTGGTGGGCAACATTGGCGGCCTGAAGCGCTGCCACGGAGTTGTCGTTATCAAGGGGCTTGGAAAGGGATATATCACGGATGGAGAGGCCGAGAGCGTGGTCATTTTCGACCTGAAGACCTTGAAGGTCACCGGTGAAGTCAAGACGAACCAGCCCGATACGGACTCGATCATTTACGATCCAGCGTCGAAGCACCTTTTTACGTTCAACGGCAACAGCCATACCGCGACGGTAATCGACCCGGTTAAGGAAACCGTTGTGAAGAACATCGACCTGGTCGGGGCTGTGGAATTCCCCGCTGTGGATGGGAAGGGGATGCTTTACGACAACAACGAAGAGAAGAGCGATGTGGCGGCCATTGATACCCGCACTCTCACCATCAAGGCGCGGTGGCCCGTCGCGCCAGCAGGGCAGGCTGTCGCGATGGCTATGGACGTAAAGAACCGGCGGCTATTCTCCTCGGGTCGCAACCCCCAATTCACAGTGATGATGGATGCCGAAAACGGAAAAGTCATTCAGTCGTTCCCCATTTCTGCTGGGGTCGACGCCAACGTGTTTGAGCCCGCGACAGGTATGCTGTTTGTTTCGACCCGCGATGGCATGATTCACATATTCCACGAAGATTCGCCGGATAAACTCAGCGAAGTCGAGACCGTTAAGACCGAGTACGGGGCCAAGACGATGCAGCTCGATTCAAAGACCCACAACCTTTTCCTGAGCACATCGGATTTTGATCCGCCAGCGGCTCCCACGGAAAGGCAGCCGCATCCCTTGCCGAGGGCGAAGCAGGGGAATTTCCGCGTGCTCGTATATGGTCGCTGAGTTCGACAGAGTGGAAGAGCTGTAGGCAGTCCGCTTTGCGGCGAATTGAAATTGGCGATGGGCAATTGCGACACGATGACGGTGCCTACGCCACCCGTGACCATGCCCATTCCAGCGAATCGGAAGATCGAGGCAACGCCACCCGGCAAGCTAGGTCCAGCGAGGAGCTTGAGACCACTTTTTTTGTGGCAGCGCAGGCGCAGCATCGCCCCTCTGCACACCTAGGTGCGCAGATACGTGTCATGGAAGCGTGAATGGGCAACCCGTAGTGGGTTAGCCTGCTCGTCACTTCAAATCGTTTCGCACGACCTTGCCGCCCTTCATCACGAATTTCACGCGCTGAAGTTCGGTGATGTCGCTGAGCGGGTCCCCGGAAACTGCGACCAAATCGGCGTACTTGCCCTTTTCCAGAGAGCCTACGTCGTTCTGCCATCCCATCATTTCCGCATCCGCGGTCGTCGCTATCTGAATCGCTTTGGCGGGTGCCATGCCGTGTTTGACCAGCCATTCAAACTCATTCCCTTGGGTGCCGTGCGCGTAGGGATTGCCATCGACTCCACTGCCGAACATGATTTTTACTCCCATGGTGAGACCCATTTGAAACGCTTTCTCATGGATCGCGGGAAGGCTATATTTCCCGCCCGTTTCTCGTCGATCGCGTTCGACGATCTCGGGCATCGAGTAGCGGAATCCGGTCACGTCCCAATAAATACCTTTTTGCACCATCATGCTGAGTTCAGATTCATCCAGAGCTTGGCCGTGTTCGATGGTGTCGACGCCAGCAACGACAGAATTTCGGAGCCCCTCGCCACCGAAAGCGTGGGATGCCACGCGACGGTGATGGCGGTGCGCCTCGTCGACAATCGCCTGCACTTCGTCGAGCGTAAGTGTAGGCTCCACATACAATTCGCCAGTAGGACTGAAGGAGTATCCCCCTGCCGGGAAGATCTTGATCCAGTCAGCGCCGTAGCGAATCTGGTCGCGAACCGCTTGCCGAGCTTCAGCAGTCCCGGCGATGCTCTGATGGCCGCCGGTGATTTTGATTCCCGGAGCGCCAATGTAATCGGAACCCGAGCCGCCGATTCCCCGGGTCGAAACTTGCATCCGCGGGCCTTCGATCAGGCCCTTACTGATGGCATTGCGCACGTCCACATCGCCATAACCTTCACCATGACTGCCCACATCTCGCACAGTCGTAAATCCTGCTCGCAGGTCCGTGAGTGCCTCCTTCACAGCGATGATCGTCCACGCTTCCGCGGAAGTATTTACGCGGTTGCCGGCAGAAAGGCTGTCATACACATGCGTATGCCCGTCGATCAGTCCGGGCAGTACGGTGGCCTGGCTCAAATCAATTACCTGGGCGCCGGCGGGGATTTTGACTTGATCCTCGGGTCCGACATCGCTGATCCGCTCGCCTTGGATCAACACGACCTGCTTGGTCAGCATTTGACCGGACTTGCTATTGAACATCCGTCCGGCGCGAACCGCGACCGGCTGAGGAGTCTGAGAATGAAGCACTGCTGTGAACGCCAACATCGCGAGACTGGCAAGCAATACGGATTTCGAGGTGGTCATGGAATCCTCCACTTCGGCTCTGGATTACAATTGAACCGCGCCATTTGCCACACCGGGTTGAATGCTAATCTTTTTTCTAGTTTTTCTCACCAAATAAAATTCGCATCGAACTTCAATGGCACCGCCGAGGTCCTGCCACGCTAACCACAACGGGTCAATTCACCTTGACATGCCTTGCCGGTTCCGGCTTTCGGGATAGGAAATGAAATGATAAGTGACCGCAGGCTTCATGTTCTGTTTGCCTGTTTCAATGCCGACTGCCCGCGATACGGAATCCGGGAAAAGGCTTTTTTCGACCGCACGGAGTTGAGGAAAATGAGCGAAGACGAAAGCAACGACAGGCTCTTTTGTTCAACGTGTGGTCAGGAGCGTAAGCTCACGCCAGTTGAAAAGCCCGGGATTCGCAATCTCCTCAAACTCTCGGTTTAGCTAGCAGGAACGCGAATCCACCGCCGCCAGAGGAAAGATCGGACAAGCTCAGGGATTACGGTGGGGAATACTTCGGCAACAACCCCAAAAAGCTTAGCGTGTCGGTTCGCCCTGGCTCACAAAATAAAACGGCTCGGATCCTGTAGCAGAAACCGGGCCGTTGTCCTAGCCTGAAGTTTTGGGCGTTACCTTCTACAGCGCCGGCTAAGCTAACATTCCACCGAGCTCGGAACAATGTGTCGTCGTGTCTTCCGTACCAATCCGCCAACATTTGACCCGAAATTAAAACGACCCGGCTTGGTGGGGAACCGGGTCGCCAATCAGAGGTGAATGCGATGCGGCCCTGCACCATCGCAGAGGCTAGCATTCCATCTTGCGGAAATCAATCACGTGGGGATGCCTGCGGGCAATTCACCATTTTGTAGCAGCCCGTTCCCTGGCATTTCGTCGGCTATTTGCACCTTCTAGATTCATCTGAGCTGTTGAAATCCTGTTGAAATCTTATGCAACTTCGGATGCCTTGCGTAATGCGTCCGGCTTGATTACCGTAGCTAGTGAAGTACCGGCGCCATTAATGGAGGATCAAAATGATTATCGGAGAGGGCCTGCGTGTGCTGTGGGAACAGAAGAGATTCTCACAAGGGGAAATTGAGAGACGCACGGGCCTTCTGCGCTGCTACACCTCCCGTATGGAAAATGGACACACAGTCCCAGCCATCGAAACATTGGAGAAATACGCCCAGGCACTGGAAGTTTCCATGTACCAGCTTTTCTATGACGGCGAGGAGCCGCCCAAACCACCGAAACTCCCGAAGGGAGCGGGCAACGAGTGGGGCAGTTCGGGCAAGGAAGCACGATTGCTGGAAAAATTCCCCCGCCTGCTCAGGCACGCGAAAGAGACTGATCGGAACATGTTGTTGGGGATGGCTCGGCAGATGGCCAAGAAAAAAGGCATCCGCATTTGAACGACAGAGAAAAGCTCATTGAGCCTCCCACTACTTGCCTCCGATACGAAGCCCCACACCTGGCCCTGCGCGCGTTGACTTGTTTGCGGAGTGGCGTAGAGTAAGCTTACATGCCACGCAAGAATGCGAAGGTTGGAGGTCGCTTCCGTGTTCAGAGCTCGCTGCTGCGATTTCACTTCCGTCGCAGTAGCCGTTTTAGCCGCGTCCCTCGTCTCAGTCATGATGCTGGCACCAGGGACCTCAGCAATGCCTGACCTCAAGATCGCCGTCAAGGTCACGATCCCCAATCACCCGATCCCAGATCGTGAAACGATCACCTATGTGCAGAATGACCGCAAACGAACCGAGGTACGCCGGCAAATGCCGCAATCTTTGCGGCCTGCTGGAGCTGTCGTGTATCTTCCCACTCCTCGCATCGTGACCATTAAGCGGTGCGATCTGGATCAAGTCTTCGTGCTGAACTTGGACGACCGCGAGTACATGTCGATGCCCGTGCCGAAACCTCCATCGCGAGCGGCTTTGCTAGCCCGCGCGGCTCAGCAATCGAGCACCGCCAACGCGCCGCAGCCTACTGTCCTCATCGAGACAACGACGGAGGACACGGGCGAGCGCAAGGAGATGTTCGGCTATACTGCCCGGCATGTGATCACCACCAGAAAGCAGATTCCCCTTGTCGAATCCAGCCAGATACCGCAAGAAACCGTGACCGACGGCTGGTATATCGATTTGGGCACCGTAGTTCCCTGCGAGAGAAAGACCTACGGCGTGTAGATGAGTGGTGCAACGACGAAAATCGGAGAGCCCCCGCAATTTCCCGTCATTACGTTCAAGAACGTCGGAAATCCGGAACGTGGTCTTGCGCTGAAGACGAAGGAGGTCTTTCGAACCATCGTCTCTTTGCCCATCCATCCAGACCGCATCGTTGAATCAGTTGGACAGGAAACAGAAGTGACCGAACTGTCCACGGAGCCGCTTGATCCTGCGCTGTTCGAGGTGCCAAAGAATTTCCGCAAAGTGTCGGAGATTCGGCGCGCCCCGGTGGTTCCTTACTGGACGCGAATGCGCGGATGGCTCGATTACTACTGGGTCCGATTGAAACGCGCGATTTAGCCGAAAGCGCGGCGCGCCGTCAGGATGATCAACCGTATGCTGTCCGGAACCGAGGTAGGTAGCGGCCAACTCTACGCTTTGTCTGCTCGCGGATCGCGCCGACCTCGCGGGCCTCCCCTCAGGAGCTGCTGATATTCGCGTGGGTTGTCACCGCACTGGTCGCCGCCCTCTAGGATTTCATCTTCGGGCGCGAAATCTTCGGGCCGCGCATTGGCCGGTGGTTGTTGCTTCGGCGACAATTCGATGAGTTGATCTTTTTCGTTCTTCATTTGAATTCAAATCAGCGATGAACCGTCCGGTGATTTCGGCCATGATTTCTTGGTCGAGATTCTAGGGAAGACAGCCGACCTTGTCAAAGGAGCGCGCTAGGCACGGCTGTCGTGTCACCGGTTTTGGGCCAACGAAGGCCGACTACAGTTGAGCGGGCTGGCTAGCCATCTGGGCAACCTGTGACGGCGGCTGGTGCTGTCGCGGTGGGTAGTGAACTGGCCCCTGACGAGCCTGCAGCAACCCTTGGTCAAGGCAGGCGGACGGTTGGTGAAGCCTGCCCGTCTTTACTGGCTGCTGCAGGTGGAGGGGCATGTGGGTCGAAGGCTCTTCGGGGCCATTTTGGGCAGGATCGCCGCGCAACCCTCGCCGGCGGGGTAGGCGAGCTGCCGAGCGGATCCGATGTCAGGCGATGAGCACACGGGGTTGAAAAAGGTGTCTGAGGATTCAGTCGCGGCATAATCCATTTGGTCATTTGGAGCTTTGGTATTGACAAGACTAGTAAATTGATATCAGGCCTGTCCCAAGAAAGTTGGTGCAGTTTGCTGTAACTGGTTGAAGGAGTGGAGGTAAGGGGGCTTGGCGAAGTTTTTCGATTTGAATGTTATGCGGCTGATTTGGCCTCGTGTTACTGCTTCCCCCGTTGTGTTGGGGAATGCGGATGAATCTTGGCCGAACCGTTTTCGCACAGTTGATCGATTTCCTGCCCACCTAGCAATTTCAAATTTGTGTCGACCGCTGCCAAGGCGATCGCTACGTCACAGACTTCTCGTGCTGGGATCAATTCCTCTGTTTGGCCTTCGCGCAGCTCACCTACCGGGAAAGTCTACGCGATATCGAAGCCTGCTTGCGCGCGCAGCAGCCCAAGCTGTATCACATGGGTTTTCGGGGGCAAGTTTCCCGCAACACGCTGGCGCACGCCAACGAGAGCCGCGACTGGCGCATCTATGCCGATTTCGCCAGAGTGCTGATCGCCATCGCCCGCGAGTTGTACCGCAACGAGCCTTTCGCCGTGGAGTTGGCAGAAACCGTTTACGCCTTGGACTCCACCACAGTCGATTTATGCCTGGCGCTTTTTCCGTGGGGGAAATTCCGCCGCCACAAGAGCGCCGTGAAACTGCACACCCTGCTGGACCTGCGCGGCAGCATTCCCGCCAATGTTTATGTGACTGGCGGCCAAGTTCACGACATCAATATTTTGGACCAACTGCTTCCCGAAGCCGGAGCGTTTTACTTGCTGGATCGCGGTTATCTGGACTTTGCGCGGCTGTACGTGTTCACGCAAGCGTGCGCCTTCTTCATCACCCGCGCCAGAAAGGATCAACAGTTCTACCGTCGCTACTCGCGCCCGGTGGATCGGTCCTCCGGAGTATGTTGCGATCAAACCATTCTGCTGACGGGCATCCGCACCGCCAAACGCTATCCCGATCCCTTGCGGCGCATCCACTATTTCGACGCCCAGAAGGACTTGCGGCTTACCTTCCTGACCAACAATTTTCTTCTTCCCGCGCTGACCATCGCCCAACTGTATCGAGCCCGCTGGCAGGTGGAGCTGTTCTTCCGGTGGATCAAACAGCATCTGCGCATCAAGGCTTTCTATGGCACCAGCGAGAACGCCGTGAAGACCCAAGTGTGGGTGGCGGTTTCGGTCTACGTGCTCGTAGCCATTGTCAAGAAACGACTGGGGCTGGAGTTGAGCCTCTACAAAATTCTACAAATTCTGAGCGTCACGGTTTTCGAGAAAACGCCCGTTTCAGAAGGGTTTTCCAACTTCAGCGACGAGTTTACGGGTATCGAACCCCGCATGCAGTTGAGACTGTTCGAGTTTTAATGGGACAGCACTGAATTGATATCTTTAAGCTGGGGGAACTTACTGAACCTACTGAATCACAAAGTATCGCCAAAGCCGTGCCGATTCCTTCGGCCCAAGGTCTATGCCCACATCCCTGTCGAACTGGTCCTTTGTTTTCCAGGGTCGGGACTTTTTTAGCGCCTGCATCGCGGCCGAGTTAACTCCTGGAATGGTGAGCAAGACGTCATCGGAGGCGCTATTGAGGTTAATAGGGATAAACATGTATTGCTTGAAGCGATCAGTTTCCTGCTGGCCGACGTACTTCCCGATCTCCTTGTCAAACTGCAGCCAGCTTTTCCAAGGTCGATATTCTGCAAATTCCTTCGCCATGCGGTTGCCGGCACCGGGAACCAACACGAACTCCTCGCGCGTGCCGGTGTCCAGGTTAATGTTCACGAATGCCTTGCGGTAGAACTCCCTCGCCTGATCTGATGTGAGCATCTCACCAAGCAGAAAGGTGTTCAAGTCGAGTATGGTCAGAAATGGTCTCTTTGCCATCATGTCTTTCACGATGGCCGGCGTCATGTGTGGCAATGCGCGGAGATCTCCCTCGGAGGCTACATTCGGGTCAATTAATCCCTTGCCTACCTGAGAGCGAATGGGGGATGCCAGAGCACTCATGAATATCACGGTCCCAACGCTGACGATGGCGAACGTGCTCTGCTTTCGACACATTGTCCTCATGACGTCCCGCTCCTTTCATCGCCGGAAATCGGCAGGGCGTAAGCCAGCCCGAGCAAGCCTAATTGAAGCATTACCCCCGGGGCGAGAACAGGTGGCGCTTTGACCCGCATTACTTTCTTCACCAGATCCCATCTGCCGATCGTCGGGTCAGTTTCCAACTGGAATTGGACCGCGCCACGCAAATGCAGCACGAGTCCGACAAAGCTCGATATAACAAACAGCACCATAACGGTTCGGAACGCTCGAAGACTGGCAGCGTCCTGCCGCCTAGTATGCCAGAGGAGGGTTCCCAATGCCGATACAATCAGCAAGAGAGGAATGAATTGCCACGGGTCCTCGTAGTGCTCCAAAAGCAAGAGCTCTGTTTCGGTGCCGACAAACCCGAGCACGAGCACCCAAAACAACCAGCGACGAACCCGACGAAAACTGTCGCCTCCCCTGTTCAATGGACCCATCCAATTTGCGCGCTCGGTTCCTGCCCCTATTGCTGAGCTCGAGCGTCCTTGGTAATGTCTGCAACCACCGCGTTATACTTGTCCATGATTCCCTTAACCAGCCCCGTCACCTGATCTGCATCAGGCTTCTCCGGTTTAAGTGCGCTTTCGACTTGAATCATGGCCTTTTCGATTTCCGTATACGAGTCAGCGGACCTCGCCTTGATAAGGTCTTCGATGCTGTCCCACTTGTCGTCAAACTCCGCATATGCCTTGCGCGCCTTGGCAAAGTTCCCGGCCTTCACGTCAGGTGTTACTTCACGTAGGCTGGCTCGCACCATCCGCAAGCGCGCCACATCATCGAATAGGGGGTTTAGCGGTGGCGCTTTCTGCACGGCGCTGATTGCCTCGTCGTATTTGGCGAGCATGGCTTGCGCATCAGTCAGCAGCGCATCTTTGTCGGGGGTTGCGGACTCCAGCCCTTTGGCAATCCTCGCCTGGTAATTCAGTTCCAGTTCGTTGTACATGCTCTTGTCGCGGGTATTGATGTAGACCTCAATGCCGTTCCAGCCGGCGTCATAGGCTTCGAATGCTTCCTTTGCCGCTGCGAAGTCTCCGATCTTAAGTGAATCGATTGTTTTCACGAGATTCGGCCTGACTGCCTTGATGCCCGCCACTTCAAACGATTCCTTGCCGGCGGCCGGCATTCCAGATTTCTGACCTGCGTAGGTGATACGGCCCACCAGCACGAGCAACGCGATACAAAAAAGCGACCTAGATTTCCGCATGGCTGCAACTCCATTCGTGAGGTTTACAAAAACCCATTCCTTGGGTGAGTGTCGGAGCGCTCGCAACTTTGTCCGAGCAACAACGTCGCCGGGAACTCGACGCCCATCCCCAATTGGGGTCTCGGCTTAGTGCTTACGGCTCCAATCCTAGCATGCAAGGGAAAGGAATGGAGAGAATTTTTGCTTTCACACGGCTCTTGATCGAATGCCAGCGAACGATCGGATGGCGAAATCAATGACAGCACGAACACCGGTCTTGGCCAGAATTTCCGATTTGGACGTCGACGTCACGGATGATACACCTCTTCTGTTTTCGTTCACAACAAACTTGTTGCCGGAGCAGGCCCTTGGGCGAGATTGCAGAGTCCCGATGAGACTCTTATGCCCTCCGTTGAGCCAGAATTGCTGCCACGTAATCGATTTCTCAGACACCGCTCCGGCCCTTTCTCCTCGACCGCAGATTTCGCAACCGTAGTCGGCGTGCTACCCACTCGGCAGGGACAGGGCATCCATCCGCCGCCGCATCTGGCCAAACAGCCGCCGCGTGAGGTGACTCTCCGCCAGCAACAGCCAGTAGTACCGCGCATGCTTCACCAACCGCTGCTGCAAGCTCGTCAGCGACCACTTGTCAATTCTCCTCGGCAGCACCAGCCGCCGTCACAGGTTGCCCAGATTGTAGGCGATCACTGTCGTGAAAATGGAAATCCAAGTTTATAGCGGCCTCGCCAGCAGAACCCAGGCCGACTCCGGCCAACGTCTTCATGCCTCCAACTCGTGTTGGTTTTTCTTACCTGGAGTATGACCACTTTGGACGAAACTGCCAGGAGGACTCCCGAGGGCCTCGTGTGCGAGTTTGGAAATTGTTTTCCATGTACAAAGGACGGTCCAGACCCGGTGGAGCCCTCACGATGCACAGCCAAAAACGGCGCAGTCCTGGCCGCTTCACTTTCGCAGATCGTCCAGAAACTCTGAGGCCGGGGCGACGGTCGTCACTAAAAACTGGTCCCGTGCACGCGTGCAAGCGACGTACATCTGACCCGACGCCTGTTCGGAACGATGCTCCGGCGGATCTGGGCACTGCCGGTCCCAACAGGCTGACACGCGCCCAGTGCAACGAAGCCGCCGGGCGAAGAGAGGACTCAAGGAGGAATTGGTGCCTGAGAAATGCATCGGAACTGGGAGTTCCAGTCAGTTGCAAGTGGGCGCGAACAGGACTGACGGTCTCCCGAGCTGGTAGATGATGCGACGAAGAACAATTTGGTTCACTCGGATGGGCCTCCGGTGTATAAGTGTGCCTATCTGGGAGGTCAATACGGAAATTCCAGTTAAGGAGCCTTCTATGTTACTCAGAGTGTCTCCAGAAAAGGTTGGTCTTGCCCTCTCGTTCTTCTTGTTTCTGATCCTCAGTTTTCTTGGCACTGGCCAGGCGTATGCTCAGGTCTCAGGGGCATCGCTCACCGGCACGGTTAAGGATTCCTCCGGCGGGGTTGTCCCGAAGGCCCAGGTCGCGATCACGGACACAAGCACCGGCGTCACTCGCAACGTGGTGACGGATGACGCGGGGTATTACACCGCTCCCAACTTGTTGCCGGCGACTTATCAAGTCAGCGTCACGGCGCCGGGTTTCAGCACCGCGGTGCGGACGGGCGTCACGCTGACAGTAGGAGCGCAGCAGGTTCTGGATATCACCATGCAGGTTGGGCAGGTGAGTCAAAAGGTTGAGGTCACCGCGGAAGCGCCCAGCGTGCAGTTGGTTTCGTCCGCGATAAGCGCCGAGGTAAGCGCCACGACGGTGCGCGAGTTGCCTCTGAATGGTCGCTCTTGGACCGACCTGGGAAGCCTCCAACCCGGCGTCAACCAGCCGAACACCCAGAAACCCCTGACGGTAGCGGGCCGGGGTCAGCGCGGCTTCGGGACGCAGGTGTCGATCACGGGCACCCGTCCTGACGAAAATCTGTACCGCTTGGATGGCATCAACATTAACGATTATGCTAACAATGCCCCTTCGAACGTCCTTGCGGGGGCTTCGGGCGTTGATGCTATTCAGGAGTTCTCGGTCTTGACGGGCAATGCCCCGGCCCAGTATGGCCGTGCGGCAGGCGGTATTTTTAACGCCATCACGCGTTCCGGGACGAACCAGTTCCACGGTTCCGCTTATGAGTTCCTGCGTAATAGCGCTCTTGACGCTCGAAACTTCTTTGACCCGGCGCAGATTCCTCCCTTCCGGCGCAATCAGTTTGGCGGCTCTCTGGGCGCGCCCATCCGTAAGGACTCGACTTTCATCTTCGGTGACTACGAGGGCCTGCGGCAATCGCTGGGGGTTACTCAGACGGGTACAACGCTTTCCTCGACTGCACGCACTGGAATCCTACTACCCGCGGACGGAGGGTCGGTTGCGTCAGTGGACCCGAACGTGGCGGCGTTTATTGCCGCCTTCGCTCCGCCTCCCAATGGCGCTGCGGTGAACGCCGACATCAATTTTTTCACGAATTCGGTGGTGAATGCATCGTCGGGGAACTTCGGGACTGCCAGGTTCGATCAGAAGTTTTCAGACAAAGACAGTATGGACGCTGTTTACTCGGTCGATATCAGTCAGATAAACTTGCCCAATCTACCAAACAACATTTTGCAGCTGTTTGCTGTGCGGCGCCACTCGGCAGCGCTTGAAGAGACTCATGTATTTAGTCCGAGCTTCACCAACTCTTTCCGCGTGGGCTACAACCGGTCAATCGCTAGTGTCGCTTCGACCCCCACTGCGATCAACCCGGCTGCCGCCGGCGCCAGCTTCGCCGCGATTCCGGGCCGAGACGCGGTCGCCGCCACTGCACCGCGTATCACGGCGCTCGGTGGGGGGCTGAACTCTCCACCGTTTTACTTCTTCCATTACAACTCCTATCAGGTGTACGACGACGCCTTCCTGACGAAGGGGGTTCACGGGATAAAACTTGGCTTCTCCTTCGAGAGAATACAGGACAACGATGGGGCCGCTCAAGGCCTTGACGGCACATTCGCCTTTAAGACTCTGGCAGCTCTTCTGCAGAACCAGCCGTTTAGGTTTTCGGGGGCGTTAGCTACCAGCGCATCCGGCGAGCGCGGCGTTCGCGAGTCGATCTTCGGCACGTATATCCAGGATGATATCCGTGTCCGATCAAACCTGACCGTGAATTGGGGGTTGCGCTACGAGTTCGCGACCGTTCCTACAGAAGTACACAACGAGTTGACGAACATGACTCCGTTCACTGCTGCGCAGCCGGTGCTCGGCTCGCCCTACTTCTCGAATTTTACGCATCGCGATTTTGAACCTCGTATGGGTTTCTCCTTCGATCCGTTTAAGGATGGCAAGACGGCTATCCGCGGAGGCTTTGGCGTGTTCGATATGCTGCCATTGCCGTACGAGTTCTTCCTCGGGAATGCTACGACCGCACCATTCTATCTGCAAGGTTCGTTAACCAGCGTCTGTCCGGGCCCCAAATGCCTCAATGGCACGCTTGCGTTTCCTTCCCCCGCGTATCCAGCCCTGCAAGCCGGCAGTTCCACCGGCGGCTTCAAATACTCTTATGTCCAGCCCAATTCCAAGCGGCGGTATATTATGGAGTGGAGCCTGAACGTTCAGCGTCAGCTTACTCCGAGCCTGACTCTAATGGTGGGCTACGTCGCCTCGAGGGGTATCCATCTGCCGATGCACCAGGATGACATGAATTTCGTCATTCCTTACCTGGCTTCTGGGCGCTACGTATTCCCGTTTACCGGCCCTAACGCACACAAGTTGAACACGAACATAGGTACGCTCGTCGGCGAAGAGATGCAGAACCACTCGTGGTATGACGCTCTGCAGGTCGAAGTCACGAAGAGAATGAGCCACGGCGTGCAGCTCCACGGAGCCTACACTTGGGGCAGAAACCTCGACTATTCGTCGGGCACCTTCGCCGGCGACTCATTTGGGAATGGCGAAACGACCCAGCCGTGGTTTAATCCGCAGATTTGGAAGGGCTTGTCTGACTTCAGCATAAATCAGAATGTCGTCATCAATGCTATCTGGGATCTTCCGTCGCCCAAGGGAGGAGCAGGATTTGAGGGGCATGTGCTGGGCGGCTGGGAACTGGGTGGAATCTTCAAGGCCAACTCGGGCGTGCCTTTCCCCCTGGTCTTTGGCTCAGGCGGAGATGTGGCGGGGGTACAAGGCACCGACACGAGTTTCGTGACGGTGGACCGATTGGGTGGTCCCGGCTGCGCCACGCTGGTCAATCCTGGGAATCCAAACAATTATATAAAGACCCAGTGCTTTGCGATCCCAACGGCACCCGACATGGCGTTTTGGACTGCCAACTGCAACCCGATGCCGAACGGCGTGCCCGTTCCCTTTCCGGAGTGTTTCAATCTTTTTGGCAATGCCGGCCGCAATATCATCATCGGGCCCGGCTTGATCAACTTGGACTTTTCACTATTCAAGAACAACTACGTCAAAAAGATCTCCGAGAACTTCAACGTTCAGTTCCGGTGGGAGGTCTTCAATATTCTCAATCGTGCGAACTTCTCGACGCCTCAAAGCACGTCTCTCTTTGACAACAGTGGCAATTCGCTCGCGTCTACGATTTTTATCAGTACCACGCAGACGCCCTCGCGGCAGATGCAGTTTGCGCTGAAGGTGATTTTCTAACGGCACCCGAGCGTCCTTTTCCCTGCTTACCCTGGCGCGTGGCTGCGCCCTGAAAAACTGGTGTGAACTTGGGCGTGGATGCCCCCCACTCGCATTTTTTCGAGCAGCGTGAGGTCTTGCTGTTTCTCATTAATTGCAAACGACCTTCAAGACGCTGGGGTGTCCTCACTGATCTCCCAGGAAAACGGTGCACGTTTGATCAAGCACGCCCGGTACTATTGGTTGCTGCTGGCCGAGGGACATCTGCACCGGCGGCTGTTTGGCCAGATGGTGCGGCGGATCGATGCTCTGCCGTTGCCGAGCGGGTAGCACACCGATTGCGGTTGCATAATCTGGGGCTGAGGGAGGAGGAGCGGAGCAGTATCTGAGAAATTGATTACGCGGCAGCCTTGGGGCTTTTCGGAAGCCCGCAATCTCGCCCAAGGGCCTGCTCCGGCAACAAGTTTGTTGTGAACGAAAACAGAAGAGGAGTAGCATGGGCGAGCTGGAGGTCCAAATCGGAAATTCCGGTTTATTTGGAAGGTGCGAAAAGGCATGAACTGTTTGGTGGCAATTCCGGGATTGTGCCACGGGGATGGCTCGACCCCTTCGTATAATGTGTTGTGGAAACCTTGTTTGGGCCTGCACTCAGTAAGTGGCTGCCGAATTCCGTACTTACCCTTCCCAAGTATTCGCGGCAGAAGCTCGTCTCGGACGTCGTTGCAGGGGTAACGGTCGGCCTGGTC
>Ga0187846_10000565_pt1 | contig 21367 bp, 25 predicted proteins | sample TC_taG_FD_161473 | JGI IMG/M metagenome (GOLD analysis project Ga0187846, IMG submission 161473) | Biofilm microbial communities from the roof of an iron ore cave, State of Minas Gerais, Brazil - TC_06 Biofilm (v2) | ecosystem: Environmental > Terrestrial > Deep subsurface > Cave > Wall biofilm...
GTATTGCGCGGCACCAGCCTTGACGCAATCATAGCTCACTCCGGCAAATACGGAAGCCTTTGCCGCCCGCGGGCGGACCGGTGCGCGACGGTCTTTGCACTCACGCGCTCTCTCCCGCCTTGGCCAACAGGCAGCGGGCACCGCGGCCGGCCAGCGCCCGGTCAAAGGTGATCAGAGTTCCTTGGGTGGCGTGGGCCACGGCCAGCAGCCAGGCATCGGCCCAGCGTTTGGGTGAGGCCGTTCCGCCCGAAGCGTATTCCCGAAAGCGCGTCTCGACTCCGGCTGGTTCCGGATAGAAAGCTACCCGATCATCAGTGAACAGGCCATCGTGGACGCGCCACGCTTCATCCATGCCGAGCGGCTTTCCATCCATGGCGGCGGAAGTGGTGAGCAGTCGCAGCAAACTGATTTGCGTGAAACGGGTGAAGGCGATCGGCCCCTGATTCGCTTCCCACCACCGCTTGGCCGGGCGGCGGTGCACGTGATGTTCGAGCGCCAGAGCCATCCAGACGTTCACATCAGGGAAACTCAATGAGGTCGTAGATTTGTTCATTGGTGAGGTCGAAGGGCTTTCTGCCATTGGAGGGGACCAGCGGCGGATCCAGGCTCAGCCGGCGGCGGGGGCGGGCGGGTTCGGCCTGCGCTACGGCCTGTTCAATGGAGGCCAGAATGAGCTGACGGGCGGAGCAACCCTTGCGGGCGGCTGCCTCGTGCAACCGGCGGTGGAGATCCCGCGGGAGGTCGATGGAGGTGCGGACGGAGTCAGGGTGAGACTTCATGGGGGTATTGTAGTGTGTTCGACTTAAATAAGTCAAGGCGAGGACGCGGCCGCCGAGGTCGACGCCCGAGACTGGCAGGCTCGTGGCCGACTCCACCTCGGCGAAGCTCATGCCGGTCTTCCCCTCTGACACCCAGCATCTGCAGCTCTCGGGACCGCAGGCCACGACTAAAGGCCAACACAAAAGCGCCCCATATGTGCAGCAGCTTGAGAACGTAAACGGTCCTGCTTGAGAATATCGGCGGTTCCTGCTCACATTAAGCGCGAACAAGGACCCCCGTCCTGCTCACATTAGGTGAGAACGTGCTCACATTATGGGAGAACAGCTTGAGAACATCCGCATCCTGCTCACATTATGGGTGAATAAGGAACGGCGTACGTTGGCCGGCGCTCGATCCCGGGTCGAGTATGACGACAGGAGGAGTCGTTGCAAAGGCCTGAAATTGGCGAACAGCTAAACGAGCTGAAGCTGCATCGCGAACGTCAAACATTTGGGGTTTGGGCGGACGGAAGCGGAATCGTTCCGTGCCCCAGCCGCATTAAGGTTATCGCAACACCCGTTTTGAAACTACGGCTGCAACAGGCGCATAAGGGGGTTCGGAAAAACGGCCGTTTTACTGAACGCTCTTCAATGGGCCAGTCCGATGGAAAAAGCTGAGCCTTGAGGTTCGGAATACTGGTTTTTGAAAACAAAGTCCGCTCTGTGGCTCGAACGCGAGTATAGTGAACTGTACGGGACAGCCTGGGAGGCCCGAAGCCGTGAAGGTTGGCTATGCTCGCGTGAGCACGAAGGACCAGACCCTCGATCTACAACTGGACGCCCTGAGAAAAGCGGGATGTTCCAAGATCTATACCGAAATCGTAAGTGGCGCCAAAGCTGACCGGCCGGAACTGGCCAAGCTTATGGACGCCTTGCGGACCGGAGATGTCCTCGTGATCTGGAAACTCGATCGCCTGGGCCGCTCGCTCAAGAATTTGATCGACATCGTCAACGATCTTCTCCAGCGCAAAGTCGGATTGAAGAGCCTCGGCGACCCGATCGACACCACAACTTCACAGGGACGGCTGACTTTCAACATCTTCGCCTCGCTCGCCGAGTTTGAACGCGATGTCATCCGCGAACGCACGAATGCAGGGCTCACGGCCGCGCGGGCGAGAGGCCGTCAGGGCGGCCGTCCGAAAGGATTGGCGGCAAGCGCCGAACAGACTGCATGCGCAGCCGAGACGCTCTACCGTGAGGGCAAGTTGAGCAGCCAGCAAATCGCCGACCGGCTGCGCATCTCCAAAACCACCTTGTATGTCTATCTGCGGCATCGCGGCGTCCCGATCAGCGCATACAACCACAAACAGCAACAACAGCCCGCAACCAGGACGTAGGGTGGTGCGTGGCAAAGAAGATCATCCCGGCAGAAAGGCTGGCGGAACTCGACAGGAAACTGCTGGGCCTGCCACGGCGGAGTCCGGAACGACGCCACATCATTCAGGACATGGCGGTATTCTATGACGTCTCTGAGAAAAGTCTTTACCGTGCGCTGCATCTGCATCTGCGCCCGAAGGCCATGCGTCGCTCCGACCATGGCGCGCCCCGCGTGCTGCCACGGGAGAAGATGGAACACTACTGCGAAATCATCGCCGCAGTGAAGGTGCGCACATCGAATCAGAAAGGCCGGTGCTTGTCCACCGGCGAAACCATCCGGTTGCTGGAAGAGTTCGGTATCGAGACTCCGGAAGGTCTCGTCAAGGTTGATCCTGGCTTGCTCAAGCTGAGCACCGTGAATCGCTACCTCTTACTGTGGGGTTTCGACAAAACAACTTTGACGCAGGAACCGCCCGCAGTACGCTTTCAGGCTGAGCACAGCAATGATTGCTGGCAGTTCGATCTCAGCCCGTCGGATCTGAAACAGATCAAGGAACCGCCTTGGCTGAGGCCGGACCGGGCGGCTCCCACGCTGATGTTGTTCAGCATTGTGGATGATCGCAGCGGCGTCGCCTATCAAGAGTACCGCTGTGTTTACGGAGAGGATGTGGAAGCGGCATTGCGTTTCTTGTACAACGCCATGGCCGCAAAAACCATTGACGGCTTCCCGTTCCGGGGAATTCCTCAGATGATCTACACCGATAACGGCCCGGTCGCCAAGAGCCGTGTTTTTCAGCAGGTGATGCGCTATCTGAACATCGAAGTGAAGACGCATCTCCCCGCCGGCAAGGATGGGCGTCGGGTCACGGCAAGATCGAAGGGCAAGGTGGAGCGGCCTTTCCGCACGGTAAAGGAGATGCACGAAACCCTCTACCACTTCCACGAGCCGACCACCGAAGCCGAAGCCAATGCCTGGCTGCTGAACTTTCTGGTTCGCTACAACGCTATGGAGCATCGGTCTGAGGCCCACTCGCGCATCGATGATTGGCTGCAAAATCTGCCTTCCTCCGGCCTTCGCGAGATGTGCAGCTGGGAACGGTTCTGTACTTTCGCCCGCGAACCGGAGCGGCGCAAGGTGGACAGCGACGCGCGGATCGCAGTCGCCGGAACGGTTTACGTGTTGGACCCGGAGCTCGCCGGCGAGGCGGTTTTGTTGTGGTGGGGTCTGTTCGACAACGAACTCTATGTCGAGCATGGCGACAAGCGCTTTGGACCATATCTGCCGGACGGTGGGCCGATCCCGCTGCATCGGTATCGAGCCTTCAAGAAAACTCCCCTGGAGAAGCAAACCGACCGCATTGAGGAACTGGCCGCGAAGATAAGTGTGCCGCGCGCCGCGCTGACCGGGCTCCCCCAAATGGCTGAACTGGTGAGTGACCAGAACGTTGTGACGACGGCGTTCACCGATCCCGATCCGTTCCAGGAATTTCATTATCCAAACGCCATGGCCGCGAAACGGGCAATTGCCGACTATCTCGGCATGCCCCTGGGCAAACTTTCAGCGGATCAGATGGCCGAGATCAATAGGATTGTGGGTACGACGCTGGAGAAGAACAAAGTGCTGGACCAGGTTCGCCGATATTTCCGGCAGCAGGCAGGAGAAAAACGAGATGCTGAGTGATGTCAGGAGTTACTACGGATTCACCAAGGACTTCAGCCAAGCGGGCTACTTCGAGACCGGCCAATCGCAACAGATTGTGAAGGAGTTGAGCCACGAAATCCGGGCCGGAAAGCTGGTCACGTTGTCCGGCATCGTGGGCTGTGGCAAAACCACAATGCTCCGGCGGATTCAGAACACGCTGGACCAAGACAAGGAAATCCTGGTGTCCAAGTCTCTGTCGGTGGAGAAGAGTCAACTCAGCCTTCCCGTGCTGATCAACGCGTTGTTCTACGACCTGGCAATCGAGAAGGATTTTAAGATACCGACGCAACCGGAGAAGCGGGAGCGCGTACTGCGGGATCTTATTCGGAAACGGCAGAAGCCCATTGCGTTGTTCATCGATGACGCACACGATCTCCACTCCAAGACCCTGGTCGGGTTGAAGCGGCTCATTGAAGTGGTGCGGGATGGCAATGGCACGCTGTCGGTCGTCCTGGCCGGCCATCCGAAGCTGAAGAACGATCTTCGCCGCCCGAATATGGAGGAGATCGGCTCGCGTGCCGCGATCTTCGATCTGGAAGGCTTCGGCGGGGAGAAGCTGAGCTATCTCAAATGGCTGCTCGCGCAATGCCTAAGCACGAAGACCAAGGCCGACGGGGCGGACAAGATCGAGGCGGTGATTACCGACGAGGCAGTGGTGCTGCTGGGCGACAAGTTGAGCACGCCGCTCCAATTCGAAACATACCTGACGCGGTCATTCGAGGAAGGCTACCGGGTCGGCCAGAAGCCGGTGACAGCCGATGTCATAACCAGCATTCTGGCGAAGGACATCAATGACCTGGAGCCACGACTGACCAGACAAGGATACAACGCGAAGGTGCTGGCCGAGGTGCTGAATGCCAAGCCGCGAGAGATCCGCGCCCTGCTGCGAGGGCAGCTTGCGCCTGGCCGGGCGCAGGAGCTGCAACACGAGATGCTGGCGGTCGGGATTCCGCTCTGACGGTCGCTGTTCTCCCATAATGTGAGCAGAGCGCGGATGTTCTCAAGCTGTTCGCCCACAATGTGAGCACGTTCTCACCTAATGTGAGCAGGACGGGGGTCCTTGTTCGCGCGCATAATCTGAGCTGGAAACACCGATGTTCTCAAGCAGGAGCGTTTACGTTCTCAAGCTGCTGCATCTACTCCGACGAAGAAAGCGGTTGGTCGGCAGAGGGCGGCCGGATCGTAATGCTGCTCACTGAGAATTCGGGGAACATCTGGCTGATGTCCCCCGTGGAAGTGAAGTGAGGGACACTTTTCGCCTTCCGAATCCGGACTAATCTTCGTCTCATCGGCCGCGAATCCCCCGTTGTCGGAGGAACCACCTTTCGAGTCCGCCGATTGGACTTCGCTCAGTTAGGGCACAGCGAGGGGAGCACGCCCATCGGCCGTTCATTGCTGCGCGTCTTGACGCTCCAGATCGATAGCCACTCCGGAGACCGTTCCCGACAGCGTCGCCGTAACGGCAAAAAAGACGGGATTGTCCCCCAATACCGGCAGCAGCGCCATGGTCAACGTAACGTTGTCGCCGGACGCATCCTTGAAACGGCCGGTTCCACCAGCGATTGAGAAAATCCTGATACATTGGGCCTGCTTAGCCACGAGATCTATACAATCGCTTCCCCCCGTGAGGTTGACCTTCATCAGACTTCCGTCCTGGAAGCGAAACACGCCCTGGCCGGCTTTAATCGAAAAATAAAGCCCCGAGCAAGTGCTGGACTGCTCCGGAGCACCGGTGCCGGCACTTACAAGACGAAGGGTGAATGAGCCTAGCGCGCCGGTCCCGGTGAGATTATATTCCGAGGAAGGTGCGCCGGTCCCCAGGTTGACGGTGCCGGGTGCGGCAGTACCCGAAAGCGTCATGTTTACGGCGGGTTGCGCGTAGGCGCGTGCGCCACCGAGACTGAGCATCAGTGCCACGGTTGCTGTCAGAGTTGCGATTCGTTTCATGGTTTGTCTCCTTTTGGGGAATAGATCATTCCGACCGCCTGTTCCCCGTGTGCTTGTACAGGCGGAATTTACTTTGGGTGCGGTTCTTTTGCGTTTGAGGCTAGAGCACAATCTTTCAACCAGATAGACGGCGTGCGGAGCGTTCCTACTGCTCGAATTTGGGGGGATATCGACACTCGGACGAGATATCTGGTGAGCAGACGGTAGGTACTAACCGGCTGGGATGACACGTCGGCGACACGTCGCTCCGTTTACGCTTCTCTATTTACCCTCTTGGTCAGTAGGGCCTCGATTTCTGGGAAAAAAAGGGCTGGACATTTCTCTCGGTCTCGGCTATCGTTAGGACTGGCGTAGGAGCACCTGCGGTGGTGAACCCGGGAGACAGCAACGGTTTCCACAGTGGAGGCCGCGTGTTCGCGGCCTCCGAGATCGCGTTGATTCGCGAAGTGGTCACCACTTGTGGGGGCCTGAGTCGCAAAGAACTGGCCAACACCATCAGCGAGTTGGTGGGCTGGAGGCGCGCCAATGGTTCGTTAAAGGAACCCGAAAGCCTGCTGCTGCTGGGGCGGCTGGAAGCGCAGGGACTGCTCCGCTTGCCCGCGAAACAGCGGACGCGACCGGTCGGGTCGGTCACTTCGATTCCGCACACGGAGGCGGGCGAGCCGGGCGTGCCGCTGCGGGGGCGCGTGGAAACGTTTGCCCCGGTGAGTGTCGAGCGAGTCGCTGACTCGGGTGCGCGGCAGCGGTTTCGCGAACTGGTCGGCCGCTATCACACCCTCGGCTACAAAGTCCCGTTCGGCGCACACCTTCAATATCTGGTCTCGATTAGTCGGCCCGTGCCGACGGTGGTGGGCTGTGTGCAGTTTTCCAGTGCGGCCTGGCGGATGCAAGCGCGCGATCACTGGATTGGGTGGGACGATGCCACCCGCGCGCGCCATCTGGCGCGGGTGGTCAACAACAGCCGTCTCTTGTTGCTGCCCTGGGTCCAGATCCAAAATTTGGCGAGTGCCACGTTGGCTCGCGCACTCCGGCGTTTGCCTGCGGATTGGCAGGCCCAGTACGGTGTCACGCCGTTGCTGGTGGAGACCCTGGTGGACCCGGCGCGGTATACGGGCGCCTGCTATCGGGCGGCGAATTGGATGGAGATAGGGGAGACGAGCGGGCGCGGGCGGGATGATCGCCAGCATCGCCGCCATGGCAGCCGGCCCAAGCGGGTGTTCGTGTATGCCCTGCGGCGCGATGCGCGGGCGCGGCTGCGGGGAGAGAGCGGACGGCCATGAGCGCCCTGCCCTGTCCGGTAGCAGATCCGTTTGCCGCAGCGGACCAAGCCTATGCGAGCATCACCGAGTTCTTGCGTTCGGAGGAGGCGCGGCAGGTGAAGCATAGCGAACTGGAACGGCAATTGGAGGGGATGGGGCGGGAGTTGCTGCGGAAATTGCTGCAGGCGCATCTGGACATGCGCCAGCCGGGCCAGGCGGTCGAACCGGTGCGGGATGCCGCGGGCACGACGCTCACGGCAACCCCGGTCCATGCGCGCAGTCTGGAGAGCATTTTCGGCACCGTGGAGGTAGTGCGCACCGGCTATGGAGCCGCAGGCAGACCCAGTCTGCACCCGCTGGACGGTGCGCTCAATCTGCCGCCGGAGAAGTACTCGCTGGAAGTGCGGCGTCGAGTAGCGATCGAAGCGGCCAAGAGCTCGTTTGATGAGGGGGTGAAGACGCTGGAGACGTTCACCGGCGCGCACGTGCCCAAGCGGCAGTTCCAACAAGAGGTGATCCGTGCGGCGCAGGACTTCGAGGCGTTTTACGCGGATCGCCAGACACGGGCCCGCGCGGATCCCCACACGGGGCCCATCCTGGTGCTGACGGTGGATGGCAAGGGCGTGGTGATGCGGCCCGAGGATTTGCGCGAGGCCACGCAGCGCGCCGCCGCGGCGCGGGCTAAAACCTTCACGGCGCGGCTGGGGGGCAGTGGTCGGCTGCACGCGAAACGCATGGCCTCGGTGGCCGCTATCTACAGCGTCGCGCCCTGGGTACGCACTCCCGAGGAGATCCTGCCGGCCACACTGCCGCAGAAAGAGCCCCCGCGCCCACGGCCGGAACACAAACGCGTGTGGGCCAGCTTGGCGCAGACGCCGGAGGCGGTGATTAAGGAGATGTTCGCGGAGGCGGCGCGCCGGGATCGGAAGGGACAGAAGCGCTGGGTCGCTCTGGTGGATGGCAATCTCCCGCAGATTGATCATCTCCATCAACTGGCGGAGGAGCGGAACATCCCCCTGATCATCGTCGTCGACTTCATCCATGTGGCGCAATATGTCTGGGAAGCGGCGGGGGCCCTTTGCCCCGACCAGGAGTTACAGCAAGATCGCTGGACGCGTGCGCACCTGCTGGAGATCCTACGCGGGAAGGCCAGCCTGGTGGCAGCGGGCATGCGCCGCAGTGCCACACTCCGGGCCATGACCGCGGCGGAACGGCAACCCGTGGACGAATGTGCGGACTATCTCCTCAACTACTCGCCCTATCTCCAGTACCACAAGGCACTGGCCGGGGGGGTTCCCATCGCCACCGGTGTCATTGAAGGCACCTGTCGTCATCTGGTCGAGGACCGGATGAATCTGACTGGTGCGCGCTGGAGCTTAACGGGTGCCGAAGCGTTGCTCCGCCTGCGCGCCCTGCGGTCGAGTGACGACTTCGATAGCTATTGGGAGTTTCACGAACAACAGGAATACGAACGTAACCACGCGTCTCACTACGCCGATCGCCGTGCGCCAGAGACCGTCCCTTCGGCGACCTTCTTATCCCAGCCCAGCCGTCGCGGCGAACTGAAAATCGTCAAGAAGAAAGGGGAGTGATGGGTCTCGCACCCAGTGAGACTGCCCCTCATTTCCAGGGAATTGAGCAAATCTAAAAGAGCCGCACCCATTTACTTTCAGCCACAATCTTCCTTAGTGCGAATTGTGCAAAGTCACTAAAGACGCCTGGCCACATGGACAGGCCGGGATCTGATGAAGGCTTGTCAACGGCTGCTGTTGGAACTACCGCGATACCCTGGCCCGGTTGGCGGCGCTCGCGGCCGCGTAATATGATGAGTCCTGCCTGGCCGAAAAGGATAGGTTTCGGACATACTGTTATCGCATGCCCAAACCCCGGAAAAAACCCAACGAAATCCGCGGTATCCAGCGCGGGACGGCGGCGCGGAACGCCTCGTACTCGCTCCCAAACGTCTGCTCGAGCGTGGGTTCTTCGACTGCCACGACCCAGACGTGGAAGAAGAGCCAGAGCAGCGCGCCGTAGACGACGAGGCGCCAATCGCCCATCAGCATCGCTTGACCCAGGATGATGGCAACGAGCGCGACGTATATTGGATTACGCACATAACGGTAAAGACCGGTCACCACGAGATTCCGGGGCGGCGCGATGGGCGCGGGGGTGCCGAGACCCTGCAGCGCGAAACGCGCAAATGCGTCAACGACCCCAGGCACGCCTGCGAGAATCATTATCGCGCCGATGCCGCGCGTCAGCTCCAGACCAAGGAACGGCGGCCGGAGTTGCCAACCCGTGATCCACCATGGAACGAGCCCCGCCAGCGTACATGGGGCGACCACGAAGAAAACCGCCGAGCCCAGGACGGCAATGGTTCGTTGCACGGCGGTTCCCGACACTCGCTGCGAGCTCATTCCAACCTCCCCTCAACTTCGAGTCACCCCATAACGCTGTCGAATGGTTTCTGCGAGCCCGATCGTCCAGCAAACCGGGCAGCCGCGCATAGCCACCAACGCCAGCAAACCCGCCAACAACGATGCGACAGGGTGCGAATGCTGCTGCCCGATTGCAAGGTAGATCAGGGCAAACGCCACAGCACCGCGGATCACATGGCCCGTCAGGGTTTGTGTAGCGAACAAGCCAGATGGACTTTTTCCAAGAAATTGCTTCATTTCTTTCCACCTCCCGACTCATAGCCTTGCAGGTACTCGCGTATAAGAGCTCGGCCGCGATGAATACGGCTCTTGCATGCTTCGCGAGTGATGCGCAAGTGATCGGCCACCTCGCCGATGGTGAGCTGCTCCATGTCGCGCAGCAGGATCACTTCGCGGTACATATCCGGTAGCGACTCCAGCGCGCGGACGACGTCGATACGGAGCTCGTTTTTTGGAACCTGCGCAAAGTACGCAGCCTCGTGCCGCTCCGTCAGTTCTTCCACGCCCCGTATCAGCGCCAGCACGGGAAGCATGCAGATCCGGGTGACCACGCGGAATATCCAACCCGCTAAGGCCAGAGGGTCGCGCACAGTGCCCAGGCGGCGGTATAGCACGATCAGAGCTTCCTGAACCACGTCCTCAATGGCCGTCGTGCGATGGCACTGGCGCCTTGCATAGCGGCGGATGTCGGGCTGCAGCTCGCGCAGCATCGTGTCCAGAGCGACCGGATCGCCGGCCTGGGCGGCGGCGAACAAGGCTGCATCGACCCGGATCACCGGGGACCTTCGAGCGCCTTGCGGCCAGCCATGGCACAAGCGGGGCAGAAGCCAATCAGCCCCGTCAGCGCCGTTAGCGCGCCACTTATGGCAAGCACCAAGCCAAGCGGCGTCAGACCGATTTGCGTGAGTGAGCAGACCACGATCAACGCACCGCCGATCACCCGCGCCCAGCTTTCCTTGGAACCCATGTTCTTGCGGTAAAACATCTCATCACCTCTATCTGCCCGATCACAGCGAGCATCATAGACAAGGAGGGGCATTCGATCGAAAAGGATTCAGGGGTTGTAAGCCCAAACCCCAGAAATTTTACAACGCCTTTGATATCACTGTGTTAATCGGGTTTTTGGGGAGCAACGGAAACGTCAGGTCACCGGCGACAACGCCGTCTGAAACCGAGGCGCTGCCACGAACCAGCGAGCGATCGGCTTCACTGCTGGCGGAAGTTCTCGATCAGCATGATGTCTCGCGTGTCCTGATCGATTTGAGAGTAAATCACGTGACGGCGGTCCGGCGAGATGCCGAGACCTTCACCGAGCGGTTTTTGCGCCCATAATGCCGCGACCCGTCGCGATATCGATAATGGTGCCCTCGACGGTTGGCCCGGCGGCGCAGGCGACCGCAGCCAGCAATATCCAGGTGAGCTTTGCCATATGGCCACCAGACGAGGTCCAATGATGAAAATGGCGGGAACTGTCCTTGAGCACCGTAGGCGGCGTCGCCGTCCTATTCTCTCTCAATGTGAGCAGAGCGCGGATGTTCTCAAGCTGTTCGCCCATAATGTGAGCACGTTCTCACCTAATGTGAGCAGGACGGGGGTCCTTGTTCGCGCATAATCTGAGCAGGAAACCGCGATGTTCTCAAGCTGGGCGGTTTATGTTCTCAAGCTGCTGCACATATGGGTCAGGTCTCCTTTGCAGATCCTGCGTTCAAACGAATTGCTGCGGCAGCAGCTTTATCTTCGGCGTCGCTGTATTCCGAACTGTTCGTACGCATTTACAACCTATCTTTCCGAAACTCGGAGTTCACACACGTGCCGAGGCTATAGTAAGAGTTACAACGAAGTTGCAGCAAAGTGATTAACAAGTGATCCGGGCTCGGACACGTTCAGGAGGGAACGCGGGGGCGGTTCCCAAAGGGCGGTTTCCCTGCCCTGCCCCGCTCGCCGGCTGGCACACGGGTTGTTGCGAACTAGAGGTGACGATGGTCACGACCTCCCCGGATCCGGATGCCCAAGTGATCGCAGGGCGCATCGGTGAGGTCCTGTATGATGCCCAGGTACCGCTCGGTAGTCTGAATCGACGCATGCCCCAGCGAGATTTGAATCTGCTCCAGTGGTGCCCTGCCCTTGTGAGCCAGTTTGGCAAAAGTCCGGCGCACGTCATGGGGTGCGAGCGCCGCACCCAATTTCCTACCGTACGATTCCACCACCTCATAGATGGACTGGGCGCTCATGCTCTGGCCCGTGATCCGGTCGCCCTTGTTTACGGCGCCGAGCACCGGGCCTGCGGAGAAACCGGCGGCGGCCAGCCATTCGTCCACCGCTGCTTTTGACCAGGGCGGCATGGGAACGGTCCGGATGCGGTTTCCTTTTCCGGCCAGATCCACGACACACCAGCGGCCGTCGCGCTGTTGAATCTCTTCGATCCGAAGCTGGGCCAGCTCCTGCCGGCGCAGGCCGCAGCCTAATAGCAGAGCGAGCAACGCGCGATCGCGCTTCCCCCTTTTGGTTTTGGAATGGGGGAGATCGAGGAGCCGTTCCGCCTGATCGAGCGTCAGCCAGTTCCCTGCTCTGACGCCATGACGCCTGACGCCGCGGACGCGCGCGATGGCGGCGGCCAGCTCGGGCGCGAGCAACCCGTTATCGGCCGCCTCGGCCGCCAGTTTCCGGATGGCGCTCAGGCGGACATTGATTGAAGAGGCGGCCAACCCTGCCGCTTCCAAAGCCGCCCGCCAGGCCTGCACGGTAGCTTTTGTAAATCCGGGGTACCCTCGGGGTCCGCCAGTTTCCGCGCACCAGCGCTCGAAGGCGTCGAGCGCCTGTTCGTAGGCGCGCTTTGAGTGTGGCGAAGTGACGCTGTCGAGAACCAGGCTCTTGATGCGGGTCCAGGATTCTTCCCTTTCTGCGCGCACGAGCGTTACGCGGCTGATTTCTTCGCTCATGCGGCCATCGGAAACTGGAGCTGGACTGGGAAGCCGGCGTGTTGCTCGCTCCAGAGGACGACCAGCAACTCCGGTATCCAGGCCCGGAGCGCGGCCAGGCGGTGGAGCCGGGTGTGGCACGCCGAGTTTAGACCATGCCAACGCTGAGAGCGCTCGCTCATTGCGTCTCCAGAATGAGAGTTTTTACGGAATATTTTTCAAAGGCCTTGTCGAAGGTGACCAAAGTGGCGTTGCTCGCGGCTGCATGCGCCGCGAGATACCCGTCGGCCCAGAGCTTGGGCGCCGGCTGCGGGACCGCCGTATGAGTCTTGAAGCGATCCTCGACAGAGGCGGGTTCGGGAAACACGGCGACACGGATATCCTGCAAAAATCCTTCATATACACGCCAGGCTTGCTCGTTGGTCAACGGGCGGCCGGTCATGGCCGCGGCGCTGGTCAATAGGCGCAACAGACCCATCTGTGTGAGACGGCAAAAGCCAATGGCCGCAGATTCGTCGCTGTCCCACCAGCGCGCGGCGGCGCGGTGGAACTGATGACGCTCGACGGCCAGTGCCATCCAGACATTAATGTCAGGAAAACAAGATGTCGTAGATCTCTTCATTGGTCAAGCGGATGGGTTCGCCCTTGCCCGGAACCAGCGGCACTTTGATCCGAGTCCTGGGGGCAGCCCCCTCCTCGCGGATTTCGCGTTCGATGGAACGGAGGATGAGGGAGCGCGCCGAACAGCCCTGGCGCCGCGCGGCTTCCTGGAGCTGGCGGTAGAGCAGCACGGGAATATCGACGGATGTGCGGACGGTTTTTGGGGGCATTGCTGTCGTCAGCTTACCGAATGACGTAACATAAGTCAATAGTTTTTGATAAGCGGCATTATCATAGGCTATCAGTCCTTATCGTGTATTCTGCTCGCTTCCCTTGGACTGCCGCAAGGAGATTTCCGCTCTGTCCGGCGCTTACGGAGCTTCGCGTATTGTGCGCGATCGCGCACTAACGTAAAGTAGTCTTGTGCCGGCCCAACCAGCATGGTTTTGCCGATTAGACCAGATCCTGGCGGCCCTGCGGGCGCTGGAATCCACGTGGCTCGATCGGCGTGCAATTGAAAAGCTGTTCGACGTGAAGCCGCGACGGGCGCAGCAGCTCATGAGGCGCTTCGGCCCGGCGGACCTGATCGGAAAAAATACCGTAATTAAATCGGCAGACCTGATCGGCCAATTGCAAGCACTGGCACGCGGCGAAGAAATCGCCCGCTGGCGAACGCTGCGGCAGCGGGCGGCCGACGCGATTCGACAAGCGGAAGCTGCTGCGGCCGCCCGCGCGATTGCGGTGCCGGCCGCCCAGGACCGGCTGCGGCGGCGGCTCCGAGACCTGCCCTCCTCCGTCCGCCTCAGCCCTGGTCACCTGGAGATTTTCTTCCTCGATATCAATGATTTATGGCGGCAACTGGGAGAGCTCGCAGGGGCTGCCGTGGGAGACCGCGAGGCCTTCCGGGAAGCCGCCACCCCCACTCCGGAAGAGCGGCCCGGTGTCTGATTCCCTGCCCTACTATGAAAATCCGTTCGATCTTCTGCTGGACCTCGTGCGCCAACAGAAAGTACCCATCACGGAACTGGCCCTTGCCCCGCTTACCACTCAATATCTCGATTACATGCACCAAGCCGAGCGCCTGGACGTGAATCTGGGAATGGAGTTTGCCTATACGGCCGCTATCCTGATCCATCTGAAATCGAAGTCGCTCGTTCCAGATGACCCCGCAATCGTTCAACCTCAAGCGGATAGCCGTGCCGAATTCATACGCCAGTTGCTGACCTATAAGGAAACCTGCCAAGCCGCTGCCATCCTTCAGGAACGAAAAGAGCTAGAAGATGCCATATATACGCCGCAGCCCGTGCTGGCACCTTCCGATTCCTCCGATTCGGGCCCACAGTTCTTCTCGTTATGGGAGTTACTAGAGGAATTCCAGGTTCTTGCCCGCCTGGATTGGAACCCCCAGCCAGTTTACGCTCCAGCCGATGAGGGGCCCGACATCTCCGAAATGATGGAGTGGCTCCAAACACGCCTCTCCGGAATCCGATCGATTTCTCTCGACCAATTGCTTTTGGAACAGGTGGGGCGGTCGCATCAAGCGGCGCTTTTCCTGGCTGTGCTGGAAAATGCCCGCTGCGGTGGAATTTCGCTGGAGCAAACAGAACCATTCTCATCGGTTTCCATAACCTGTCCACAGTAGTCATAACTGACCGGCTACTGTATTCGCCCGGCTGACATGTCATAAGTTCTGAATTCCAAACAATCCCTCTGTTGGCTTCCAAAACCTGTCATAAGTTTTCGCTTGCCGGCCACCGTTCATTGTCCTAGTATAAATGTGATTGTATGGGAAGGATCAGAGAGCGGAACAGCGTGTACCGCAGTTCGCAAGTGGCCAAAATCCTGGGGATTAGTTCCCGAACGCTCTACCGCATGTTAGCCGACGGCCGCATTTCCGAGCCGATGCGGAATCCCCAGAATCGCTACCGCGTTTGGACCGAAGTGGACTTACAGCAGATCCGGGAGGCATTACAGAAATAAATGATGAAACTCATGATCGGAAATCAGAAGGGGGGCGTTGGCAAAACCACGACGGCCATCACCATTGCGCGCTGCCTGGCGGATCGCGGCTCGCGGACCCTGCTCATTGATAGCGATCCGCAGGGTTCCATTACCGTGACTTTGCGGCTGAAGCCGGAGACTTACCTAGCCGATTTTATTTTGAATCAGTTGCGGCTCGCAGATTGCGTTGTCACGGTGGCGGAGCGCATGGATGTGCTGTGCGGGAATCGCGAGACCACCGCCATGGAGCAGCGCATCTTCACGATGTACGGCCGGGAGCACGTTTTCCAGAATGCATTCGGCATGTATGAAGAAACTTACGACGCTATCGTGGTGGATGTGGCCCCTTCCATTTCCCTGCTCCAGGCTTGCTCCATGGTGTTTTGCCAGAATGTGCTCATCCCGATTTCCATGGACACGCTGAGCGTTTCGGGCGCCGGAGCCACCATTTTTTCAGCTAAAACCATCGGCGACAGCGTGCGCACAGCCATTCGGCCCCTGGCTCTACTGCCCACCATCGTGAACCGCCGCTATGGCTTGACCGATGTCGTCATGAAAATGATCGGCCAGTTGAGCGAAACCTATAACATACCTGTTTTGAATGCGATCCGAACCGACCAGGTGATTGGCAAGGCGGCCCGCCTGCATCGCATGGTAGCGGATGTGGACCCCAAGGCAAAGGCGCTGGAAGATTACGACGGCGCCACCACATCCTTATTAAATCTGCTGGGGATGATCGGCTTCGAAGCGAAGCATGACGAAACCGTCGCGGTCTAAGAAATCGCAGCCCGAATTTGATCCCAGCGAGCTGGAAGATCTGATCTTTACGCCCGCTGTTGGCAGTGGCGTCGGATCCCACCTCCTGACCACAGTAGACAGAAGCGAAGTGACCTCAGTAGAGCATACGCTTCAAATAACAGAAAACCAGCAGCATTTAGATGTGCCTACTGTAGCTGATACGACTACAGCAGCTAAGTTCGATATGACCACTGTGGTCAGATTGCCTCCCATCTGGACCACCGAGGATGGCCAGTTCGTTCCAGGCTCTCGCGTGAGGCGAATCCGCCTGGCGCAGGACGTTTTGAATAGCGCGGAGGAATCCGTCTACGACGTCCTGTGGAGCGCCAAGACCGCGGTTCGGGACGAGCTGGATTCCACTCGTATTGTGCAGGCCGGCTACGACTACCTGATGAAAAGGACCCGGGTCTCGAAGAAAACCATCCAGCGCATCATAGACCGGCTCATTGAAAAAGGGTTTATCGCCATTGAACGGCCGGCCGACATATACCAACGAAGCGCCACTGTATATCGGGTCTTCAGCTATCGCGTGGTGTTGGAACGGCAGGCCATCCAGGGACGGTTCTATGTCGTGAAAATTGGCCCGGGACTCCTATACGCCCATCCCCCCTCAGACACGACTACAGAAGGCGATTCCCAATCGGCCACTGTGGACACTACACACCCGGCCTCAGTAGTCAAAGCGACCCCAGTTACTGTGGGCAGCGACAGCCAGACCACTGTGGTCCCGGCGACCACTATAAAGATAGAGCAAAAATCCATAGGACAGGTAGAGGCATCGTCGTCGCCCGAGGTGCGCGCGCTGCGGGAACGCGTGGAAAAACTTATCGGCCCGGTCGACACCGATGCGGTGCGGAAGCTGTGGGCCCAGTGCCGGGGCAGGGCGGGGGATTGCACGGTCGAGGAAGTGGCCTACTTCGTCGAATACAAGTTGCGCTGGGTACGCAACATTCAAAACCCGGTTGGTTTCATTTTGACGGCCGTACCGCGGCATTTCGAAAACGGCGGCCATTTGAGTGTCCGCGAGACTTTGCGGCAGGAGGCCGAAGCCCGCCGCGAAGAATGGCGCCAAACCTACGACTACTGGAAACGGCTGGCGGACGACGCCACCCAGCCTGAAGAGGAGCGAGCCGAAGCGCGGAAAATTCTGGCCAGCTTGTTAGACTATTTCCAACCGTAAATGCCGCCCTGGTAAATGCCGTGGAATCTTCACCCTCCCGCTTTGTCGAGCTGATTGGCCGGTTTGCCGGCAAACGCATGCTGGCCATCGGCGATCTGATGCTGGATGAATTCATTTGGGGCAGGGTATCGCGCATTTCACCCGAAGCTCCGGTTCCGGTGGTGCATGTAACCGCGGAAACCTATTATCCCGGCGGCGCCGCTAATGTGGCGCGCAACCTGCGCGAGTTCACGGCCCACACCGCTGTCATGGGCCTCATCGGAACCGATACCTCTGGAGATCGGCTGCTCGAATTGCTCGGGGCTGCGGGTATCGAAACGGCAGGAGTCCTGCGCGATTCCGCAGCCTCCACCCCAGTCAAAACGCGCATCATCGCCCGCAACCAGCAGGTGGTACGGGTCGATCGGGAGCGCAGATCGGCCCTGACCGAGAAGCAACGCGAACACGCTGCCGGCTATCTGGCACAAGCCATCGCCGAAGTGGATGCCATTGTGGTCGCCGATTACGGCAAAGGATTCCTGGACCAGGCGCTGGCGGATGAGATCTGTCGCTTGGCGCGCAAGCACGGCAAGGACTTGACCGTGGACCCCCATCCCTATACGTCGCTGGTGTGGCGCGGCGCCACGGCGATCAAGCCCAATCGCATCGAAACATTCACGGCGGCTGGATTGCCGGTTCTCGAACCGGTCGAGCCGGTCTGCCGCGATGAAGCTTTATCCGCGGCCGCCCGTAAACTCCTTCACCTATGGGAGCCCCTAAGTTTACTCGTAACACTGGGCGAGCAAGGAATGCTGCTGTTCCAGGCCGATGCCGAACCGCTGCACCTGCCAGCCCAGGCCCGCGAAGTTTTCGATGTCTCCGGCGCCGGCGATACCGCCCTCGCCGTATTTACTCTAGCCCTGGTCTCCCGCGCGACTGCTGCCGAAGCGGCCGAGCTGGCCAACCGCGCTAGCGGCATCGTAGTAGGCAAAATCGGAACCGCCACAGTCACTCCCGCGGAATTGCTCGCAGCCTACACGGGCAAAGCCTGAAATCCCGGCCTCACTGCCTGCACTGTTCAAGCGCTCACTCGCCCGGCCCTTCGCTTGTTCAGACCGGCCAACTCCGCATAGCTGCGGTATGCGCATTCCGCGCTCGCCTGCCAACTGAACCGTTGCTCCGCTGTAGCGCGGGCCTGTGCTGCCAGATACGCGCGTAACCGGGCGTTGGCCAGCAGTTCGCAGGCACAGCGGGCAAACTCCTCCCAATTGGCACAGATGAGCGCATCCTCCCCATGGCGGAGCCCGAGCCCAGCGCACCCGGCGGGCGTCGTAACGATGGCTTTGCCGCATGCCATGGCTTCCAGTACTTTGATATTCGTTCCGGCCGACACTTCGAGCGGTACGGCCACGATGGATGCGCGCGCATATAGAGGCCGCAAATCTTCGATGAATCCTTCCACGATGATGCTGTTGTCCAGACGCAGCGGCACGCCTTGGCGCGATAAATTCTTCCAGTACATCTCGTGCCGGGGACCCGCCACCACACGCAGCCGGACTTCCGGAAACGTGCTCCAAATGCGCGGCATGATTTCCCGGTTCAGATGCTCGAATCCCAGAATATTGGGCAGGTGGCGGAAGGAGCCGACATATAGGATCTCCGGCACAGGCGCGGGCACTTCCTCAGGTGTGAACCGGTCGATATCCACACCATTGGGAATGGCGAATGTTCGATCCGGCCGGCTGCCTTCGCCAATGGCAATGCTCCGGTCATTGCCGGAAACTGTCCAAACGGCGTCGTAGGCGCGCAGCCAGAAACGCTCAAATGCCAGCCACCGCTCGTACTCCTGCTGCGTTTGCGCGTCCAATTGGTTTTCGGCCAATTGCCGGTACAGAGTGAAGGTCAAATCATGTTCCACCAAAATGGCCGGCAGATCCGGCACACTATCGCGATAGCCTGCCAGGTGCGTGTACTCGATCTGCAAAAGGTCCGGCTTCCAAGCTTCGGCAAGGTCGGCGATCGCCGCCCGCAAACCGCGGCACTGGTGCTGGCGGACCTGCGCCGGCAGCCGCTCGTCTCGGCTGGCGGGTTCATCCTTATCTACTACACGCACGTGCTGGAAAATCTCATGAAGCTCGGGATAGTGAATCACCTCCCTGTCCTCATGCAGAGCCACCAGGCTGAAAGCTACCCGGTGCCGCAGAGCGCGGCACAAATTGAAAATGCGAACTGCTCCCCCGTGCGCCAGCGGATAGGGCAAAAAAGGAGAGACAATGAGAACCTTCAACTTAGCAGGGGAGTCTTTCCGGCCTGTCTCACTCCCACGCGGCACAAAAGCAATGCTTCCACGCAACAGATCGGGCTCTCGTGGCGCCAGGCGCCGCAAGGCTCGAGCCGCCAGGACGTGGAAGATAAACGCCCGCTCCTGCAACGGATAATCCGGCTCGAGGGCAACCGCCGCGCTTCCGCCGATACTGTAGGATCGCCAACCGGCTGCGGCGGCTTTCCAGAACAGGAGCATCCAGGCGGTCCGCGCCATGCTGCAGCGGGGAATCCCCAGCGCCAGGAGCTTGCGCCGGTCTACCAGCACGGTGGGCGAGATCGGCGCCACTACCAGGCTGGCTTCTCCCGGTTGTAAAGCCCGGAACGGGGCAGTGGCCACCAGCAGGGAATTCCATCCGCGAAAATGCGCTTGTCTGGACACGGCGAACGTCCGCTCGTCTTCGAACAGCGGCAGCATGTCCTCCATGGCGTCAGCGCCATTTTCGTTCCAGAGAATCCAACGTGCATCCGCGGAGAGGGCCAACGCCTCCAATTTCGCGCCGTTCCAAGTGGATCCGGCAGGATGGTAGGGAACTGCCCGGGTACTACTTGAAGAACCGTGTTCGAGCGATAGCCATTCCCCTCCGCGCCACCGCTGGAACAGCCGCCGGTCCGGATAACCGCACCAGCGCAGCAGCGTGGCGGCTGCCAGCAGCGAGTTTGCAAGGATCACATCTTTGGCCCGGATACACGGGCCCGAACGCCAGATATGTACGGTCAGCAGGAGCCAGTAGCCGCGGCACAGATCGCGCGCGTGCACCAGCGTGTCCTGAAGCCGGCGGCAGTTATGGAGCAGGATAGGACCGGGGGCGCCGCGCCAAAAATCGCCGTGCCGGTTCATCACCACGGCGCGAAACGGAGGAATCAGGAACGGCGCGATTTTGAGCAGCCATCCGCCGGATTGGCCCGTCCAGGTGCCGGCACACAGCGCTACCCAGCGGCTCCACAGCAGCCGCTCCGCCTGGCACAAAAGAAGAAACGAATTCGGACAGATGTATATGCGCTCGCATAGCAGCGCGGTTTCGGCCAGCGGCGCCGCTGTGCTAAACAGCCAGATCGGGACTCCCCCCGCTCCGTTCCGGATATATCGTACCGCGGCGTCGCAGGCCTCCGGGGAAACCCCAAACACCGCAATTACCTTGCGGTCGCTTTTCCCGGCAAATTGCAACAACGAATATAGAGCCCTCTTCATGCGGCTCTTTAAAGCACCCAAATCTCCCCCCTGCACGACAAGTGGCGCCCCGCGCTTAGCGGCTGAGATCCTGATATGCCGCCCAGTTAGGGGAATACCTTATCAGTTCCTCAGGAATTCCACAAGATGGAATCGGCAGGATTTACAAAATCCCCTGGCGATTTCTCAAGGGGATGGTTAAAGCCCTGGGTGGCACGCTCTATCTCCAAACACGCGAGGCTATACTGAGGAAGACTTGAATTTATGGCAGCATTGCCAGATTCATCGCCGGTTCCGGTCGAGGAGTATCTCCAAACTAGTTATCCCGGTGGCGACCGGGAATATCTCGACGGTCTGGTCGTGGAGCGTAATATGGGGACACCGGACCATAGCGCCCTACAAAAGATTCTGATCGTGCATTTGGCTGCGTTCGAAAAGAGGCTGCGGCTGGCGGTCCGTCCGGAATGCCGCACCCGAATCGAGGAAACGTGCTATCGTGTGCCGGACCTGCTGGTGATGATGCGGCCATTCCGCCAGACAGACCGCGTGGTGCTGGATCCACCGCTGCTGATTGTAGAGATCCTGTCGCCGGAGGATACGACCCGCGACATGTTGCGCCGCTTCCGCCAATACGAAAAGCTGGGCGTCCGCTATATCTTTTTGATGGATCCGGAGGATCGGACAACGCACCAGTTCCTCAATGGGGATCTTGTCCACCGGGACCTATCGAGCCTGGAGACACTTGCAGGCATCCTGCCGTTTGATAGCCGGGAGTTGTTGGCGCGGCTGGATGACGAGCCCGGAGATCGCTAGTGTAGTGTCCAACAAATAACTAGACAGATAGGATGGGCCCGCGATATCCTGGTTCATGGGGAAGTCGTGTCAGCTCTCTGGTCTGGAGCGGCAGAAATTGGAGC
>Ga0187846_10000566_pt1 | contig 21356 bp, 18 predicted proteins | sample TC_taG_FD_161473 | JGI IMG/M metagenome (GOLD analysis project Ga0187846, IMG submission 161473) | Biofilm microbial communities from the roof of an iron ore cave, State of Minas Gerais, Brazil - TC_06 Biofilm (v2) | ecosystem: Environmental > Terrestrial > Deep subsurface > Cave > Wall biofilm...
GCGTTCCAGGGCCTCTCCAGTTCCGCGCTCGTGGGCCTGGCGACGCTGTCTTCTGTGGCGAACCTGGTCGTGGAAGTGGGGATGAGTCTCGTGGTGCTCGGGTTGGGGTGGCTCGTCGGCCGCGGCCGGAGAGGGTATGGAGAAGAGGATGTGGAAGCGGAAGCCGGCAGGCCCGTCTGATGCCGGTGGTCAGCGGAAGGCGCAGGAGAGAGGGAGGAGGGAGAGCATGGCGGAAGTGAGTCGCCGGAATTTCCTGAAACAGTTAGGTGTATCGGTGGGTGCTGCGGCCCTGGCCGGCACGGCGGGAGCGGCCGCCGTAGCGAAGCCGGCGGAGGCCCAGCCGGCAGCCGGGAACATCCCGGATACGCCGCTTAAGGTGGGGCAGATGACCTTCCTATCGGGTCCGGCGGCGGTGCTCGGAGAACCAATGCTCAAAGGCACGGTCCTGGCCGCCGAGGAGATCAACTCGGCGGGAGGTCTGCTCGGCAAGCGGAAGATCGAGGTCGTCAAGGCGGATGAGAACGCGGGGACCGACGCGAACGTCAAGGAGCTCAAGAGACTGAAGCTCGAGGAGAAGATCGACTTCTTCACGGGAATCACCTCGAGCGGCAACACGCCGGCCCTCGGTCCGGTTGCCGAAGAGCTGAAGGTGCTCACGATCTTCGTGGACGGGTGCACCGATTTTCTGTTCGACAAGGCGGTACCGAACCCGAAGTACGTGTTCCGGGTCACCAACATACAGTCGGCGGACGGGGTGACCGCCGCGCTCGCCGTGGTGTCGACCTGGCCGCACGTGAGAAAGATCGCGCACATCCACCCTGATTACTCCTACGGGAGAAACGCCTTCGACCACGTCAGGCTCGTGATGGAGAAGTTGCTGCCCGGCGTGCAAATAGTGATGGAGGGGTGGCCGAAGCTCGGGACGACCGACTTCACGGCGCATATCACGAAAGCGATCTCGGCCAAGCCGGATCTCCTCGTTACGTCCGTCTGGGGCGGCGATTATATCGCGTTCTATAAGCAGGCCCTGGGCTACGGACTATTCAAGCAGATGAAGTATGCGACCACCCTCGCGCTCGGCGTCGCGCCGCACGCGCTCGGCAAGGACCACCCCGAGGGCGTCATCGGCGGCGTCCACGCCAACTACTATTTCACCTATCCGCCCGGCGACCGGTGGCCGCCCAATACGGATTTCGTTCGGAAGTACTACGCGCGGTGGAAGGAGTATCCGAACTTCCAGGCCGAGGGCGCGTACACGGCAATGCAGATGTACAGGCTGGCCATCGAGAGAGCCAACAGGCTGATGGGAGGCTGGCCCGAGGACGAGGCGGTCATCGGCCAGCTGGAAGGGTTGGGCTACGCCGGCCCTGCCGGGTACATCTACTTCCGGCCGGACAATCACCAGGGGTACAAGGACACGATGACAGGGTTCACCAAGAACTTTGACAGTTATCCGTTCCAGGTCATCGACCCGACCACGGTGATCACGATCCCGGTCCGGAACATCACGGCCCCGCCCGGCTGGCCCGCGCCCGCAACCAATGGGCCGCCTACGCGGACGTACGACTGGATCCAGAAGACCTGGCCGCAGGTGCACGTCTAGCGCGTCATCGTGTAGATTAACGTCTGCCGGACGTCACGGCTGACGGAAATTCAAAGAGGGCGTGGGGCCGGTGACCAAAATGACCCCACGCCCTCGAGTTTGTTAATGCTGGCGATGATCGCCGCAGGCGGAGCCGTCCACGCCCCACGTTGCGGCGCGCAAAGGAGATTGCCAGGATCGCGATGAGGGCAAGAAGGACAAACGCGCCGTAGAGCCACCAGTGCCCGAACGTCGTGAACGGCAAATTCGCCGGTGCCAGGGTGGCGAAGATCCCGAGATCCTGCGTATCGGCGGTCAGGAGCTGAGGAGCATCGTACCGTTTGCTCGCGAGCGGCGTCCACCCCGACCCGGAGAAGCGCACGACCTCGTTTGCCCCGGTGGCGTACCGCAGCACGACCGTCGCTACTGCGCCCAGTCGAATCGGAGCGCCGGACGGTATGAAGCTCGAGTCGATCCGGTACGCGTTGCTGTCGAAGCGCAGCCCAGCGGGGGGCGGGGCCACGGTCGCCGGGTCGAGTGGTATGATCGTGACCCTTACAGCAGCCTCGCCTGCGCGCGGAGCGACCGTCTTATTGCTAAAGATCACGGCGGCCTGCCCATCGCCACTCGTCACTGACAGCGGCGACAGACCCTCGGGGCCAAAGGGGACGTCTCCTGTTCCCGGCTCCGGTGGCTGATTCTCCCGGGCCAGCGCAGGCGGCGCATGGACCCACCGGTAGGGAGCGAGCGGGGCCAGACCATCGTAGAGAATCCGCGCCGGGGATCCCGTGGAGCGAAGTGAGATCATGGCGGCGATCACGTAGAGAGCCGCTACCGCAACCCCCCACGCGTTCCGGCGCCTCTCAGCGTTCATCGTCCCGCTGCGGGGCCCGGTTTTCCGGCAAGCCGCGGGTGCTTAGAGCGGAACTGGCGAGCGGGACGCCATGGGAACGTACACGTAGGCTTCCACTGAGCGGCCGTCGCTTGTCTGCACCTGCACAATCACGCGACGGTACTCGGGGCCCTCGTACGCATCCAGCGCGGCGAGAACGTGGTCGTCCACTCCCTCGAGAAGTTTGCCGTCGACGCTGGCTCCACCGAGAGGGTGGACTACCGGGTACCCGATCGAGGGATCGAGCGTCCGGCAGTATCCTTCGAGAACGGCCGGCAACCAGGGAAGCTGCCTCCCGACAAGATCCCGGACCCGTGCGTCATCCACGAGCGTCCCGTACACAAAGAGACGCGAGAGCGTCATCCCACCCGTCCACGCTGCTGGAGCCAGTCGCGCAGCGCTTCCCGCGCCGCATCCCACCCCTGCCGCAGCGCCTCGCGGGCCACGGCCTGTTCGGCGTCTTCGTCGCCGCTCCCGCGCCGATGACGAAGGGCGGCGCGAAGCCTCGCTTCCGCAACAGGCGCCGCATCTTCAAACCGCATCCGCTCCAACGCGGACCGCAGTTCTTCGGGCGCGATGCTGCGCCCGACTTCGACGGGCAGGTGCTCGAGGCGGTGCAGCAGCTCGAGGTGCCGCTGCGACGCTTTCGACTCGAGTGTCTCGAGCGCGTCGTGCACCACGGCTGCGGGGTCCTTGATCGGGCGCTCGCGGTATCCTTCGATGAAAAACGCGGGGGGCTGGTTCAACGCCTCACAGAGGCGCATGAATGTCTCGAACTTGGGCAGCGCCTTGCCCCGCTCCCAATCGCCGACGGCCACCCCGCTGCGCAGTCCGACCCGCCGCGCCAGTTGGGTCTGGCTCAGCCGGACGGCGCGCCGGGCCTCCTGGACGCGGCTGCCGAAGGAGCGGCGGAGATCTGCGACGGACCGTTTTTCCATGACTTCATTCTATGTGACGCGTTGGGAAAGTGCAATCAGAACAACCGCTCTTGCACGCGTGGTCGGTGCAGTCGGCGGACGGCGTCGCGCGCGGCGTCGAAGGTCAAGCCGTTCTCTGTCATCAAGCGGTGGATCACCTTGCCGTCGTGTCCGGGGAGAAACCGGGCGCTGGGCGTGATCGTCGGGTGCCCGCATCCGCACAAGCAGGGGTTGCCGCGGCCGTTCACCCCGCGAGAAGTCTCGAGGAGTCCGCGCCGCAGCCACCGTTGGAGTTGATCTTCATCGACCCGCCAGGTGCGGCCGATGCGAATCGCCGGAAGCTCACCCCGCCTCAGCATTCGCCGGATCACTTCGACGGAAACGCGCAGGATCGCGGCGACTTCGCCGGGAGTGAGAAACCGCCGGTTCATCGCTTTCCTCTCTTGGCGGTGAAAGCGGCCTCTCCCTTCCCGCCAGCGATCAAGCGGGAGACATCCTCTGCGGGGCGAATGGCAGACGTATGAGCTACGCGCGGGTCATTCAAACCATCGATTGTCACGCGGCGGGGGAACCTCTCCGCATTATCACCGGGGGCCTTCCCCCCATTCCGGGGGACACGATCCAGGCCCGGCGGCGCTACTTTCAGGATCGGCTCGACGGCCTGCGCCGTCTGTTGATGTGGGAGCCGCGCGGCCACCACGACATGTACGGGTGTGTGGTGACTCCCCCGGTCTCTTCAGGCGCGCACTACGGAGTACTGTTCATGCACAACGAGGGGTACAGCACGATGTGCGGTCACGGCGTGATCGGTCTGGCGACGGCGCTGATCGAGACCGGCCAAGTTGCAGCCGCGGGCGCCGAGACGGTCCTGGCACTGGACACTCCCGCGGGCCTGGTCCGGGCGCGGGCCAGGATTGAAGACGGCCGGGTCCGGGAGGTAACGATCCGCAACGTCCCAAGCTTCGTGTACGCCGTTCGAACACTCACGGTACCGGATCACGGAGAAATCTCAGTGACCATCGCGTACGGGGGCGCGTTTTACGTGCTGATCGATGGGCCGGCGTCCGGGCTTGGAGAGCGCCCCGGCGCGCTGCGGCACCTGGTCGAGGCGAGCACTGCGATAAAGGCGGCGGCGTCCGTGGCCTTCGATGTCGCACACCCGTTGGAACCAGACAACCGCGGCTTTTACGGCGTCGTCACGGCGTGGCCGCCGCAGCATGGGGGGGCCGACCAGACGAGCGTGACCGTGTTCGCCGACCGCGAGGTGGATCGTTCCCCTTGCGGGACCTGCCTGTCCGCGCAAATGGCGGCCCGGTGGGCGGCGGGGCGCCTTGGACTGGAGGAGCCGTTTACGAGCGAGAGCTTGATCGGTACGCGGTTTACCGGGCGCCTCGTGGAGGAGACCACGGTCGGCCCGTTTCCGGCCGTCGTGCCTGAAGTGACCGGGAGCGCGTATCTCACCGGATTTCACACGTTCGTGCTGGACTCCGACGATCCGCTGGCGGGGGGTTTTCTCCTGCGCTAAGACCGCCCAGGGCGGTCAGGGCGAGGGAGGCTTCTGCTGGTACTCGCCAACGAGGCGGAGGTTGGTGTCCGCCTGGGCGAGGATTTCATCGCGCGTGGATGATGGCAGCGCTTCGCCTACCTTCCGCACCGCCGCCATGTACGCATCGTGCGTGGCAAACCCTGTCCGAGCGAGGCCTGTGGCCGTAACCCCGGATCCGCCAATCTGCTGGCGATCGCTCGTGACCGCGAACTCGAGGCGGCTCCCCAGGTAGATCCCGAAGAACAAGAGCGTGGTCCGCTCCCCGTCGCTCGTCATGAGGATCTGGCCGTCCTGGACGTCTCCCACCGCCGTCGCGAGCGTAAACGTCCCGCCGCCCACCGAAGCGCTCGCCCGAGGCCCGTACGTGAAGCTCGCGGAGCGAACCGGCAATCCCCCGAGCGTCCCCCGCAGGGTTCCCGTGTAGATCGTCCGTGATCCGTCTTCCTGAAGCGTGATGCCCGGGAGTGCGAGCGGAATCTGAAAAGAAAAATAGAGCGGATAGGATGGCAGCGCCTGTGCCTGCGGGCATCCCTGGCTCACGCCGTCGGCACAGAGCCAAAGCGCCTGGGCGGCCGGCGCAAGCACGACTACGGCGATCGCGAGGATCATTCGGACGCCGGTCGCCCGCCGCGTGCGCGCCCACGCGCCGGTGAATCGCAGCGCCCGCCTTAATGCGGACGCTCGCGCTCGTGCGCGGCGTCCATACACGTCTGCCATTTCCTCACACTCCTCTCCAACCGTTCGGCGGTGGTAGGAAGCGCCCCTTTCTTGCTTGTCATTATTCAAGGCACAGTCGTATAATCTACCTATACGGCCCGATACGGCACACTCGGTCGCACTACTGGACCGCTCGGTGCTTGGGGGAAGCCGAGATGCCGTTCGTTGACAAGGCCCTGCACTGCCTCGACTGCGGGAAGGAGTTCACGTTTACCGCGGGCGAGCAGGAATTTTACGCGAAGAAAGGGTTCACGAACGAACCCCTACGGTGCAGAGACTGCCGGGATACCCGGAAACGGTCACGCGAAAGCAGCACGGGACTTCCTCGAGAGATGTTCGACGCGGTCTGCGCAAAGTGTGGGACCAAAACCCAGGTGCCGTTTCGGCCGCGGGAGGACCGGCCGGTCTACTGTCAGGATTGCTTCCGCGAGGTCCGCTCGCGGCAGCGCTCGATGTAGGGATCGACGTGGCTCCCATTCCGATAGGCCGAGCCCTCGGGCGACACACCTCCCTCCCACATTGGATCGTGCACAGAGTCCTCCTCGTGATGGCGGCGGCTGGGCTGGCGGCGTGCGGGGCGGGTATCGCCCGGATCCCGCCGCTTCCTCCCGCCCCTCACCCGTCGCTCGGCGGTCCGGCTATCGCGCAGATCCGGCGCACCGGTGTCTTGCGAGTGGCGTCCGACCTTTCCTATCCGCCCATGGAGTTTCGAGAGGACGGCGCCCCGCAGGGATTCGAAATTGATCTCGCCGCGCTCCTGGCAAACGCACTCGGCGTTCGCCTCGACATCATTGACACTCCGCTCACCTTGATGCGCGAAGAGTTTCCGGCCGGAGTGGATCTGCTCCTTAGCGGGATCCCCATAGACAGCGCGGCGACGATGGGGCTCCCGTCTGAGCCGTATTACGTGTCGAGCCAGGCTATCTTGTGGCATGATGGCTCCCCCGTGCGGACTCCTAACGATCTGCGTGGTATCCGGGTAGCCGTGGCCTCGGGCAGCTCGGGGGAGGCTCTCGCCGCGGCAGGTACCCTCTCGGCGACGTACCTACCGGATCAGGCGATGGAGGCGGTTACAGCCGGAGGCGCCCGGGCTGCCGTGGGCGACCGGCCCGTCCTGCTCTGGTACGCGCGAACACACGCGCACCTGCACGTGAGCGCCGGGGCGTGGCGGGAGGCGCCCCTTGTCGCCGTCACGCGATGGGACGCCTCCGACCTGGCGGAGTTTGTGACCGCGGCGCTCCGCGAGTTACGGGCACATGGCGGCCTCGATCAGCTGCAGCGGCGGTGGAACCTATAGATGAACATCATCGTGGCCGGACGTCACCTGGAGATAACGAGCGCCCTCCGTGAGCGGGTGACCGAGAAGGTGGGAAAACTCGCCCGCCACTTCGACCAGGTACAGAAAGCTCAAGCCTGGCTCCGCGTGGAGCCGTACCCGGGCCGCAACCACGTAGCGGAGGTGACGCTGTGGGCGGACGGGGTGGTGCTCCGCGGAGAAGAGGCGAGCGAGGACATGTACATGTCGATCGGTCTCGTCGTCGACAAACTCGAGAAGCAGATCAGCAAATTCCGGAGCAAGTTCATCGATCGCCGCCGGATTCTGGCGGGACGCCGAAAACAACAGGCGGTGGCGGAGGCCGCTGGGGGGGCGGTCGAGCCGGAAGCGTCAACGATGGCGGAGACCGGGGGGATCGAGATCCGCCGGCGCAAGCGGTTTGGCCTGAAGCCCATGACGCCGGAAGACGCCGCGGTGCAAATGGAGCTGCTCGGCCATACGTTCTTCGTGTTTCGAAACTCGGAGACGCTCGAAGTGAACGTCGTCTACCGGCGCGCGGACGCGAGTTACGGCCTGATCGAACCGGAGGGATGACGCGCGAGGACGGCAGGGAGCGCGTGTGCCGGAGGTAAAGTTCAGAAGATGAGGATGCTGAGGCAGCGGGTAGGCCCTGATGGAACAGCCTGAGCGCCGGTCTTTGGCTCGGGACGCCGAAGAAGTGATCCGGCGTCTCCGCGGGGTTTCGGCGGTCCGTGTCGATCTCGGGAATGCCGGCGCCATCGAGCGCGTCCACGTGCTGGGCACGGCAGAGCGCAGTCCCCGGGTCGTGGCCGCGGACGTAATCGCGGCTGTAGGCGCCGAACTGGGCATCGCGCTTGAGCCGGGCCAAATCCGTGTCGCCACACTCCGTCCCGGGCAAAAGGAGGCCGGGCCGGCGCCGATTCGGGCGCGTCTAAAGCTGGTAGGCGTGACCTTCTCGACGCTTCGCAGCACGGCGGAGGTGAAGGTCCAGCTCGAGCATGAGGGGCTCCTGTACGAGGGCGCGGCGTCCGGTCCCAACTCTTCCTCTCACCGCCTGGAGCTCGTCGGCGAGGCGACGCTGCGCGCCGTCGAAACCTACCTGCGCTCGCAGGGCCTCTTCCTCCTCGAAGGCGCCGCCGTCGTCCCGCTCGCGTCGTATGAGGTGGCTCTCGCGGTGGTCTCGTGGCTTGGTCCGGAGGAAGAGTTGCTGAGCGGATCGTCGATCGTGCGGGACGATCCCCGCGAGGCCGTTGTGCGGGCCGTCCTCGACGCGGTCAACCGGTCGGTGGGGTGGCTCGGGAACCGCTAGCAGCGGTCTGCGCGGGCGTTTTCCTTTATTAGACGAACTCGTCAACGCCGCGGGCCATCGTCTTTCACACGTCCCGTCGATTCGGTACACTTCCACGCCGTAGGCCTGGGCGACCCCCTCCATGAGGCCATCGCGCGGAGGGCTCTTCACGACCGGTCTTGTGCAGTGGACTATAATGAGGAAGGCCAGTGTATTAACCTAGCCGGGAGAAGATGATGCTGAAGCTGTTCCAAAGCCTGCTCGGGGATCCCAGCGAGCGAATCGTGAAGGAGTTTCAGGACACGCTCGTGCCCGAGGTGAACGCGCTGGAGGAGGAGCTCGCCGGGCTCCCCACTGAGCGGCTGCGGGAGAAAATGGACGAACTGCGGGGGCGCGCCCGGAACGGGGAGTCCCTCACCGACCTCATGCCCGAGACGTTTGCGCTCGTCCGGGAGGCGGCGAAGCGCGCGCTCGGCCAGCGTCCCTACGACGTGCAGCTCATCGGCGGCGCCGTGCTGTTTAGCGGCAAGATCGCCGAGATGCGGACCGGCGAGGGCAAGACCCTCGTGGCCACGCTGCCCCTGGTTCTCAACGCGCTCGACGGCCGCGGGGGGCACCTGGTCACACCGAACGACTACCTGTCGCGGGTGGGCGCCGGCTGGATGGGGCCGATCTACCATCTCCTGGGGCTCACCGTCGGCGTGATCACCCACGAGTTCGGCGGGGTCTACGATCCGGCGTTCCAGGATCCGTCCCCCCATGGGGACGATCGCCTCAACCACTTCCGGCCGGCGCCCCGGCGCGAAGCCTACCTGGCCGACATCACATACGGGACCAACAATGAGTTCGGGTTCGACTACCTGCGGGACAACATGGTCCTCCGCACGGACGACATGGTCCAGCGGGACCTGCACTATGCGATCGTGGACGAGGTAGACTTCATCCTCATCGACGAGGCGCGGACCCCGCTCATCATCTCCGGCCAGGTGGAAGAGTCGACGGAGCTCTACTTCAAGTTTGCGAAGCTGATCCCGCGTCTCGCGGCCGAGCAGGACTATCACGTGGACGAGAAGCTCAAGACGGCCACGCTGACCGAAGAGGGTGTCGGCGCGTTCGAGCGCATGCTCGGAGTGGACAACCTCACGGATCCTCGGAACATCGAGCTGATGCACCACGCGCAGCAGGCCCTCCGCGCGCACACCCTGTACCACCGGGATGTCGAGTACGTGGTGAAGGACGGCCAGGTGATCATCGTCGACGAGTTCACCGGCCGGCTGATGTTCGGACGGCGGTACAGCGACGGCCTCCACCAGGCGATCGAGGCCAAGGAAGGGGTCCGCGTCGAGAAGGAGAGCCAGACCCTGGCCACGATCACGTTCCAGAACTACTTCCGCATGTACGACAAGCTGGCGGGCATGACCGGCACGGCAAAGACGGAAGAAGCGGAGCTGACCCAGATCTACAACCTGCCGGTCGTCGTCATCCCGACCCATAAGGCCATGGTCCGGAAAGACCACCCGGACCTCATCTACAAGAACGAGAAGGCCAAGTGGAAGGCCGTGGCCGACGAGATCGAGGAATGGTACACGAAGCGGCGGCCGGTGCTCGTGGGGACCCGGTCCATCGAGAAGAACGAAGCGCTGTCCGGCCTGCTCCGCCGCCGCGGCATCCCGCACCAGATCCTCAACGCCAAGTACCACGAGAAGGAAGCCGAGATCATCGCCCAGGCGGGCCGGCCGGGTGCCATCACGATCGCCACCAACATGGCCGGCCGGGGCGTAGACATCATTCTGGGGGGAAATCCGCCGGTCTCCGCCGATGCCGAGACGGTCCGCGGGCTCGGCGGTCTGCATATCATCGGCACGGAGCGACACGAGGCCCGGCGGATCGACAACCAGCTCCGAGGGCGCGCGGGGCGCCAGGGTGACCCGGGATCATCGCGCTTCTACGTGGCCCTCGACGACGAGCTGATGCGGCTGTTCGCCGGCGAGCGCATCGCCGGCATCATGGAGCGGCTCGGGATCGAAGACGACGTGCCGATCGAGCACCAGCTGGTCACCCGGCAGATCGAGAACGCGCAGAAGAAGGTCGAGTCCTACCACTTTGACGTCCGCAAGCACGTGCTCGAGTACGACGATGTGATGAACGTGCAGCGGAAGGTGATCTACGGGGAACGCCGCAAGATCCTCGAGGGCGGCGATCTCCGCGAGAACATCCTGGACTTCGTCGAGACGCTGATCGAGGAGACCGTCCGCGCCTCCTGCTCGACCGAGGTGCGCCCGGAGGAGTGGGACCTCGCCGGTCTGATCCAGGATGTCCGGGCCATCTTCCCGCTCCTGGCCGAGGTGACCGCGGAGACGCTGGCCAGCCTTTCCGCGGACGACATCGTCGCGCGTCTCAGGACGGCGGCGCTGTCGGCCTATGAAGCGAAAGAGCATGAGATCGGCGCGGAATCGATGCGGCAACTGGAGCGGCTCATCCTGCTGCAAATGCTCGACCGGAAGTGGATCGATCATCTGTATACGATGGACGCGCTCCGGGAAGGCATCGGGCTCAGGGCATACGGTCAGGCCAACCCGTTGATCGAGTATCAAAAGGAAGGCTACGCCCTCTTCGAGCAGCTCAAGCGCGACGTCCAGGAGGAGACGGTCAGGTTCCTCTACCTGGTCCAGGTGCAACCGGCCTCGGCCGACGCGCACGGCGTTGGGCCTGCGGCGCGAGCCAAAACTGCACGTGAGCCGGCACGCCTGGCACCCGATCGCCCAGCCTACCGGGTCACCGGGCGGAGTGGCGACGGCGATCCGGGCCGCACCGTCAGCCGGGCCGCCGGAGGCGGGGGCACCGCCACACAGGTGCGTGTCGCCAAGGTCGGGCGCAACGATCCCTGTCCGTGCGGCAGCGGCAAGAAGTACAAGAAGTGCCACGGCCGGGGTGAGTAGTCTTCACCGTCCGCGCCAGGATCGCCTAGCGCTTCAGCCAGTCTGGAACTTACTGCGAGACGCGGCCCTCCCGAGTCTCGGCGTCGTCCTGTCCGCAGCCGCCTTCGCGCTGGCCTTCCCGCCGGTTGACGTAGGCGGCCTCGCGTGGGTCGCGCTGGTCCCGCTTCTCCTCGCATCTCATGGACGGTCCCCCCATGCTGCCCTCGGGCTCGGCTACGCCTGGGGGATCCTGGCCTACGGCGCGGTGTTGTGGTGGCTCGTGACCTTTGGGGCCGCCGTGTGGCTGCTGGCAGCGCTCTTCATGGCCGTGTTCCCCGCGCTCGTGATGGGTGCCGTGGCCTGGGGCGGGAGCGAACGCGGCATCCTCGGGATCCCGGTCCTGTGGACGGCCGTTGAGTTTCTTCGTAGTCACGGCCCGCTCGGGTTCCCCTGGGCCCTCCTCGGAGAATCGCAGCACCGCGCGCTCGTGGTCGGCCAGATCGCGTCGGTGACGGCGGTCTACGGGGTGAGCTTCCTCGTCGTCCTGGTCAACGCCGCCCTGTACCTGCTTCTGGTCCGCCGCGCGAGTCTACGCACCGTTCTCGTCCCGGGCGCGGCAGTGGCGGGGGTCATCCTGTGGGGGGTCGCGGCGTTGGGGGCTCCTGTGCCCGCCACGATTGTCGCCGCGGTCGTGCAGCCGGACTATGCGCGGCGCACCACCTGGGATCCCGGGCTAGCGGCACTCGATCTTGCCCGCCTGAACGCCCTCACCCGGGAGGCGGCGGCTCGGGATGCCGCCCTTGCGGTGTGGCCGGAGACCGCGTCCCCGACGGACATTCCCGGCAATCCGGCAACGCTGGCGCGCATCCGCGCGTGGGTCCGCCAGGACCGCCTGTCTCTGCTGGCCAGCAGCCTCGAGGGTGGATGGACCAACTCGGCGTTTTCGTTCGCCCCCGATGGGACGCTTGTCAGCCGGTACGATAAGATGCGGCTCGTGCCGTTCGCGGAGGCGGGAGAGCTGGCTGGACACGGCCCCGGCATCCTCCGGACTCCGCCCGCTCTGGTTGGCGTGGCGATCTGCTTCGAGAGCGTGTTTCCCGACATCGCCCGCCAGTCCGTGCTCGAGGGCGCCGGCCTGCTGGCGGTGATGACGAACGACGCGTGGTTTGATGGGACGACCGCGCCACTGCAACACGCCGCGATCGCGCCGTTCAGAGCGATCGAAGAGGGGCGGTATCTTCTCCGGGCGGCCAACAGCGGGCCGAGTCAGATCATCGACCCGCGCGGTCGGGTGATCGCATCACTGCCCCTGGGCGCCCGCGGGGTGCTCACGGCGCGCGTAGCGGTCCGCTCGGACTTCACCATCTATGGCCGCGTGGGGGATGTCTTCGGCTGGGGAACGGTCCTGCTGGGCGCCGCGCTGCTGATGCCCGGAGCCGGAGCACTCCTTGGGCAAGCGTGGAATCCTGCTCTTCGCCGCCTCCTGGTCTCGTCGGCTCTTCCGTTCGCCGCACTCGCGGCGGGGCGGGTGTTGTCGTCTGCCGCCGGGATTCCTGGGATCACCGTCGCCGGTGCGCGGGTACCCCTGCCGATGGTGGCGGTCCTGGCGGTGGTGCTCCTCCTCAGCCGCGGGCGTCCGCCTCGAGACCTCGGGCTCCAGGTCCGGGGATTTCTCCCGGCCGCCGCGGCGGGGCTCGCAGTCGTCCTGGCTCTCGTGGCCGTGACGATCGGTGCCTTCTCCACGCACGGGCCGTCCCCGTCGCTCGCTCCGCCTCCGGGTGGCTGGTGGATCGGGGGAATCGCGGACGTGCTCGTGACCGGCCTGACCTGGGAGTGGTGGCTCCGCGGTCTTGTCTTCGCCGATGCTGCCGCCTGTCTGGGGTGGCGGGTCGCGCTCCTCTGGTCCGTGCTTCTCGGCGCGGCCGCCGCGGTGCCGCGGGGTGCGGAGGCGATGGTCTGGGCCCTGTGCTCGGGACTCGCTTTTGGTCTCATTCGGGCCCGATGGGCACAGGTCCCGGCGCTCGCCGTGTCGCATGGCGTGGGCGACGTGCTGCTCGCGTTTTTGCTTCCACCGATGTGAGTGCTATAATGGAGCGCGCACGGGTATAAAGGACTCGGGTCGCCGGTCGCAGACGAAGGACGCGGCGCAAACCAGGTGGCCCGAGAGAAGTGTGAGGGTTGCACGCGTGACGACGGAAGAACTCAAGCGAACACTGGAAACCTATCGGGAGCGTCTCCAGGGCATCGGGAGGCGCCTTTGACCTACCCCGTCAACAGACCCGCCTAGCCGATCTCGAACGCCAGATGCAGCAGCCGGGGTTCTGGGAGAATCCCGAGGCCGCCCGGCGGGTGTCCCGGGAAGTCGCCGGCCTCCGGTCCGAGATCGAGGAACTCACCCAACTCGATCAGGATGCGCAGGACCTGCGGGAACTCGTCGACCTGGCCGCCGGCGACGATGCCCTGGCACTCGCCGACGTGGAGCATGAGGTGCAGACCCTGGGCGGGACCCTCGACCGTATCGAACGCGCGGCCCTCCTCGGAGGCGAGCATGATGCTCGGAACGCGATCCTCTCGATTCACGCCGGCGCGGGGGGAACGGAGTCGCAGGACTGGGTGGAGATGCTCCTGCGGATGTATCTCCGCTGGGCGGAGACCCACGGGAATCGCACCGAGGTCGTCGATATGTCGCCGGGCGAGGAGGCCGGGTTGAAGAGCGTCACGGTGATCGTGTCCGGGCCAAACGCCTACGGCTATCTTCGCGGTGAGCGCGGCGTCCACCGGCTCGTGCGCCTCTCGCCGTTCGACGCGGCGCATCGCCGGCACACGTCGTTCGCGCTCGTGGACGTGATTCCGGAAGTGGAGCCGACGGAGGTGCAGCTCAAGGAGGACGAGCTCCGGATCGATACATTTCGCGCCGGGGGCGCCGGCGGACAGAACGTGAACAAGGTGGAGACGGCGGTCCGGATCACGCACCTCCCCACCGGGATCGTCGTCCAGTGCCAGAATGAGCGCTCCCAGTACGCGAACAAGCTCACGGCCATGAAACTGCTGCAGGCCAGGCTCTTCGAGCTCAGCAGCGAGGAGCAGCGGCAGAAGCTCTCCGCCTTGCGCGGTGAGTATCGGGACGCGGCCTGGGGCAACCAGATCCGGTCCTACGTGCTTCATCCCTACACGCTCGTCAAAGATCACCGGACCGGTGTCGAGACGGGCAACACCCAGGCGGTCCTCGACGGCGGGCTGGACCCGTTCATCGACGCGTTCCTCCGTCTCGGGAACGCGTCCCCGTCGGCGAGCCCGGGCTAGGATGCCGGGACGAGGCTGATCGACGTGTTTCGGCTTCTCTGGCGCCGGTATCCGCTGCTGATCCTCTGCGTCGCCGCCGGGGTGTTCGCCTCTCTGGTCATTCTCCGCCAGCGTTTTGCCGTCGAGCGTGTCTACCGCACAGTGGAAATCACCATCGACGGGGATGACTGGGCCACGCTGGCCCGGCGAAACGGGATGGACCGGGACGGACTCTACGCGGAGCTGTATCAGCGCGGAGTGCGGAGCGTCACACTCTACGGGGCGTCGCTGCGGCGCCTGGCCGACGCCGGACAGGTGACGTTCATGGCGGGCGCGGACGTCCTGAACGCGGCACGGACGGGGTCGCTCGGGGGCTCCCTCGCCGACCTGGCCCGGGCAGGGCGCATCAACCCCAATGACACGTACGTGCTGGGCGCGCCGTCCGCCCTCCGCGTCGTCCAGGCCGGATTCGCGATCCAGATAGGCGCCTCGCACACGACGCTGCTCCAGGGCAGCGGACCGGTGCTGCAGATCGAGGCCCGAGGCCGTGACATCGAAGACACGACACTCGGCGTGCTGCCGGCCGAAGTGCACGCGGCCCGGGCGAACCACCTGTCGGCGGAAGTCCGGGTCCGCAACTTTCGAGAGGTGGCGCCCGGCGGACTGGACACGTTCTTTGCGAATCTGCGGCTGACCGGGCAGGCATTGACGCTGATCTTTGACCGGGATCAGGTGCTGGGATACGATCGATTGATACCTGATGTCGGGGCGCTGATGAAGCAGGACGGGTTTGCCTTTGGCCTCATCGAGAGCTTCAGCGCCAAGCGCCGGCAAAAGGGCGAGGAGGCGCTCGCCCGCCTCGTCGAGCCCCGGGTCATTCGCGTGTTCAGCCTGACCCCGGAAGAACTCCAGGGGTTGTCGCCGGACCAGGCGCGCGACAAATTCGTGCTCGCCGCACGTGAACGCAATGTCCGGATCCTCTACATCCGTCCGTTTCTCAACACCAACGCCGGCGTGGACGAAATCGGGGCCAACTTGGACTACGTCGGCTCCATCGCCGGTGATCTGACACGCGCCGGCTACAGGATGGGCAAGGCCACACCACTCCGACCGATCGGACGGCGGACGCCGTGGGCCGCGCTGGTGGTCCTCGCCGGGCTCGGCGCCATCGCCGCCGGCGCGATCACGGTAGGGGAGGTCGCTCAGGCGTTTTCCGCTCCGCTGCCGTCGCCGTGGCTGTCCGGCGGTGTCGGGATCGGGCTGGCGCTCACCATCGCCGCCGTGGCCGCCAATCACGCGACGCTGTGGCGGCAGATCCTCGCCCTCCTGGCGGCCCTCGCGTTTCCCACGCTCTCCATGTTGTACCTCGTGCCCGGCGCGCGGCGCCGCGAGAGGCAGGACACGTCTCGGGCGGGGGGCGCCCCGTCGGGCCTGGGCGTGCTCGCCCACAGCGTCGGAGGGTTGTGGGCGGTCTCCGGAGTCTCAGTACTCGGCGGCCTCCTGGTCGCGGCGCTGCTCACCGAGTGGCACTTCATGATGGCGATTCGCGAGTTTCTGGGCGTCAAGCTGGCGCACGTCCTTCCGGTCGTCCTCATCGGTCTGCTCATCGCCGCGGCGGCTGCGCCGCCGGGTACCTTGTGGCCGCGCCTCCGCGCGTGGCTGCGGCAGCCGCTCCTGCTCGAGTACGGGATCGCGATCATCGTCATCGGCGTGCTGGTGGTGTTCGCGCTCGGCCGGACGGGCAACATTGGCTTACCGCTCCTGAGCACGCTCGAGCTCCGCAGCCGCGTCCTGCTGCAGCACCTGCTCGTGGCCCGGCCGCGCACCAAAGAGTTCCTCGTGGGCCATCCGCTGATGATGGTGACGTTCGCGCTTGCGGCGCTCGGTGCCCGGAGATGGATCCTCCCCGCCGCGATGATCGGAGCGGTGGGCCAGGTGGGTCTCGTGAACTCTTTCTCGCACATTCACACCCCGCTCACCTACGTGCTCTTCCGCACGGCCTACGCCCTGGTGCTCGGCTCTGCGATCGGCGCGGTGTTGGTCGGGCTCCTCTGGTGGAGCCGGCGGTGGTGGGAGGTCGGGGGCCGGCCAGGAGCGCCGCGTTCTCGAGCCGGGATGTCGCCGATGGCATGAGCCGGGTCGTCATCTCCGGCTATTACGGATTCCACAATCTAGGAGACGAAGCGGTGCTGGCCGCCACCGCGGGGGAGTTACGGAGGCGGCGGCCAGGCGTGGAGATCGCCGTCCTGTCCGCATCTCCGTCCGAAACCTCGCGCCTGTACGCGATCCGCGGCGTGTCGCGCCGCGACCCTCGGGAGATCGTGCGCGTGCTTCGCCGGTGCGATCTCTTTTTGTCCGGGGGAGGCAGCCTGTTCCAGGATGCGACGAGCTGGCGCAGTCCCTGGTACTACTTTTCGATCCTGGCGCTTGCGCGCCGGCTCGCGCGCCGGACGGCCGTGTACGCCCAGGGGATTGAGCCCTTTCACCGCGCACACGTCCGCACGGCGGCGGGCTTCCTCCTCGACCGGGTGGACCTCATCACCGTGCGCGACGTGACCTCGCAGGCGGTGCTGGCGCAGATGGGCGTCCACCGCCCCCGAGTCGTGCTCAGTGCGGATCCGTCACTCCTGCTCGCGCCCGAGTGGTCCAGCGCGGTGGAAGCCGAGAAGGCACGCTGGGGCAATGGACGAGTCTTCGGACTGGCGCTGCGGCCGTGGGGGCACAGCCGGATCATCCCTGCGGCCGCGGACGCCGCTCGGCTCATCGCCGCCCGGCTCGGCGTCAGGTGGGCCTTGCTGCCGATGTATCCGCCGGGGGACGTGGTGGTTGCGGAGGCCCTGGCCGCGCGCATCGGTCCCGCGGCGGTCGTCGTGAAGACTCCGCTCGGCCCGCGCGAGATGCTGGCCCTCATCGGCAGTCTCGACCTGCTCGTCGGGATGCGCCTGCACGCGCTGCTCTTCGCCGCCTCTCAGGGCGTCCCGATCGTCCCGGTTGCGTATAACCCCAAGGTCGAGGCGCTGGCACGCGAGCTGGGTGAACCGGCCCCGGTGCACGGGGTGGCGGCCTCCGCCGAGGACCTGGCGCGCTCGATAGCGGCGGCGGCTGCCGCCCGCGAGAGAGACCGGACCCGCCTGCTCGCGGCGGTCGCCGCGCTGCGGGAACGGGCGGCGCTGTCTCCCCAACTCGCGGCCGACCTCCTGCCGTGAACCGGGTCGAGATCCTTGGCGTGGGATTCGATCCCGTGGATTTCGCCGGCGCGGTCGAACAGATCACGGCATTCGTCGCGCGCCGGACTCCGCATCTCGTCGTCACCGCCAACGTCGAAATGGTCGTGGCGGCGCGCCGCGCCCCCGATCTCCAGGCGATCCTGGCACATGCCGCGCTCGTTGTCGCCGACGGTGTTGGGGTCGTTTGGGGATCGCGCCAGCTCGGCCGGCCGCTGCCGGGGCGTGTTCCGGGGATCGATCTCGCCGACCGGCTGTGCGGCGAGGCATCCCAGAGAGGATGGCGCGTGTACCTCCTCGGAGGCGCCCCCGAGGTCGCCGCTACTGCCGCTGCGCGGCTTCGTGAGCGGTATCCGGGGATCACGGTGGTTGGGACTGCGAGCGGCTACTTCGACTCCGCAGCAGAACACGACGTCGTGCAAGCCATCCGCGCGGCCTCACCCACCCTTCTCCTCGCCGGGTTGGGGATGCCCCGGCAGGAGCGGTGGCTGTCGCGCCAACTCGACGCCTTGGGAGTCCCCGTCGTCATGGGGGTCGGCGGAACCCTCGACGTGTGGGCGGGCCGGGCCAGGCGGGCGCCGCGGGCCGTGCAAGCGCTCGGGCTCGAGTGGTGTTATCGATTGATCCGCCAGCCGCACCGGTTCGGCCGCCAACTGGCGATCCCACAGTTTATGGCGGCGATCTGCATTGCCCGGGTCCGCGCCGCCGCGTCGCGGGCTCGCCGCTAGCACCCGCACCGCCACCAGCCGTGTCCCCTGCCCGATCTTCGTGGGCATACATATGGTTGTAGCACACGTGCATACAACGCAGCCCCGCGCGCGGCGGTGGGCTCGGGAGGAGTTCTCTCCCGCATCATGGAATAGGGCCGCGGGTCGCGCGCCAATGTTCGCTGCAGCGGGCGAAGGAGCACTCGTCGCATGGGAGAGATCCTCAAGGTCTCTGCCACATCAAAGCCCAAAGCTGTTGCCGGCGCGCTGGCAGCCGTCCTTCGAGAGAAGGGGTCTGTGGAGATGCAGGCCGTAGGCGCTGGGGCGGTCAATCAGGCGGTCAAGGCGATCGCCATTTCGCGCGGGTTCGTGGCTCCGAACGGCATTGACCTGATCGCGATTCCCGCGTTCACAAAGGTGGAGATTGACGGCGAGGAGCGAACGGCCATCCGCTTCCTGGTCCAGGCCCGCTAGCGGCGGGCTCCATGCCTCCGGCGTGGGCCAGGACGCCCCCGCCGGAGGCAGATCTTCCGACGATCCCCCATCCACGCGTGAAATGAAGGTGTTCTGCGGTACCGCCAATCGCCCCCTCGGAGAGGCGGTGGCCGCCGAACTTGGGTTTCCGTTGGGCCGCTCGACCATTCGTAGATTCGAGGATGGGGAGATCTACGCCCGGTTCGAGGAGAGCGTGCGCGGCGTCGACGCGTTCATCATTCAGCCGACCTCTCCCCCGGTCAACGAAAACCTGATGGAGCTCCTCGTCATGGTAGACGCGCTGCGCCGGGCCTCCGCCGGCCGGATCACCGCGGTGATCCCCTACTTTGGGTACGCGCGGCAGGACAAGAAGCATGCGCCCCGCGAGCCCATCACCGGCCGCCTCGTCGCCGATCTCCTGCAGAGCGCCGGCGTCAATCGGGTGCTGGCGCTGGATCTCGACGCCGATCAGATCGAAGGGTTCTTCAGCATTCCCGTGGATCACCTCCGGGCGCTGCCGCTGTTCGCCGACTACCTGCGCTCGAAGGATATCGCCCGTGCCGTGGTGGTGGCCCCAGACGACGGCGCGGTGAAGATTGCCTACCGGCTCGCCGAGCGGTTGCAGCTGCCCCTGGCCGTGGTGTTCCAGCGCCGCACCTCCCCGGACGTGAAGCAGGCCGTGCAGGTCGTGGGGGACGTCGAGGACCGGGTGCCGATCATGATCGACCGCATCGTCGCCACGGCCGGCACGATCCGGTCGGCGCTCGATGTGCTGATGGAGCACGGGGCCCGTCCGCAGGCGTACGTTTGCGCGACGCACGCCGTGCTGGTCGGCGACGCCGTCGATGCGCTGCGCCGGGATGATATCCAAGAACTGGTGTTTACGAACAGCGTCCCCATTCCCACGTCCAAGCCGCTCCCGAACGTGCACATCCTCTCGGCCGCGCCGCTCCTGGCCCAGGCGATGCGCAACATCCACCTCAACGAATCGGTGAGCACCCTCTTTACGTGAACTTCTGAGGCCACGATCCGCATCGTTTGCACGCCAGGGGAGGGCGTGGTACCCTCATCGCATGACTTTGCGCACCCGCTACGCGCCCAGCCCCACCGGGTATCTGCACGTGGGCGGCGCCTGGATGGCGTTCTTCAACTGGCTGTTCGCGCGTCATTCCCGGGGGCAGTTCATCCTTCGGATCGAGGACACGGATCGGAGTCGGTCGACCGAAGCCTTCGAAGCGGCTCTCCTCGAAGACCTGCGGTGGCTCGGGCTGGATTGGGACGAAGGGCCGGACGTCGGCGGCCCCTATGGCCCGTACCGTCAGACAGAGCGCGGGCCCCTGTATCAGAAGCACGCGGAAATCCTCCGCGAGAGGGGAGCGGGGTACCCCTGCTACTGCACGCCGGAGGAACTCGAGGCCGAGCGGCGGCAGGCGCAGGCCGAGCATCGCCCATACCGGTACTCGGGGCGCTGCCGCGACCTGTCTCCGGCCGAGCGAGACCGTTTGGTAGCGCAGGGCAGGCGCCCGACGCTGCGGTTCCGGGTTCCTGCGGGACACCCGGTCATCGTCGTCGAGGATCTGGTTTTGGGGCGCGTGGAGTTCGCGCCTGAAGACCTCGACGATTTCATCATCCAGCGCTCCGACGGGAGCCCGCTGTACAACTTCGCCAACGTCGTGGACGACCATACGATGCAGATGACACATGTCCTGCGGGGCTCCGAGCACCTGTCCAACACCCCGCGCCAGTTTTTGATGTACGAGGCGTTTGGCTGGGAGGCGCCGCGGGTGGCGCACCTGCCGGTGCTCCTCGGCGTGGACCGCAAGAAACTCAGCAAGCGTCACGGGGATACGGCGGTCCGGGAGTACGCTGCCCAGGGGTATCTGCCCGAGGCCATGGTGAACTTCTTCGCGCTGATGGGCTGGTATCCGGAAGACGGCCGGGAAGTGTTCTCTGTTCCAGAATTAATCGAGCGGTTCCGCATCGAGGCAATGGGGAAGAGCGGCGCGATCTTCGACATGCAGAAGCTCAACTGGCTGAACGGCATGTACATGCAGGAGGCCTACCGGCGCACCCCCGACCGCGTGGTGGACCTCGTGATCGGGGCCCTGCAGCGCGAAGGCCTTCTCGACGGCACCGTGGGTCCGGACCAGCGCGCCTACGTGGCGCGGGTCGTCAGCATCATGGGGGAGCGCCTGCGCCTGCCCCGGGACATCCTGACCTATGGAGACTTTTTCTTCCGGAATCAGGTAACCTACGACCCCGGGGCCGTCCAGAAGTACCTCACCGGCGCGGAGGCGGCGGCGCTGCTGCAGCATCTCCGCCGGGCGCTCGCGGCGGCTCCGAAATTTGATCGGCAGACGATCGAGGCCGCGATCCGAGGCGCCGCGGCCGACATGGGCGTGGAGAGCAAAGTCGTCATCCATCCGCTGCGTGTGGCCCTGACCGGGAAGACCGTGGGGCCCGGGTTGTTCGAGTTGATCGAGGTGCTGGGGAAGGAGCGCGTTCTGGAACG
>Ga0187846_10000567_pt1 | contig 21337 bp, 13 predicted proteins | sample TC_taG_FD_161473 | JGI IMG/M metagenome (GOLD analysis project Ga0187846, IMG submission 161473) | Biofilm microbial communities from the roof of an iron ore cave, State of Minas Gerais, Brazil - TC_06 Biofilm (v2) | ecosystem: Environmental > Terrestrial > Deep subsurface > Cave > Wall biofilm...
TCCGCCCCGCTGCGCCACCTGCGTTCGGGTCTGATGCGGCTAACGCTCAGTATGCGGCGGTCAAAAATCTGACCCGGACAAACGATACTAATCATCTTGCCTGGTTCTGGCAACCCGGGTTCTTTCAAGAGTGGCTGGATCAGGTGAACGAAGAGATTTTTCAGAATCATTTGGACTTGAACCCGCCGCGGGCTGCACGCGCTTATGCCTATGAAGCTATTGCGCAGCATGACGCCACGCTGGCCTGCTGGGATGCGAAGTACACGTATCTGGAGCTTCGCCCAAGCCAGGCGGATCCTACCATTACCCCGGTGTTCGCCAATCCACAACACCCGGGGTTCCCTTCAGGCCACGCGTGCGCGTCCGGTGCTTCGGCGGCCATCATGTCTGTCCTTTTCCCCGATGATTCACAGCTTTTTGGAACCACAGCAAATGCTGCCGGAACCTCCACGTTCGACGCCGGGATCCACACCCAGTATGATGTGAGCCAGGGGCTGACGCTGGGAGCAGAAGTTGGACAGGCAGTTGCCGCCCGAGCCTCGAACGATGGCGCAAAATGATCCAATCAACTCGCGCTCGGGATGGAGGGGAATTTTTGGATGTTTTCACGAGTATAGAAGGTTGCAAGAGCATTTTCGCGCCGGCAAGGCCGATGCTCGCGTTTCTTCCTCTCAATGTGGGCGTGGATTTTCACCGCGCCCACTCTTTTTAGTATCAGACGCCGACTCGCGCGTCGCGCTCGATATTCGCTTTCCGATGCAGCAGGCTTTTACTAAACCACCGTAAGAACAGCGTGTCGCCCGCCAGGATAACCACCGCAATTATTGCAGTGGTACCGGAATGTCCGTCAGCGTCCCATACGGACTGGCGCGCAAGCCGACCCCCATCAGTTCACCTCCCGTAATCTCCATAATCCCGCTCAGGTTACTGGTGAACCCGTACTGACTGTTCAGGATAAACGATGTGTGTCCGTTTCCCGGGAGGGAAATCGTCTGCGGTGTACCGAGTGGATTCCCCTTATCGTCGTAAAACGTGGCCGTGAAATCTGCCGGTGAGGTGCTGAGGTTTCCCAAAGCAATCCCGGTGGCGAAGCCGTTCGTATTGTCAAAGGGAACCACCATGAGCGTCGGGGAGAGTTGTGTCTGCAGGGCGACGGTTCCCTCCCACGGTGTCACCGTTCCGGGCGCGCCGCTTAGTCCTTGAGGAGCGTACCGGAAAACCGCGAACCCGGTCAGCGATCCGTTGCTGAGAACATCCACCCAGCCGGCTGAGGTAGTGCTGGCCGGCTCCGTATCGAGCGATAGTGTCGTCTTTGCAGGGATTACTGCTGTCAGCGTGGAGGTGGTAACAATGTTGGTATTTCCCTGTTGGGTGACCGCGAGTGGCAAAGATAGTGCCGTGCCGTCGTTCGCATGAAGATCGAACTCTACCGAGAGGGGACCCAAGGTGGTGTTCGTCATGTAGATGGCCGTGTCCCAGCCTCCGCCCGCTGCCAATTGCGCCAGTACACCGATTCGAGTCAGATTTGAAGGAGTTCCACTCGTGGTCATGGTGCCTGGGCCCCCAAAACTTACCGTGATCGCCCCCGAGGCCGTCGATCCTCCCGATCCCGAGACGTTAAACGATCCTGTGTCGCCGCTGTAGCTTCCTGTGCCGCTGGTCACTGTGAGCGTTCCGGAAGCCGAACTCGTCCCTCCCAAGAATGCCGTTATCGGAATAGATACATTTCCCGCCATAGTCCCTTGAGAGAGGTTCATGGTGTAAGAGATGTTAACTGTGGTGCCACTGATTGCTGACAGCGGGATCGTTGCGCTAAATGTACCGTTATCGGTGATCCCGCCCGTCAGATTTGCAGTGCCCGAGGCTGCGTAGTTGCCTCCGGTGGATACGGTCACGGTTGCAGTGATCGATACCGTAACGTTCAGACTCGTTGCTTGCGCCGCCATACAAAGCAGAAATGCCCCAAGGATCTTTGGCACAATTCCTCCTCAATGGGTGAATCTGATACTATAACCCGGATCTTTTCCCCGTCCGGATGTCGGAGGAGGGGCTTTTCTCCGGGCCCGCCGGTAATCCTTTGTACCGTTCGGGGTATTGGGTGCCTGCATTCAACGAGACGGGACTTCGTAAAGACGGATTTATATCCGCCTGGTGTGACGGCACCGCCAGATCTGGCGACCTCCGATATCGAGAAGGAGTGTTATGCGGCTTCCGTAGTCCCTTAACCCCCGTTCCTTAGCGCCTGATCGCAACCCAGAATATGTGCTCGCGAGCCGTTTTGGGTTGGCTGGTCCCGATTTGTCTTGCGATTCGAGGATAGCCTCCCGCTTCGCAATCGGATTCGAAGCCGAGCCTTCTAAAACTGCACCCTCGTGCCGAGTTGGATCGCGCGCGCCCCGCCCGTTCCAAAGATGTTCGGGACCCTGGAAGTGGGCTGCCCGAAACCAGGGTCGAGCAGCTCATTGTCGTATCCGGTCAGATTCGAATAATTGAAGAGATTGAAGATTTCGGTAAAGGCTTGCAACTCTACGCGCTCGGAAACGCGTATGAGCTTCGTCACCCGCAAGTCCTGCGAGTCGAAATCGCGGCCGAGACCGAAACTCTGCGGCAGGGTGATGCGGGGAAAAACCTGCGACGGATTCGGCCCAGGCTTACCGGCGTACATCTGGTTGTAGAGATTCACCAGTTGAATCAGATTGGCGCGCCCAAGGCCGAAATTGAACTGGTTGGTCCCCGAACCCGGCAGCGGAAACTGCTCGACGCCGGTGCCGTAGAAGTCCACGCCCGAAATAGTGGGTTGAAACGGCATCGCGCTGCTGAAGCTCGAAATGAAAGACACCTGAAAACGCGCCGGGAGTTCGATCACGCCCGAGACGTTTAGCACATGGCGCGGCAGGGCGGGTCCCACGTTCTGAAACCAGTCGTTCAGGTTGAACACGGGCGTGGAGGAGTTGTAGATTCCGTAGATCGCCTGCATGTTCTGAAGGGCGTAGGAGACCTGGCCTTGCACGCGATGAGTCAGGCGCTTCTGCCCGCGCACGAGAAGACCGTTGTAGGTGGATCGGCCCGCGCTGATGTTTGCCTGAATCGGGCCGTTCGAGCATTCGACGCCGGGCGTGAACGCGTCCGCCGCCGGGCACGCGCGAATGATGGGGCCGTTCACCGCCTGGTAATGGTTGAGGTCGATGCCGGTCATGGTCTGGTGCAGCAAGTGCCGGTGTACCAGATCCGCGCTCACGATCCAATCGGACCCGAATTGATGTTGGATTCCGAGGCTGAGGTGCTGGGCGCTTCCAGGAACGAAATCGCGCGGGAAAAGACCCGATGCGGCCTTGGTGATATCGATATTGCGAATCGCGAGGCTCGTGTTGTCGGGATCGAGCGGCAGTACCGCGGCGGCATACGAAGTGATGAAAGGCAGCAGCGTAGTCAGCTGCGAGCCGGTAAACGACGACGGCGTTATGAAATTGAGTGTCGAACCGCCGAAAGGAATCGCCGAGCCGGGCACTACCAGGAAACCCGTTCCCTGGGGGCCTAAATACGACCGCTCCAGAAGGCGGTTGTCGATATTGAGGGTGTCGTAAAAGATTCCGCCTCCGCCGCGAACCACCGTCTTCTCATCCGGCAGCGACCAGGCAAAGCCCAGCATTGGTGAAAACCGCAGCGGTGCATGTTTCTCAGAGCCCAATCCATTCGCGCCGAATATCGGCGCGAGGAACGCGGGCTTCGTCAGGTCATGGTTCAGCGCATTGCTTTCGTACGACCACGCCAATCCGTAATTCACGGTGAGGCGCCGGCGCGGCTTCCAGGCGTCCTGCCAGTAGAAGTGGAATAAGTTGTCGTGATCCGCGCTGCCCCGATCGAACCGGGGAGGTTGGCTCGGGTCGCCAATTCCGAAATCGAAAGTCATCAACGGCAAAGCCATCGCCGCACTGAGCGAATTGAACTGCGAAGGCAACGTGGGCGCAAGAGCCGGCGCCAATTGACGGACCTCCTCGGGCGAGAACAGCGTGATAGCGGCCGGAACATCGACGCTGAAGGTGCCCGTCCCCTCGACATACTCCCATTCCCCGCCGAATCTCATGCGGTGGCTCCCGTGCGTTGAGGTCATGTTGTCCGCAACCAGTTCGCGGCGCACCAGGCGACTCTGCGGCGAATTCATCTGGTTGCCGAAAGTGAGCCCCGCGCCGTCGACGGTCACTTGCGGTCCGCCGAGGCCCAAACACCCTGGGCACTGCGCCGTCGTCGGAGGGGCGTTCTGGTTCGACCAATAGGACATCGAGTAACGGAATTCGTTGGTCAGCGTCGGCCGCAGGACGCTAATCGCCGACAGCACTCCCGAATCCGCGTAGTTCACGTTGCTTACCCAAGAGGAAGGAAGTGAATTGGCTTGCACGGGCGCGAACGTGTTGTTGCCGTCGTGGGAGTAACGCACGAAGAGCGTATGCCGGTCCGACAGCCGGTAATCGAACCGCACATTCACCAGATCCTCGTGTAGCGGGCTGGCGGTCACCGTCGCTAGGGATTGGAACACCGGGTCGTCGGGCAGAGCACTGAAGACGCCGCTCTGGTTGATGTGCTCATAGGCTCCGAAGAAAAATAGTCGATTGCGCCGGATCGGGCCGCCGAGCCATCCTCCGGTTTGCCGGCGCGCGAAAAACGGGTCAGGATCGAGCGGGTCCCGCTGCAAAACCGGATATGCGGCCATGTGATGGTCTCGAAAGAAGAAGAAGCCGCTGCCGTGAAATTGGTTCGATCCGGTACGCGTAACGATGTTGATCGCGCCGCCGGCGCCGATTCCAGTGGAAAGATCGAAGTTGGCCGAACTCACCTGAAACTCCTGCACGATTTCCTGCGAGAAGTTCTGTTGCGTGCCGCCTTCGACAGGGTCGTTGATGCGCCCGCCATCGACGGCGATTCGCGTGAGATCGGGGTCGTTGCCGAGAACGGAAACATCGAACGTCTTATTGAACTGCCCGGGGTTGTGGGTGGCTACGACAGAAATGCCGGGTTCGAGCATGGCGAGTTGGAGAAAGCTGCGCCCGTTGAGCGGCAGTTCCTGGATCTGGCTCCGGGTCACGGTCTGGTTGACCGTCTGGCTTTCGTAGTGGAGCTGCAAGCTGGCACTATCGACGGTAATCGTGTCACGCCGGCCCCCCAGCGGGAGAGTGAAATCCACGGTCGTGACGTCGCCGGCTACGGCGGAGACTTGCCGAACCGCCGTCCGAAATCCCGTAGCTTGCGCGCTCAATTCGTATGCGCCAGCGATCAGCAACGGGAAGCTGTAACTTCCGGTCTGGTTTGAGGACACGGTCCGGCTATAGCCCGTGATCTGTCCCGTGAGCGTCACCGTGGCGTTAGCGATAACCGCACCCGACGGGTCGTACAACGTGCCAGCGATTTCGCCCGTCGGCGTCTGGCCTCGAAGGATCGCGGCAACCGACAGCGCTAGCATGAGCCGCAGACGCACTTCGGTTACATTAGACAATCTCGCAGTTCCTCCCACCATTGGTTCGCCAGGCTCCTTCCCAAAAGCGATCTCCAGGAGGCCCGCCCTCGTTCCGGCCATTATTGCGCGCGGCCGCGCGCACGGCAACTGTTTCGACGCAGTCTGGGCAATCGAGGCCGCAAAAGTTTTCCCGCCCGTTACCCCTTCTTCCGGCCGGCTTCGCGTTTCCAAGTGACGGCTATGGCAGCCGATGGTGCAGGTCGACGACAAGCGTCCGCCGCCTCGGCGGAGTGAATCCTTACTCGGGACTCTGGGAGTTTCCGCAGAGGACGCAGACAAAATCGCTGATGAAGCGACCGGCGCCGGCGGCGGCGCCGGTGCGGGTGATGAGCGGTGGCAGGATGAGGAGCAACACGAGGTTGAGCACTAACAGCAATCGAAAGAATGGCCGCTTAATGGGCAACAGGGACTGCGTCGCGAGCACGTTGCGGCGCTCCTTGAGCACCTCCATTTCTCGTTCAATCCGGTCGCGGTCCGAAGAGAGGGAGGCTTTCTCCCAGGCGGCATCGAGCTGTTTCTGCGCGACGCTCAGATGCGCCAGTTCCTGATTGACCACGCGGATGGTCAGCAGCATGAAGAGAATGATTGGCACCAGCACGAGCGAGCCTAGCAGGACGGCCGCGCTCAGCAAGACGAGCGGCTGGCCGATCAGGGGAAGCACTTCCCTGCCCCCCAGAAAGTAAGTGCCCTTGCTCAGGTTGGCCGCGGCCTGCATGGATCCAACCATGGAGGTCATGGCCAGAAGAACCAAAGTCACGTAGTAGACGTTGTCCAGGCGGCCCAGGCCGAAGCGTTGATCGGAGCGGTCTTGCAGGTCGGGTGTCAGTCGGACGCCGACTTTCTCGCTGCCGAGTAAGGCGCTACTTAGTAACCCGAAGAAGAACAGAATTTTGAAACCGATATAAGCGGCCGAAGCCGAAAACACGATCTGGTGAGTCAGAGCCGAGAAACGGAGCAGATAGAACCAGATGGGGCGGGGGGGATCGTATCCGCCGGAACGGTTGCGCACCGATGCAACGCGGATGGGGCAGCCGGGACATAACTGGCGGACCGCCGGCAGGCCGCCGATTTTGCCGTCGTGCAGCAACTGATCGTAGCTCGCATTGACATACTTGCCGGCCTGGTCGGCCTGCACCCAACCGAAGGCATTCTTGTCACGGAACAGTACCTCGGGCACAAGGACGCCCAAGACAGCCGCCACCGCCAAGAAAGGGACAATGTAGGAAAAGTAGCGCTTATTGACGACGGCAATCCGCGCCAGCGGAGAGATTCCCTCGTATGGGCCGACGGTGGCGAGTGTGGCAGTCCCAGCGAGGCCGGTATAGGCGGCCTGGAGGAGACCGAAGCCGCAGAGGAAAGAAATCGAGGCGCCGATTACGTACAACAGGCCCGCATTCATTTCGACGGCATAGCCGTAGACCATTTCAAACGATCCGGCCCCGGCAACGGGCTTCCAGACAACGCGCAAACAGGCGCCGTGGGAGAGAATGCTGAGAAGCATCGAGAGGCATCCCCAGAGAAATGACACCACGGCTACGGGGAAGCCGGAACTATGGCGTTCCATCCAGTGGCGCATCGGGGCGGGAAACTCGGACAGGAACGGGTTTCCCTGGCTTTCGGAATCGCGGGCTCCTGTGGCGCAAAGGTCGGTCATGAGGTCATGGACGGAGCTGTAGCGATCGGCGGGATTTGGGGCGAGAGCTTTGCGGACTACCCTGTCGTACATCCCCAGCACTTTAGTCCCGAGCATGGGGGGCTGCTTGTGCAGGGTATTGTGGAAGGTCTCCAGGTCGTTTCTGCCCCAGTAGGGATGCTCACCAGTGAGCATTTCGTACAGGACCACGCCAACGCTGAAGATGTCGGCCCGTTCATCGGGCGCGTTTCCGCAGAGCTGTTCGGGCGAGATATACCCGGGGGTGCCCGCGACCGAGCCCTGGGGTCCGGCGGCGTAGCGCGCGAGGCCGAAGTCTACGACTTTCACACGGCAGGATCCGCCGTAGGTGGACAGCAGAATATTCTCGGGCTTGATGTCGCGGTGGATGAGCTTGTGCGAATGGGCTTCCTCGATCGCATCCACGACCTGTTCGGCGATGGATCGGACGACGGCGCTCGACGGTGACAAGCGGTTCGCTTCTTTCTCGCGCCGGAGCCAGTCGCGCAGGGTGATGCCCTCCACGTATTCCATGACGACGCAGGGCTTCTCGCCGGCGAAGTCGGCATCGTAGACGCCGATGATGTGCTCGTGATGCAGGCGCGAGGTGATGCCGGCTTCCCGCGCGAGCGCGGCCCGCTCCTCATCATGCATACGATGGATGACTTTGACTGCCACGAGGCGGCGCAGCGACCGTTGGATCGCCTTGTAGACTTCGGCGGCGCCTCCTTTCCCGATGCAGCAAAGGATCAGGCAATCGCGGACCACGTCGCCGGGCTTGCAGGTTTGATGGGGCGGCTGGCCGGGCCCGGTTTCGAAAGAATTGTCCAGCAGCGAGGAAACACTTTGCCGCAGAGAATCGTTGCCCTCGCAGGCGACGCACAGGAATTGGGCGCGCTCGGCGGGAGGCAGATCGAGGGCGGCACCGAAGATCTCCTGGGTTCAGAACTCCAGGTCTTCATTTGTAAATTCGTGCCCAGCCCAGAGAGCCATACAGAGTTGGCGTGCTTAGCGGCGGCGCGGCATCGGATCAGTTCCGGCTGGTGAACATCTGGCGCACCTGGGCGACGCCGGTCTGGCAGTAGCGCCGGGCCATGTCGTCGGTGATGCCCAGCTCGTCGGCGATCTCACGGTAATTCAGACCGCCGAATAGAAACAGCTCCACCGCCCGGCTCCGACGTTCTCCATTTGAGGGGGAAGCAGCGATCTCGGTGAGAGCTTGGTCGAGGGCGACCAGCGTCTCCACGTCTTCCTGAGCCCAATCGGCCAGCGGTATTTCCTTGTCGTCCACGGAAATCGTGGAAAGCTTTCGTTTGCGTGCATAGTCGGCGGCGGAGGTGCAGCGCATCAAATGCGACGTGAGGGCTAGGAAATCCTTACGATTGTCCGGGAAATTGCCGCCGGACCTATTCACCATGGGGATTAACCGGAGCACGACCTCATTGACCAGCGCGGTGGTTTGCAGGGTGGGCGCGTGCGGCTGGCGGCGGAGGCGGAAGGCGGAAAGCTTGTGCAATTCATGGCCCACGGCTTCGATCAGGGGCTCGAAGGCGTCCTTTTGGCCCTGACGAATGGCAAGCAGGAGCTTCCGGATTTCCTCTTCGTACGAGATTGCTTCCTGATCTGCCATTCGGGCTCATTTCATGAAATTTTTTTTGCAGGTGCTGCGGAAAATGCCCTCATTATAACGAATTCTTAAAAATGCGGCCGCAAACTCCGAAGCGCGACAAGATCCTGCCCCGGAAAAGTTTCGTATTAGCCGCTTTCTGCATAACGGCCCTGGTTTTCGGGGCGGTCTTGCAGTTTTTCCCGCACGAAGCGGGGCGGGTGCGCAGCATCTATCTTCCGGCGCAGGAAGGCGCGGCACGGGCGAGCCCGACTGCTCTCACGAGCGGCACCGCAGCCGTTTCGATATGTGGGAACGTTGGCTGGAAGGGCGTCACGATCACGCCGGACGGGGCCAGCGCGACGACGAGTGGCGAGGACGGAGGGTTACCGTTTCGACAATGTCCGGCTGGCGCCGCAGAACGGGCTGCCGAAGGGGCAGCATCTTTTGGCTGCTCACGGTGAGGGTCTGCGGACAAAGGTGCTCCGATTCACGGAAGATTGGCTGGTCCGCGGAGGCCCATCCGACTGTTATGCGGCGGACTTCGATGTTTCGGCGGAAGGCGTTGGGGCCATCGACGCCATGGAGACGCGCGGCGTCACGACGATCGACGAAGATGGCGACGGAGTGGACGACCTGGTGGAGGATTGGCTTGCAGAACACTTCGCGCCGGTGGTGTATCACGGCGAGAAGGAGACCAATTTTCCGGTGACGGTGGATTTCTGGCTGGCGCGGACGAACCTTTCGGCTTCCGGCACAGACGCGGGAACGCGCCGGATCGTGGCCGGGCCGCTGGAACAGCGACAACTGATCGGTCAGGTGGTCCCGGCGAAGGGCGGGCGGCAGCAGATCGAGTCCAGCGGCACACGCAGCCGCGGGAAGGCAACGTCCTTTTTTCTGGAGAATGTGGGGCCTGAGTTCCGCGCCGGAGAGCAGTCGAAACCGGAGGACTGGGTTACCTATGTTCACAGTTATGCGAATCGGCACGGCGGGATCACGCTGCAATACTGGCGGGCCTACGCATGGAATCAAGCGGGATTGCTGGGATTCGATCTGAGCCACGGAGGCGATTGGGAAGGCATTGCGGTGCACCTGAATGCCTCGCTCGCCCCGGAGCAGGTGGCGTACCTGCAGCATGCGGGGATCGTCTACGAAACCGGGGCGGTGCGATGGGAAGGCAGCCATCCGCTGGTCTGGTCGGAGGAGGGCGATCATTCGAGTTTTCCCGATCCGGAGAGAGGGCGTATCCGGTCTTCCCGTTGGATCCAGCAGGAGACCTGGACGGGCGGAGGCGTGACGGGGTGGAATGGCGAATGGCGCGGCCGCTCGGGCGGGCTGGTGAACTTGGGGGAAAAAACCAAGCCTCGCAACGGGCAGCTCTTCGTAAAATATTCGGGCCTGTGGGGGTCGCCGAAACGGCTGTTCATCATGTCGGGGTATTGGGGGCCGGCGTTCAACGAGACGGGCGCGGAGTGCTCCGACGGCACGCCTGCCTATAAGTCAGCGATCCGTTACAAAGCCGAGACGAACGCCTGCGGCCGCATCTTCCTGAGGGCATGGTGCGACGCCATGAGCGATGCAATGGCGTTGTCGACCGAATGTTACGCGGCACTCGATTTACCGTGAGGGCGCTTCTAGGCGATTTTTCCAACCAAGCTGCGGTTTCTTACTCTTCCCGCGCGATATCTGCAGTGAAAGGCAACGCCCGAGGTAGGCGAGGTGAAAGTTCATGGATATTAAGAGAGTGCCGATACATTTAATTTAATCGCAGGGCTGTTGGTGCTCGTTGCAGCTGGCCCGGCTCTACATGCACAGAAACTTGACAGCGCTGTGCTGAACACGGTGACTGATGGCGACGACAAAGACCATGATACTTGCGTCTGGGCAACCGTCACAACAGCCGACGGCGCATCAGTGATAGCGACGATTAAAAACGGCGACTGCGGCGGGGACAACACGACCCACTATGATGACCATTCAACGCACGACATCGAGTTCAAGATAGAAGGACGGCCAACACGGGATGCGGCCAAATGTTTTAAGGTACATCTGTGGCAAAAGACGCACGGTGGCAGAGGGCATGACAGGTGGATTGTAGACGAAGCTACGGTAACTCTCTACTTTGACGATGGACTGAATCTGACGGCGCACACTGGAAAATTCACATTGGAATCTAATTCTGAGGACGACGCCCCATCAACAGATTTCAACAGCCCTTGTTAACCTCGAAGTGAAAAGAAAATAGCTGCGGCTGGTTCCTCATTCGCGATTACAATCCGGGCGGCTTCTTCCTGCTGAACGTGCCGCACTCGACCGTCTGAAAGGAACCGGGCACGGCGTTGTCGATGGCGGCGATTATCTTCGGCAAGTTCTCTCGCGGATTATCGGTAGCTGAATGGCGGAAAGCGCGACAACCGCGAGCCGTCGCCCGGAAAGGTTCTGCTCATGGGCAAGCGTTTGATCGCCGGTAAGGAACACGTCAAAGCCCTGGGCTTCCGCTGCCTGCAAAAGCTCGCCGTTCTTGAGTCCCGCCAGCAATCTTCGAGTCCAGCAGCGGTGGCCCCGTGCGTTGGCGCGCTGGCTAACCCAGGGGCTCCGCCGGGGACTTGGTGTGGCCCGCGCTGCGGGCCTGTCGGCCTGTCGACTTAAGTGGTTTCTGAAAGGAGGAACCAACAAATGAAAAAACTTGCTAGTATGGCGGCGGTTGCTGCCGTAGGGCTGGTTGGCTATCTTGCTCTTACAGAGAGCACAGTTGCAGCACAGACAACAGGTTGGATCGCGATTTGCGTCGATGAACGGCCTCCGGCTTGGTGGAACAGCGGCTGCAGAGCGACCTACGACGAAGCGAACCGCTTGGCAAAGGGTCACGAGTTGTTTACAAAAGGGCATCGTTGGACGATGAGGACGTGCCAACGTTAACTCTCGTTGCTCCGCGTTCGGCGTGAGACCAAACGTGCTGGGCGGGCCTGCTCTGGCAGCGCCGGCCCAGCCCGTTAGCGCCTGGCGGGGCAGGTATTCACCGACGCTGTCGGGGCCTATTCCACTGGGTAATTCTAAGCACACTCCAAAAGGAGAAGAAGATGCATACTCGGCCGAGAGAAGCAGGAGGTGAGGCGGCGGATGCCGCAGCCGACCCGCCGAGCATTTGGAGCGCTGACGCATCGGCCGCGCTTGTGCACAATATGCGGTACAGCGGGGCGCGTTCCGCCGATGCAGGAAGAATCGGTTGGCGGACCGGAATCCTGGGAATAAATTCACGAGGAACACAGTCAGGTTTAATGGGCACCGCCGCGTGACATCACAAAACAGGCTGATTCGCTTTGAGCAGCAGATTTCACCGCATCTGAAGTCGGCGTACAACCTTGCCCGATGGCTGACGGGCAACCATCAAGACGCGGAAGACGTTGTTCAGGAAGCCTTTTTGAGGGCGTTTTCGGCATTCGACAACCTTCGAAGCGAGGACGGAAAGGCGTGGTTGCTGGCGATTGTCCGTAACACCTCCCTGACGTGGATCAAACGCAATCGGACCACCCCAACGATGGCCGGCTTGGAACAGCAAGTAAAAGGATCCGAGCGAGCCGTCGCCGGACCCGGAGGAGATGCTGCTCATTTCACTCAAGAGCGAGGAGGTCAGGAGGGCGCTTGAACAGTTGCCGGCCGAATTTCGCGAAGCGATCGTCCTGCGAGAATTCGAAGGGCTTTCTTACAAGGAGATCGCCGGGACGGTCCGTGTCCCGCTTGGGACGGTCATGTCGCGGTTATCACGTGGCCGGGAATGGTTGAGGGGCATTCTGTCAAGCCCGCAGGAAGGAGTTAAGCAAAAAAGGAGCAGGCCCGAATGAATTGCGAAGACTTGAGAACGTACCTGTCAGCCTATTTGGATGACGAATTGGAAGTCGGGGAGATTCTTCGCCTTGAGAAGCACCTGACTGAGTGCCGGGGGTGCCGTCAGGTTCAGGAGGCGCAACTCGCGTTGCGGTCCGCTCTTGGCGACCCCAGCCTGTACTTCCAACCGAGCGCCGGGTTCGCGAACCGCATCACGGCAGCCGTGCGCCTGGAAGCGAAAAAGCAAGCGCGGCAGGAGTCGAGCTGGGTTGACTGGTTTGGGATGCCGTCACTACGCTGGGTTTCCGCCACTGCCGTCCTGGTCGTCATCATAACCGCCGGGACTCTGCTGATACTCAATAAAGTGCGCTCATCCCATGAGCAGCTCATTGCGAGCGCCGTTCTTACGGGCCATATTCGATCACTTCAGGCCGGGCACCTGGTGGATGTGCCATCCTCGGATCGCCATACAGTCAAGCCCTGGTTCCAGGGCAAACTTGATTTTGCGCCCCCCGTGCCGGATTTATCGGAATTGGGCTGGGCCCTGATCGGCGGCCGCCTTGACTATGTGGATGGCCGGCCCGTCGCCGCGTTGATCTACCAGCGCCGGATGCACAACATCAACGTATTTGTGTGGCCTCATCATGGCTCGGCCGGCGACAAGATCCAGCAGGAGGATGCGCAGGGCTACCAGATCCTCCATTGGAATGGTACGGACATGACCTACTGGGTTGTCTCCGATCTCAACAAGGACGAACTCATGGATTTCGCCCGCGCCTTGCGCGGACATTGATTGGGGAATAGAGCTTCTGCCCTGCAAGTCTAGCAAGGCATGAGAAGCAGCGTTACAACCAGGGGCCGCTCCGTTTCCCGCAGCGCCCGCAAAGGCACGGCTCTTTGGATGGCTTCCGCAGTGCTCGGTCTGTGGGCTCTTGTTTCAGTGCTCGTTCACCGCCTCCCGCATGACGCTTCCGATCGCTCAGGCGCGCCGCTTCTGCCTGGCGCGCAGATTGGGCCGTCCGTATCGCATGTCTTCAACCACGCGTGTATGGATTGTCATTCCGAGAAAACCCGCTGGCCCTGGTACAGTAACCTGGCTCCGGCGTCCTGGCTTATCGAAGGCGATGTCAAGCGGGCTCGAAGCCGCTTGAATCTCTCACGCTGGGACAGTCTCGAAACGGCAGAGCAGCGCGCGCTGCTCACAGCCATCGCGACGGTGATTGAGAATCACGAAATGCCGCCGCACAGGTATGTCACGCTGCATCCGCAAGCAAGATTATCTGCGGACGATTCCGTCCAAGTGATCGAGTGGACGCGTGCCGAGCGCCGCCGTCTTCGCGTCTCTGTTGGCGCCCTCAACAAAAAGTGAGATGGGGCGGAGATTCGATCGGAGGGAATATTTGAGGACCCTGCAAAGTCCAGCAGATGTCCGCACACTCTGAAGGAGAACGACTGTGAAGAGATTCATCAAGCGTAATCATCTCGAAGACAACATCGACCGCCGCGGTTTCCTGCAATGCATGGCGTGGGCCGGAACCGGGGTAATTTGGTCGTTTGCGGGGGGCGTACCAACGTCCAGGCTGCTCGGCGCCGATTCGAAGCTCTCGAAGGACGACTTCACCTTCGTCCAAATCAGCGACAGTCATATCGGCTTCAACCGTCCGGCCAACACGGATGTGACCGGTACGATGAAGGCCGCGGTCGATAAGATCAACGCACTGTCGAGACAACCCGAGTTCCTGATTCATACCGGCGACCTCACCCACCAATCCAAACCCGAGGAATTCGACGGCATGGATCAAATCCTGAAGTCCGCCCGCTCCAGAGATGTCTTCTACGTTCCCGGCGAACACGATACATCGGTGGATGACGGGAAGGCGTACCTGGAACGGTACGGAAAGAATACGAGGGGCAAAGGCTGGTACAGCTTTGATCACAAGGGCGTCCATTTCGCCGGACTCGTGAACGTATTGCAACTCGAGGGCATGGGTAAGCTAGGGGCAGATCAAATCAAGTGGCTCGAGGACGATTTGAAGGCACGATCGGCTAGCACGCCCGTTGTGCTCTTCGCGCATATTCCGCTCTGGACGGTCTACCCCGAGTGGGGTTGGGGCACTCAGGACAGCGCCCAGGCGCTCGCGCTCCTGAAGCGCTTCGGATCCGTCACGGTGCTGAACGGTCATATTCACCAGGTCATGCAGAAAGTCGAGGGTAATATCACTTTCCACACGGCCATGTCCACGGCGTTTCCCCAACCGGCGCCCGGCACCGCGCCAGCCCCCGGCCCGATGAAGGTTCCGGACGATCGGCTTCGGAGCGTTCTCGGGATCTCGGACGTCAATTTCGTCCGCCGCAACCACAGCCTTGCCGTCGTGGACTTCACGCTCGCGGACTTGCTGGTGAAGTGATGCGGCGGAACCGTTCCCTGACCTTTGTTATTACGCTGGGAAGCGCCGCCCTGGTGATCTTCGTCGCGTCCGCCGTAGGACCGGTATTGGCGCAGAATAATCCGGGAAAGCAGATTTTCGAAAAGCGCTGCACGGGATGCCACGCTCTCGATAAGGAAAAGGCGGGCCCACACCTGCGTGGCGTGTACGGAAGGCACGCGGCGGGCCTGGCTTCGTTTCCATACTCCGAAGCACTTCGAAAATCAGACATCATGTGGGACGCCGGAACGCTCGATAAATGGCTAACCAACCCTGATGCGTTCATACCGGACAATGATATGGCATTCCGCGTCGCGCACCCTGAAGAGAGGACGGCCATTATCGGCTACCTCAAGGAAGTGTCTGGCAAATGAGACATGAGCACAGAAGAGTGCGACGTACCGTATGGGCTCAAAGAGCTAATAGCTGCGGTCCTCGAATGGCACTTCCTTCTGGAGGCCGCGGCCGAGGCAGCAGGGAAAACGTAGATCGATGATCGTCTCCGATCCGGATGGTCACCCCCTGCAGTTCTCGGAATGGATATGACGGCGGAAGAAATCAGGTTGGAAGAATCACGGAACCGGACGGCCCACTGGCAGCGTTGGGGCCCGTATCTCAGCGAGCGCGCTTGGGGTACGGTTCGAGAAGACTACAGTGCTGGCGGGATCGCCTGGGAGTACCTGTCCCACGATCAAGCCCGGTCGAAGGCCTATCGCTGGAGCGAGGATGGCATCGGCGGAATCTGCGACCGGCACCAGCAGATCTGCTTCGCCATCGCCTTGTGGAACGGCCGGGACCCGATCCTCAAGGAGCGGCTCTTCGGTCTGACCGGCAACGAAGGGAATCATGGCGAGGATGTGAAGGAGTGCTATTTCTATCTAGACAGCACGCCGACGCACTCCTACATGAGGTTCCTTTACAAGTATCTGCAGGCGCCCTTCCCCTACGAGCGTCTCGTAGAAGAGAACCGCCGCCGCGGTAAGCTCGATCCGGAATTCGAGTTGGAGGATACGGGCGTATTTGCCGAAGGCCGCTATTTCGATGTCTTGATCGAATATGCGAAGCGCGATCCCGACGACGTCCTGATTCGCGTCCAGGTGACGAACCGTGGGCCGGAAGAGGCCCGGCTGGACTTGCTGCCAACCCTCTGGTTCCGGAACACGTGGTCGTGGGGCGGCGGCTTGGATCGTCCGCTGCTGCGGAAGGCGTGCTGCTGGCCCGAGGGAGTGCCCGCCGGAGGCGATGTCTGTGGCGTCGAGCTAAAGCACGGAACTCTGGGCCGCCGCTGGCTGGCGTGCGAAGGAGCGCCCGAGCTGTTGTTTACCGAGAACGATACGAACGTGCGGCGGCTGTACGGACTCGAGGGGGGATACGCCAAGGACGCAATCGGGGACTACATCATGCACGGCGCTTCGGCGGTGAACCCGGAGCAGGTTGGCACAAAAGCCGCACCTCGGTATTCGGTGAGCCTGAGGGCTGGCGAGACTCGCACGTTTCGATTGCGCCTGTTCCATCCCGGAACCAAAGGCGAGCTGTTTGGGGTAGAATTCGATCGTATCTTCGCCGATCGCAAGCGGGAAGCGGACGAATTCTTCGCGACCGTCATTCCCGACAATCTGTCTCCTGATGCCGCCAACGTGATGCGCCAGGCGATCGCAGGGCTGCTGTGGTCCAAGCAGTTTTATCACTACGTGGTTCGGGATTGGCTGAGCGGCGATCCCGGCTGCACTCCACCTCCGGCCGAACGGCTGTCCGGACGAAATCACGAATGGACGCACCTCTACAATGCCGACGTTCTCCTCATGCCGGACAAGTGGGAATATCCGTGGTACGCCGCGTGGGATCTGGCGTTTCACTGCGTGGCCCTGGCGGTGGTGGATGCGGAGTTCGCCAAGCAGCAGCTCGTTCTGCTGCTGCGCGAGTGGTACATGCATCCGAACGGGCAGTTGCCGGCATATGAGTGGGCATTCGGCGATGTCAATCCGCCGGTTCACGCCTGGGCCGCGTGGCGAGTCTACAAGATCGACAAGAAGCGCCGCGGAACGGGAGATCGCGTCTTCCTGGCTCGCGTCTTCCAAAAACTGCTGCTCAACTTTACGTGGTGGGTAAACCGCAAAGACAGCGAAGGGCGAAACGTCTTTCAGGGCGGTTTTCTCGGGCTCGACAATATCGGCGTCTTCGACCGTAGCGCTCCACTTCCTACCGGAGGGTATATCGAGCAGGCGGACGGCACCGGCTGGATGGGGATGTACTGCCTCAATATGCTCGCGATGGCAATGGAGCTGGCGCAGTCGGATCCGACCTATGAGGACGTCGCGAGCAAGTTCTGGGAACATTTCCTCTATATCGCCCATGCGATCAATCATCTGGGAAGCGATGTCGCCCGCATGTGGAACGATCCGGACGGCTTCTTCTATGACGTCCTCAAAACACCGGACGGCGCGCACCTGCCGATGAAAGTAAGGTCGATGGTCGGACTGATCCCTTTGTTCGCAGTCCAGACACTGGAGCCCGATTTGTGCAACCAGCTCGCCGGATTCAAGCGGCGGCTGGACTGGTTCATCGAGAATCGGCAGGATTTGACCGGCAATGTCGCATCCATGAGCGCGCCCGGCGAGGGTGAGCGCCGGCTGCTTTCAATCGTCAATCCGCACCAGCTCCGGCGGATCCTGCAGGTGATGCTGGACGAGAGCGAGTTTCTTTCCCCGTACGGGGTACGTGCGCTGTCCCGAGTGCACCGGGACTCACCATATACCATCACCTTCAACGGCGAGCAGTACGAAGTGGATTACCAGCCGGCCGAATCGACCACGACTTTGTTCGGCGGGAACTCCAACTGGCGTGGGCCGATCTGGTTTCCAGTAAATTTCTTGCTGATTGAAGCGCTGCAGAAGTTCCATCATTATCTCGGCGACGACTACAAAGTGGAATGCCCGACGGGATCGGGGCAGATGCGGACGTTGTGGGAAGTTGCCGCCGAACTGTCACGCCGCCTTACCCGGATCTTTCTGCGCGACGAACACGGCCGCAGGCCCGTACACGGGGAAAATGCGCTGTTTCGAAAGGACCCGCACTGGCGCGATCTCGTGCTTTTTTACGAGTATTTTCACGGGGACAACGGAGCGGGACTAGGCGCGAGCCATCAGACCGGGTGGACGGCGTTGGTCGCGAAGTTACTACAGCAAAGCGGAGAGTAAACGTGGCTGAGGTCTGAAGCCTCCATGATTCGCTTCGATCGAGACATTTGCCGGGATTTGTCGATCGCTTCCAAGCGGGAGTGGCTGGAGACGAACGGCCTCGGCGGCTACGCTTCGTCGACGATCGTCCGGTTCATCGAAAACGAAGGGCGTGGGGCAACTGCCCGAAATCTTCGACGGGGACGCGCCGCATAGGCCGGCGGGCTGTATTGCCCAGGCTTGGACAGTGGCGCAACTGCTGCAGACGTGCCTTGAGGAAATCAGCGGCACGCCCGGCGACGAAAGCTCCCCGAAAGCGTGCGCAGACGTCCGGCGCCGCGGGTTCCTAGGACCGCTGGGAATAAAACTTGTGTCCAGATTGGTCCTACCTGTTGGACGCGATAAACCATGTTGACTCAGTCCGCTAGCGTGGCCCTTGGCCTGGCATTTCTGCTGCTGGGTGGAATCAATGTCTGGCTGGTGCTGGAAGCGTGGTCGCGGGTGAAGGCCGCGAAGGCCAGTTCCCGCATGATTGCCCTGCACCGGATCGGCGGCTACTTATTCATCGGGCTGTTCTGTGTGATGAGCTACTTCATGGTGGCCCGGTTGCGCGGCGGAGGGGGAGACAATTCCGCCACGGTAACCATCCACCTTGCGCTGGCGATGATCCTCTCGCCGCTGCTCTTCATCAAGGTCCTGATCGCCCGCTATTACAAGAATCAGCACAGCCTGTTGATGCCGATCGGACTGACGATCTTCGTTCTGGCGTTCGTGCTGATCGTGAGTACCGCCGGACCGTATCTTGCCCGCGCTTCCCGAGTGGAGCGAGTGTCGATCGATCCAGCGCGCGCAGAGGCGGTCACCATCGACCTGAACCAGGCCAGCGACCTGATGCAGAAGCGGTGTTCGAAATGCCACAACCTGGATCGAGTCGTCGGCGCGCGTAAGGACGCCAAAGGATGGGCCAGCACAGTGGAACGGATGCGGCAGATGACCGGCGCCGGGATATCAGAATCCGACGGGCAGACGATTATTTCGTTCCTGGCTTCCCAGAACCGGCCGCAGGGATCCGAAAGCACGGCGAGGAATGAAGTGGCGCGGGCTCTCGTCGACCAAAGGTGCGGACGCTGCCACAGCCTCGATCGAGTGTACAAGACCGTCCAGAGCGCCGGCGAATGGCGCGGGACGGTTTCCCGGATGGTGGAGTATGCTGCGGGCAGCGCGGGCGCGCTCCAGCCTGGCGAGGATCAGCAGATCATCGACTACCTCGCCGCGACCCAGACACCCGAAGCCGCGAACAAACGGAAAGCCGAGGCGGATGCCGCGGCCTCCTCCGGCAAGAGCCTGATCGCGGCTAAGGCCACGACCGCTCCAGCCGCACCCGCAACGGCCGCATCGGCGTATGACGGCAAGACGGTAGGATTTATCTCGGTAGTGTTCCTCGCGGTGGCGATTCTGGTGGTCCGGCGCCCCGGAGCGCGCACCGCTGCGCCGGCCGCAAAGGCGGTCGCTCCCGTTAAGACAGCGGCCGTCGCTCCGCCTCGCCCTGCCGCGGCGCCATTTGTTCTGGAACTGGTGCAGATCACGCAACAGACTTCCGATTCCAAGACGCTGCGATTCGCGGTTCGCGGCGAGCGCAAGCTCGATGCTCTGCCGGGCCAGTTCCTGACGTTCTCCTTCCTGTTCGACGGAAAAAAGGAGACTCGCTGTTATTCGATCTGCTCCTCGACCGCTCGATCCGGGTACGTGGAGATTACGCCTAAGCGCGTCAACACCGGATGCGTTTCGGTGTTTCTGAACGACCGGGCTTCGATTGGAATGACGGTCGAGGCGACCGGCCCGTTCGGCCAGTTCTACTCAAATCCGGAGCAAGAGAAGAAGATCGTCCTTATTGCGGCAGGCAGTGGGATTACACCGATGGTCGCGATGCTCCGGTACATCGACGACCTTTGCCTGGACACCGACGCAATCCTGCTCTACTGCGTCCGCACCGCGGACGACATCATCTTCCGGCAGGAATTCGAGGCACTGCAGGGGCGCCTGAAAAACTTCGGATGCCATGTGGCCCTGTCGAAGCCGAATCCGGATTGGAGCGGCCCGCGCGGCCACATTAGCCGCGAGTTCATCACCAACGCTGTCCCGGATATCGGTGGGAGGGTGTTCTTCCTGTGCGGCCCGCCTCCATTCATGGACACCACGAAGGCGCTGCTGGCGGAGTTGAATGTCGATCCGGCTCGGGTTCGGCAGGAGACGTTCGGAGGTGCGGGCGCGCCGCCGAAATCTCCCGCGCCGGCGCCGGCATCGGCTGGCGCTTCGATCGAATTTGCCCGTTCCGGCAAAACTACGCCTGCCTCGGAGGGCGAGAGCCTGCTGACAGCGGCCGCCGCCGCTGGCGTCGACATTCCATCGGCCTGCAGGCAAGGCCAGTGCGGGACGTGCAAGACGCGTTTGCTGGACGGGCAGGTGGAAATGTCCTGTGAGAGCGGGCTCGATGCGGAATCCAAGGCGCGCGGCTATGTTTTGACCTGCGTCGGGCATGCGGCCGGCAACGTGAGGTTGGACGCATGAAAACGCTGGTGATCGATATCGGTGGGACGAACGTCAAGGTGCTGGCAACCGGACGCAAAGGGCCTGTCAAGATTCCTTCCGGTCGGGACATGACTCCCCAAAAGATGGTGTCGGCTATCCACAGCACGGTCCCGGACTGGAGGTTCGACACTGTATCGATCGGATATCCTGGACCTGTTCTCAAGGGCAAAGCGGTCAAGGAGCCGCACAACCTCGGCCGCGGCTGGGTACGCTTCGATTTCGAGAAGGCGTTCGGGCGGCCGGTGAAAATGATAAACGACGCCGCCATGCAGGCAGTGGGCAGCTATGAAAGCGGCCGCATGCTCTTTCTCGGTTTGGGGACAGGCCTCGGCTCGACCCTGATTGCCGAGAACGTGCTCATGCCGATGGAACTGGCGCATCTTCCGTACCGCCACGGGCGGACGTATGAGGAGTATGTCGGAGTCATCGGCTTGAAGCGGCTCGGCCAGAAGCGGTGGCGAAAGCACGTGGACAATGTAATCGCCCAGCTCAGGCACGCGCTGCAGGCCGACTATGTCGTGCTCGGCGGAGGTAATTCCAAGCGCATCGATCCCT
>Ga0187846_10000568_pt1 | contig 21335 bp, 20 predicted proteins | sample TC_taG_FD_161473 | JGI IMG/M metagenome (GOLD analysis project Ga0187846, IMG submission 161473) | Biofilm microbial communities from the roof of an iron ore cave, State of Minas Gerais, Brazil - TC_06 Biofilm (v2) | ecosystem: Environmental > Terrestrial > Deep subsurface > Cave > Wall biofilm...
ACCTCTCCTCTTTCTCCTCCTTGTCAGGCGGGCAAGCGACAACGATATACAAAGCGAGTTCAGCTAACAGGGCGATTACACGAGTGCGGAGGTCACCCGAGAGGGCTGACCAGACCTGGGCAGGAGTTACCTGCGCATCCGACGAAGAGGGGCGTGTCAACATCCATATACCTCCTTGGAGCACACCAGCCACATGACATGCAGATGGTTCTATCATATCTCTTGTGCTCCTTCCAGGTGGTGTTGCTGTGCAATCCATTGAGCCATGTGCCACAAGCCCTCCAGCAGGAGCAGAGGTGGCTCTGCGGCGTCGGGATCAACGAGGACGGAACCTGCGTAATCGGTCAAACTGGCGGCAATGGCTGCGTGATAGCCATCAGGCAAGCGAATGATGAGGTCGGGATCTCTTCCTCGCCGGACACGAACGAGCGGCAGACGTTGTCCGTACAGCGGGTGGTGAGGGTGTGTGACTGTCACCCATTCCTCAGATGGGTTGTCAAAGGGGGTAGTGTGCTGTGAAGATGCCTACTATGAAAGATCGGGTAGCGCAGGCAGTTGTCAAAAACGCCCTGGAACCGGAATGGGAAGCTCGCTTTGAAGAAAACAGCTACGGTTTCAGACCAGGAAGAAGCTGCCAAGACGCCATCGAACAGTGCTGGAGTCGATTGAACGCAAGCAGCAAGGATAGATGGGTCTTGGACGCCGACATCAAAGGCGCATTTGACAATATCAGCCACGATTTTATCCTCAAGACCATAGGCGACAGCCCTGGGCGGGGGTGGATCAAAGAATGGCTGAAAGCAGGTTACATGGAGGCCGAGGTATTCAACGCAACAGAAAGCGGGACGCCCCAAGGCGGAGTGATTTCACCACTTCTTGCCAATATTGCCTTGGACGGTATGGAACGATGGTTAAGTCAAGAAACCAAGTTACGAGAATACCAGGAAAAGACAGGGAAGAAGGCTGGGAAAATACACCGAAGAAAAGTCAGCAGATACGGATTTATTCGGTATGCAGACGACTTTGTGGTGACTGCCGAAACACAAGAAGACCTTGAGGCTAGTCTCCCCAAGCTAGTTACCTGGCTCGCGGAGCGAGGGTTGAGGCTCAATGAAGAGAAAACACAGATACGACATGTATCAGAAGGGTTTAATTTTCTTGGCTTCAACATTCGGGGATACGGAAACAAATGCCTCACGAAACCACAAAAGGAAAAAGTACAAGCGAAACTTCGAGAAATCAAAGCATGGCTTGACAAGCACCCGAACGTGGAACCAGGCGAGGTCATCCAAGTCCTCAATCCCATTCTACGAGGTTGGGCAAACTATTACAAACACGGTGTCAGTAAAGAAATCTTTGCGACTTTCGACCACCATCTGGTGAAAATGCTCATCAAATGGGCCAAACGAAAGCATCCAAGCAAGGGGGTAAGGTGGGTGGTGTCCCGCTATTTCGGAAGAATTGGCGGAGATCACTGGGTATTCAAAGGCAAAATCTTAGACAGGTGGGGATGCATCACGGAAAGCTATCTCTTTCGGACAGCCAGTACACAAATCACCCGGCACATCAAAGTCAAAGGAAATGCCTCGCCAGATGACCCATCACTGCAAACATACTGGACACAAAGGCGCACAAAGTACGGAAAAGCCTACTTTGCTCACGGCTCGAAACTCTATCGGGTGGCAGAAAGCCAACGGTGGAGGTGTCCACTATGCCGCCAACACCTGTTTAACGGGGAGAGCAATAACATCCACATCCACCATGTTACGGAAGTAGTAAAAGGAGGAACCAATGAGCAAGAGAACCTCATGCTCGTACATGCCTCATGCCACTTGCAAATACACGGCAGGAGAGCCAAAGAGAAGCAGAGAGCTTGAGCCGTATGATGGGTAACTGTCACGTACGGTTCTTAGGGGAGGGAGATGGGGCGACCCAGGCTCCCTTACCCGACAAAAGCAAGAAACGCTCGCGCCAGTCCTTCTATCTGGCGAATGATAAATTCACGGTGGGAGACCACTGGATTCAGGTTCCCAAACTGGGACGAGTCAATATGGCGGAGTCCTTGCGTTTTTCCGGCAAGATTCTCTCGGCACGCATCTCCAGGCAAGCATCGTGGTGGTTCGTGTCAATTGTCGTCGAAATGCCGGATGCAGTTCCCCTCAATACTCACCCTCCTGTTGGCGTTGATGTCGGCCTCAACCGGCTCGCGACCTTATCTGATGGCAGGCGATACGAGAACCAAAGACCGCTGGTTCATCAGTTGAAGAAACTGCGCCGGTTGAACAAAGAACTCGCCCGACGTGCCAGAGGGGGCAAGAACTGGTTGAAGACGAAAGAGAAACTCGGACGGCTCCATTATGAGATTGCCTGCATTCGCCTTGATTGGCTCCACAAGCTGACCACGGAGATTGCGCGGACGGCTGGGATCGTCGCGATCGAGGATTTGCACGTCAAGGGACTCATCCGCAACCGCTGCCTCTCGCGCTCGTTCTCGGATGCTGCTGTGGGCACACTCCTCGACCTGCTGGAAAGCAAAGTCCCGCGATCTGGCGGCATGGTGCGCAAAGTCGATCGGTTCTTTCCATCGAGTCAGATCTGTCACTGCTGTGGGGCGCGCAAGGAAGATCTCACGCTTGCCGACCGCGTGTTTGTCTGCCCGAATACCGACTGTGGCTATGTAGGCGATCGCGACGAAAACGCGGCGTACAATCTAATCCTGGAGGCTCTTCGTGTGTTCGGCCTCAACCTGAACATGCCGTCGCCGGCAGTGGCTACGACGCGACGCAAAACCGCCTGGGGACCTGGGAGAAGACCAAAGGGGCGCTAAGCGCGTTCTGAGGCATCTGGGGTGGAACCAGGAACAACAAAGGCGCACTTCGAATCACCTTCGAGTACGTTCGATGTAGCAGTTGGTCATTTATACCTGACTCCCGATTCGTGGCAGAATATCGAGGAAGGAAGGCTGTAACAAACTCACCTTCCAGGTGGTATGATGTAGAGCCAGTAGCGTAGGAGGAAAGCTGCTCAACATGCAACTGGTCACAATCACTGCCTTTGCACATCAATCACCAACCCGGAGGAGAAACCTATGGATAACGCTCCCATCGATGCCTTTGCTTCTGCAATCGCGATGCTTGAGGCGCTGGACAAGCGACAGGTGTCCTCGGTTGAATTGCTCGACCTGCACCTGCGCCGAATCGAGCGCTACAACCCGGCGCTGGGTGCTATTGTCACCTTTGATGTTGAGCATGCGCGGCAGGCTGCAACGGCTGCCGATGAGGCGAGAGCTCGGGGTGAACATGGTGCGCTGCTGGGATTGCCGGTCACGATCAAGGACACCATTGATGTCAAGGGGTTACCCGGCACGGCAGGCGTCGAGCGCTATAGGGACCGGCGCCCGGAGCACGATGCTCCGCTGGTCACCCGTGTGCGAGCGGCCGGTGCGGTGATCACCGGCAAGACCAATGTGCCGCCTTATGCCGGAGACTGGCAATCGGCGAACCCTGTGTTTGGTCGTACGAACAACCCATGGGATCTCTCGCGCACGCCCGGCGGCAGCACCGGTGGCGGAGCGGCAGCGCTCGCGGCTGGCCTCACGCCGCTTGAATTTGGCAGCGACATCGGCGGTTCCATCCGCATTCCGGCGGCATTCTGCGGGGTCTTTGGGCACAAACCGAGCGAAACAGCGGTGCCACGCAGCGGGCAATTTCCTGGCACACCCCTGCCGAACGCCGCAAGGGTCTTGAGTGTGCATGGGCCGCTGGCACGGGACGCGAACGACCTCGAACTCGCCCTCGATGTCATCACCGGGCCAGAGGTTGGTGAAGATGCCTCCTGGCATCTCAGGCTCCCTCCTGCTCGTTTCGAGCGGCTTAGCGGCGCTCGCGTGGCGGTGCTGCCGCCGCTACCCTGGCTGCCAGTCGACACGGAAATCCTGGCAGCGCAGGACGAATGTATCAGCGCGTTGCATCGCGCTGGATGCTATGTCGAGACCGCTGCGCCGGAGGGCTTCGGTGACTTTAGCGACTGGTATGAGCTGTATCTCAAACTGTTGTTTGTGATGATGTTCGTTGGCGAACAGGACCACAAGCGCCGCCAGCAGGCCGAGATGCTTCGCCTCTCCGGGGAGCGGTATCAGAAGGCCAGCGCAGATGGCATCATGGCCGGAGCATCAGACTACATTACCTGGCACGGCCAGCGCGAAGCATATCGCGCGCTGTGGCGAGCGTTCTTTCGCGAGTGGGACGAAGTGCTCTGCCCCGCAAACATCGTGCCGGCTTTTCCTCACACCGACACGCCATTTCAGCAGCGCACGCTCACGATCAACGGCGTGACTGTTCCCTACTCCCGGCAAAGCGCCTACGTGGGGATCGCCACGTTAGCCGGGCAACCTGCCACTGCTTTCCCCGCCGGCATGACCGGCACAGGTTTGCCGATCGGCTTGCAGGCTATCGGCCCCTACCTGGAAGATTACACACCCATCCGCTTTGCGTCGCTGATCACGCGCGAACTGGGTGGATTTCGTCGACCTCCTGGTTACGATGAGCGCTTCTGATTGCCAGGACCTGAGGAACAGAAGGTGAATAGGAGAAAATGGAGATGACGGACACCATGATCCCTACCCGTGTGCTTGGCAGACAGGGCCTGATCGTATCCGCCCTGGGCCTTGGGTGCATGGGTATGTCACAGTCATACGGACCAGCAGACGAGCAGGAGTCTATCGCCACGATCCACCGGGCCATTGAGCTTGGTATGTTCTTTCTTGATACGGCCAATGTCTATGGCGATGGGCACAACGAGCGCCTGGTTGGACGCGCCATCTCCGACCGGCGCGATAAGGTGATCCTGGCGACCAAGTTCGGTCTGAGGCGCGATGATGGGAGCCTTGACACGAGTGGACGCCCGGAATACGTCAAAGCCTGCTGCGATGAGTCGTTGGCGCGCCTGGGTGTCGAGTACATCGATCTCTACTACCAGCACCGGGTTGACCCCGAGGTTCCGATTGAGGATACCGTGGGGGCCATGGCGGAACTCGTCCGGGCTGGCAAAGTACGCTACCTGGGTCTGTCCGAGGCCAGCGTCGATAGCCTCGAGAGAGCGGCGGCAATTCACCCGATCACGGCGCTGCAAAGCGAATGGTCGCTGTGGACACGCGACCTGGAAGATGCGGTGCTGCCCGTCGCCCGGCGGCTCGGGATAGGGATCGTGCCCTACAGTCCACTGGGACGGGGATTCCTCACCGGGGAGATTACCAGCCCGGACGATTTCGCCCCGGACGATTTCCGGCGCAGCAATCCACGGTTCCAGGGGGAGAACTTCCGCCGCAATCTGGACATTGTTGCCGAGGTACGCAGGCTGGCCGGCGAGAGGCACGTCACGGCAGGGCAGTTAGCCCTGGCCTGGCTGCTTGCGCAGGGAGAGGATGTCGTGCCGATTCCCGGCACCAGGCGGCGCGCGAACCTGGAGCAAAATGCCGGGGCTTGCGCCGTTACACTCTCCGCGGATGACCTGCAGCGACTCGAGGCGCTTGCACCCAAAGGGGCGTGGTCGGGCGCTCGCTATGCTACTGCCAGCCAGGGCACATATGGGACCAGCCGGGCGCGATCGGTTCAACATCCTTGAGGGAGACGGCGGGGAACCAGAAAGGCCACCCGGGGCGCGATAATGCACATTAATAAACTAACCTGGCCATCCGTAGGGGCCCGATTTATCGCGCCCACAACCGATTTATCGGCCAGATGCACGGCCAAGTATCCCCGGATTATTGCGTTAATCTGCATAATCGGACCCTACACCGCCCTTGCCTCTGCTTGCTCGATTCTGGTACAGTAGTAACACATCCAGTTCTGTTCGCAGGCATGTATATCGACTATGCCCGGGCTGTGTTTTTGAAAGCCCGGGAGGTGCGGCTGCCTACCATTGATGTCAAGCAGAGGAGCCTCAACCATGAGTGTGATCAGCCGTCTCACCGGCCGATTGATGCATTTGCCACCAGCCGAAACCCATGCTATTGTGGTCACGCGCAATCTCAAGGTTCCCATGCCCGATGACGTCATGCTGCTTGCAGACCATTACGCCCCCCTCAACGGCCCCAGGCGCCCAACGATCCTGATCCGTTCTCCCTATGGACGGAGCGGTTTATTCGGCACTTTGTCCGCCCGCACTTATGCAGAGCGCGGCTACCAGGTGCTCATTCAGAGCTGCCGGGGCACAGCAGGCTCAGGAGGGCAGTTCACGTATGCACGGCATGAGCATGATGACGGGCTGGCGACCATCGCGTGGATCAAGCGCCAGGAGTGGTTTTCGGGTGAACTGGCCATGATCGGCGCGAGCTACCTCGGCTTTGTGCAGTGGGCCGTGGCCGCTGATGCTGGTCCAGAGCTAAAAGCGCTTGTCCCCGAGATCACAACCGCTGACTTTCACCATTTCCGGTTCCAGGGAGGATCGTTCACCCTGGAATCTTCCCTGGGCTGGACTACTATGATGACCAGCTATGCCTCCTCCGGATTGGGAATGAACATGCTCCTCGGACTGTGGAAGCGGGCACGCAGGCTTGAGAAGGCCTACGGCCACCTGCCGCTTGTCGATGCCGACCGTATTACGATTGGCCACCCATCCCTGCTCTTCCAGAACCTCATGTTGCATGGGCCTGATGATGACTACTGGAAACCACTTGACTACAGCGCGAGTGTCGGAGAGGTGCCGGTGCCCATCTACCTTATTGGCGGCTGGTACGACCTCTTCCTGGACTGGCAACTCAAGGATTTCCAGGCTCTGCGCGCGGCGGGACGACACCCCTTTTTGCTCATCGGCCCCTGGGTACACGGGGATACCTCCAGCACCTCAACAACAATGCGTGAGACGCTGGCCTGGCTGCGCGCCCATCTCAAGGGCGACCAAAGCGGTCTGCGCGAGGCTCCGGTCCGTCTCTTTGTAATGGGAGCGAAGGAGTGGCGTGACTTCCCCGACTGGCCTCCGCCTGCACAGAGCGAGCGCTGGTACCTGCAGCCCGGCGGTACCCTGGCTCCCGCGCCTCCTCCCACATCGGAGCCGGATCGCTACCGCTATGATCCAGCCGATCCGACCCCAGCCGTAGGGGGAAACTCCCTCGGAGCAAGGAAGCATATGGGGCCAAAGGACAACCGCAAACTGGAGGCTCGCGCGGATGTGCTGGTCTATACGAGCGCAGTGCTCGAACACCATGTGGAGGTCATCGGGCCCGTTATGGCCGAACTCTACGTTCGCTCCAGCCTGCTATATACCGACTTCTTTGCCAGGCTCTGCGTCGTGGAGCCGTCGGGCAAGTCGATCAATGTGTGCGATGGCATCGTGCGCCTGGCACCAGGCTGCCCGGTTCCGCAAGCCGATGGGAGCTTACGCATCCAGATCGATCTCTGGCCAACCGCTTTTCGCTTCCGCCGCGGCCAGCGGATGCGTGTCCAGGTCTCCAGCGGTGCGCATCCCCGCTTTGTCCGCAACCTGGGAAGCGGTGAACCATTTGCCACGGCGACGACGCTGCGGGTCGCTGACCAGGCCATCTATCATGATCCGGAGCATCCCTCTTCTATCATACTCCCGATCCTACTGTAGGCCTCTTGTTAGATCAATTACGGTAAGGTTCAATTTGAAGAATGAACTTGATAGGTTGAACAGTCATACGGTGTCACCCTGAGCCCATTCGCTCCGCTCAGGGTAAACTCCGCGAAGGGTCTCTCCCGCTAGGCAGCGAGATGCTTCCCCTTCGCTTCGCTCAGGATGACAGGGCTGGATCTTTCTGTTGATTAAGAACTGTCAAGTGCATTTGAACCATGCGTTAAATAAATAATCAGGATAGCGGGACATCCAGCGAGGGCCGATGAATCGGCGGTGGGCGCGATAAATCGGCCCCTACGGGTGGCTGGATTATTTCGTTAATGTGCATAATCAGGCGAATGTAAAGCCTTATCTCTTGGGGTACTCCTTATACGACTGCTCAACTTCACGAGCATATTCACTGAGTGGCTGGAGACCCACCGCCTCTCTTCGCTCATCAACGTGGTCTGGATCTTCAATTGGCCTTGGGCCAAAATTCCCTGCCTCGTCAGCATAGAATTGCGTGCCGTATAATTGCGGACGCCCCTCGCCAACTCTCACCCTATCCTCTAAATACGCGATATTCCCTGGCGAAACCTCGCCTGCGGCTTGCTCCTTCATGAGAGCGAGGCACATCTTCTGAAATGCACGATCAAGATCCGCATGCTGGACAAGCAGCCACGCCATTTCTGAAGCATGACTTCCCACCTTCGATCGTGTGGGCCACCCCATTTGCTCAATAATCTCCTTCATGCGCTGCGTATTTGCAACGTCAATCGAAGCATCCCATTGCCCACTCTTCCTCATGTGCTGATCTCGCTCGCTCATCTTCACGATCTCATCCGCAATCGCCTTGAAGGCATCTTGTGGTTCATCTGGCAGAGGTTCTTGCCATGTATAGAGCGGATGGAGGAGATGCTGAGCAGTTCCGTGTAAGGAAATCACTTCGTAGGTAAGCTGCGCCCCTATAGTGTGCTGCATACCAGAACTGGTGATCTTGATGGCGATGGTGTCAAAATCCTGCTCATGCTGATCCGCCATATTAATAGGGGGGAGCAAGAGGGTCAGGGTCACAGAGGGACCATCAACCGATGGCACGAGAACGACATTGACCTGCTGGCCAAGCCAGCTTTCCTCCTGCCACGAAATGATTTCGCGGCCTGGACTGACACCGGGATAGACAAAATGCCCTTCGGGTCCCTGGTATTCGAGTCGTGCACGAGGATAATAGTTGATCTGAACAGTGCCACTGGCATTGGAGAGGATTATGAAATTAGCAATGATGTCTTGTGCCATGATACATCCATCATGTGAAGCTCACAGGCAACTGTTTCAACCCGCGAAACACCATGCCTGGCTGCCACTCCACCTCGTTTGTCGCAAGGAGCAGGTGTGGGAAGCGCTTGAACAGCGTGCTGAAAGCGATTTCACCCTCGACGCGAGCCAGTGGAGCCCCTAAGCAGAAATGGACGCCCAGCCCGAACGAGAGATGCCGGTTCTCCGGGCGAGCCAGCAGGAGCTGATCGGGGTCAGCGAACAGCGCCGGGTCGTGATTGGCAGCGCCCAGCAGCATGATCACCTCCTGGCCCGCGCTCACCTGTTTCTCGCCGATCTGCAGGGCTTCTTTGGCACGGCGCGAGGTTATCTGCACCGGGCTATCGTAACGCAGCACTTCCGCCACCGCGCCAACGACAAGGGAAGGTTGCTCTTGCAAGAGCTGCAACTGGTCTGGATGACGCAACAGGGCCAGAGTCCCGTTGCCTATCAGGTGCGTTGTCGTGCCATGCCCGGCGGCGAGCAGCAAGATACAGTTGCCCAGCAGCTCTTCTTCGCTCAAGGCATCGCCTTGCTCCTCCGCGTCTATCATCGCCTGCATCAGGTCCTCTTTCGGAGCGGCTCGCCGCGCATATATGATCGAGCGGAAATAGTCCAGGAAGTCTGAGACCTCGGAAACGGCCTCCATTACCGCTTCAAGACTGAAATCGCCGCCTTCCAGCAAGCGCCCAAAATACGACGACCAGCGATTGAACTGCTCGCGGTCCTCAGGCGGCACGCCGAGCATGGTGGCAATGATGATGGCGGGCAGCGGGAAGGCGAAATCACCAATCATCTCCATCTGCCCTTTCGTCTCAGCCTGGTCGAGTAATTCGTCGGCGACCTGCTGGATCACCGGGCGCAGGGATTCGATTATGCGCGGGGTAAAAGCCTTCGCCACCAGTCCTCGCAGGCGTGTGTGGTCGGGCGGATCCTGGAAGAGCATCTGGCGTGACACTGCGCGCAGCGGGGGTTCCAGGGTAGGGCGCATGTCAGCGGGTATCCAGCTTGTATCGCTCATGAACCCCATGACGGTATAACGGGGGTCGCGCAGTGCTGCCGCGACATCGGTAAAACGAGTCAAGACCCAGCTATTGGCCCGCTCATCCCAGTAGACGGGATCAGCCGCACGCAACTTGTGATACAGGGGATAGGGGTTATCGAGATGCTGGATGATATCCGCTACACTCAGAGTGCCATCGTGCGCCTGGGACATGGTGCTACTCCTCCGGATCGTGCTTTTGTCTATTCCTTCTTTTGTTATAGCACAAAGAGCATGAGCGTGTCATCGTTGCTCTTAATGAAGTTTCCTCATTTTGGTAGGCGTTTATGACATAAAATCGGGCTCTCATGTGTCTTATAGGTATGTAGAATAAAGAGGCAGGGACTGGCACACTGCTTCAACCTTGATGGAGCGCAGTGAAGCTATGCTGTTCGATGAGAGAGAAGGGCCACGCGTCTCTTCAGCCGAAGATGGAGCATTTGAGACGATCTATATACGCTACTATCCACTGGTCTATCGTCTGGCCTATCGCTATGTAGGGCAGCCTGATGAGGCCGAGGATATTGCACAAGAGGTCTTCCTGCGCTTTTATCATCTGCCACCGCATGCAGCCAATGAAGCACAACAACGCGCCTGGCTCTGTCGCGTCGCAATCAATCTTGGCTTGAATGCGTTGCGAAAACGCAAAAGCCGCTTTGGTCAAGAGACGCACATCGACGCTGTTGCTCAAGAGTGCACAGTGGGCGCCTCAGAAGATCAGAACCCTGAACGGTTTGTGCTGGCTGATGAACAGGCGGCACTGGTGCGAAGTATCCTGGCTCAATTGCCTGAACGGCAGCAAGTCTGCCTGGTGCTGCGCAGTATAGGGTTCAGCTATGGGGACATTGCGGAAGCCACGGGTATTTCTCTCACAACTATCGGCTCGATACTGGCACGGGGCACGCAGGCATTTCGGAGAAGCTACGATGAACGAACAAGGTCAACCTAAACGAGATACTAGATGCCTGAAGGCAGGTCAGCTGATGGCGTGGCATGATGGCGCATTGCCTCTGGGAGAAACTGCTGAAGTGATGACCCACCTGGCGGTCTGCGCTCGCTGTGCCGCTCTTGAAAGTGCTTTGACTCAAGACCGCCGCCAGGTGTTTGCTCTGCTCTCCAGATTAGATCCCCCGCCCAATGTCACTGTCGTGACAGAAGCCTCCCTTGCTCGTTTTGAGGAGCGCCTCACGGCACGGAACTCAGGAACCCTCATGGATCGCTCCAATGAACACCGCTCCTCAGGAGGATTACCTCTCGCTGGGTCGGAAACGGAAACGTCTGATGCCAATCTCAACCCGGTGCCCCTTTCCACACCCACCCACCATCCCTGGGGTTTGGCCCAAACACTCGTCGTTGCCCTGGTGATCGCTGCGCTTCTTGGCACAATCCTGCTGCTTTTGAGCCCCTGGTTAGGTCACTCAACGAAAGCTCCCTTCGGTGGGTCGATCGGTACGCCGGTGACGGTTCAAACGCAGGCCGGTGGGCTGGAGATGACCATGCAGATCACGCCTGGTCCCTACTTTCTGAGCGAGTTGCTGGCGGCAAATCTGTCGCTCACCAATCATTCCCAGACCACCTACCTGCTGCAGGGAAGGCCGAATGAAGCGGGACAACCTCCCGACCCCTGTAATCCTCCTCTGACAGTCGTGATGATCGGTGGAGAGCCCCCATTTGCGGCGAATCTCCAGAGCACCCTGGCTGCTCACTTTACTTGCCATGGCCCTCCGGGTCTAGAGCAGGGGACAGTGCAACTGCACCCCGGGCAAACGATCACAATCCCCCAGTACATCGCGCTCACCAGCAGTGGGCACCTGACACTCGCCGTGCGAGCCACCTTTCAAAAAATGGTGTATGGACCGAATTTTTTCGGCGTTGTCCCTGCGCCCGGTCCGCTTGACAGGCATTGGCCAACTCTGCAGGTCTCGGTCCAGCCACAGGTACCGTCAGACCGTTTGCTCTCCCTTCGACAACAGGGTGAGCAGGTAATCGTCACTGCTCCGCCTGCTGCTCGCGGCCAACTGTTGTATATGTCCCTCACTCACTGCGATCTTGGCGGAGGAGACACGGGGGGCGGGGGTTATTTTCCTTGGGTTGCCCTCCAAACTATGACGATTCCACCGCCAGACTGTGGTTTTACTGTCACGAATGGTACTCGCACCCCTGGCAGGCTCCTGTGGTGGGCGTATGTCGTCGCTGCGCCTGGCTACACTATTGTTTCAGGAACATACACACCGTAATCGCACTGATCGTTATGTTGAATAGCAGATGTGAAAGGAATACCACTATGTCCTATCTACACATACCTACTCCTCATGATCGCTCTCTTCTTGCTTGCTTCACTTCTTCTCAGTAGCTGCGACAGCCACCCAGCGCCAGCAGTTTCCCACCAGCCGAGTCCACCAGTCAGCCATCGACAGGCAAGCCCAACCAGTACGCAAACACCGCCATCTCGAATAGTGCATATCTCTACGTGTAAGGGAAGCGTTCATGGGGCTTCAGCCACCAACGCTCTTCCAACGTCAACGCCGCCCTCGATTTATTCCGGTGGAAGCCATGGTGAGCTGTACGCCGTCAACGCGCAGACAGGGAACTTGCGCTGGTGTATTCACTCTATGCCTGTGGAGGTCGGGAGGCCAGCAGTCGTCGAAGGCAAACCCCGTAAAAGCGCCGATCAAGCTGCCTCCTGCCTACCAGCAGGCTCCTAATACTTAGCCGAGCGAAAGTGGGATCACCACACCCAGGGTCTCACCTGCCACATCGTACAGGTAGTCCAGCTCTGGGGGCAGCGGATGCCTTACGCAACGTTTTCGGCATACCCAACCCCACTGGTCCGACGCGCTTACTATGAGCGCTCACTCTCCGCAACGCGTGTCAACCTAGGAGAACGAGCGTTCGCTGCATCCTGGGCCCAGGGACAATCCATGACGCTGGAGCAGGCTATCGCCGCACAGGGACAAAAGCCAACACCAATGCCGAATGCGACAACGTCCCCAAAGACCTATCTCGCTGGTCTGACGGCTCGTGAGGTAGAGGTACTGCGCCCGGTGTCGGGTGGCTTAACGGACCTCCAGATTGCCGAAAAGCTGGTACTCAGTCCGCGAACTGTCCATGCCCATATCAGCTCCGTCTACAGCAAGCTGGGCGTGACCTCGCGCAGTTCGGCAACTCGCTATGCCATCGAGCATCACCTCGCCTGAGACGGGCGACTACCCGTGTGCCCAACAGGCATCAACCGAGGCGCCAGCCCAGGATTCCGTAGTGGCGAGGGCAGCTGGGTGGATGTTGGGAGGGCCTTTCTGGTCGCCCGCAGTGGTTTGCCTGAAGTCACGGCTTGTCGATGAATGGGCAGCATCCCCACCCACAGTCGACCAGAAAGGTCCTCCTCAGGGCGCGATAAATCGGGCCCCTACACCACTCTCGCACCCATGGATGCTGATGAGCTTTTCGTCAGGTTGATGCATATTGGGCGACCACCAGTGTCGCCCCTCCAACTCTGCTCTATATTCAGCTCAGAAGCAGTTCTACTGCCCGTAACCACCACTTGTCGAACCGCCGCCTTGCACGGACAAAGTGGGTGTGGCCACGAACCACTTGCCGAAAAGACCCTCACCATTGGTTTGACCGGGGGCAGTGTCTCCTGAGTAGGTATAGAGCAGGTGGCCGTTATACTCGACCTGGCTACCGTTTGCATCAGTTTGTATGCTTAGTGTGCCGGTGAGTGACGCCGAGCTGGTAGGTCCGCCCGAACCTGTGAAGAGCAGCGGAGGCCACGTTTGAGCACAACTGCCTGAGCAGGCTGACTGCGTCGCTGAATCAGCGGTGAAGTAGTACAGGGTCATTCCATGTGTATTGGTAAGCACCGGCTGCGACTTGCCTTTGACGGTAGCGGTTGCCGTTTGAATCACGGCGGAGGAACTGCTGCCTCCGGTAGTTGGGGTAGCGGCAGGTGGATTGGTATTGCTGCTGCCATAAGCGCCACCCCCTGCAGTTGTGTAGCTACCGCAGGCTGCGATAAACAGTGCCATGAATAAGCCAAAAGCGATCACTAAAGAGCGTTTAAGTATCATTTATATTCTCCTTAAATGTATCTAGTATTCGGAGTAAGAGTCTCCTATCAAACGTGCGATCAAATGCACATCTCAAGGTTATATTCGTAGCAGGTTACAACCTCTACAGTAGGAAATGGATAACGATGAGCATAAATACACCACCAGTAACACCGCAGCGAGACGATAGGTTCGAGATGCTGCGATCGATATGTAAGGAAAATGTGTAGTTAGCCTCAGCAAAGCGAACATTCTTGATGCTTGAAGCTACGAAGCGCCTTGCATAGCCTGCCAACGAAACTGAGTAGGAAACCAACCTAAGGGATGCTTGACTCGTATGTTAGCATCCCTTGCAAAAAAAGTTGTGAGCTGGGAAATAGACAAGAGGAAGCCGGAGATGATCCAGCTCCCTCTTCTCGGTCTTGATGGAGACCACACAGATGCAGGCGCCACTCTCGGTTGATCATTAGATGGACGGAAATCCAGCACTGGGAGAAGCTAGCGCAGGCCTTCCCACAGTGCCCGCTCCCAGGATCGAGGATCGTCTACGACCTCTGATGTCGTGTCGAAGCGCTTGGTGGCCCTGCGCTTCAGATCGTACTTCGGCCAACCGGGGTCTCCCCTGGTAGCAAAGGCAACCCAGGCGGCGTGCATCGTGTCGGCGAGCTGTTGCGGAGGGTTGGTTCCCAGAAGCGGCTCAGTCCTGTAGCCGAGCGTGTCGAAGACGAAAGGAATCTCAAGCGCATGGCACGCACCGAGGCGTCCATCGAACTGCGGAGAGCGCCAGGCAAACTCGTACATGTAGGTGGCCGAGGGGCTCTTCGCGTGTGCGTCGGCCAGGCGGATGGCGGGGATCCGGCACCACCAGTCGGTCTGGATGGCTGCGAGCAGGTCACCAGCGCTAGCGCCCGGATGTGCGGCACGATAGGCGGCCAGTGTCGCTTCGACCGGAAGTCCGTAAGCCGCCACAGCCCAGTATCCGTAGTCCGCCACGGCTCCGACCAGGGCCTCGTCGGTGACGCGGTCGATCTCGCCAGAAACTACCCGAAACAACCTCCAATCGTCGGTGTTCGTGCCGACTATGATGTCAATATCCGCGCTGGCTCCCGCAACAATGCGATCAATTGGACGCGCTGGGATGACGTTCCCGTCTACCACCGACTGCCAGGGCATCATGCTGACCACGACCTCAGCACCCCAGCGCTGTGGATCGGGATGTGCGAAGAGATCGGCCATCAACTCCATCTCGGCTACAAGCAGGCGATCGAGGGGGACTGCCGCGATCGCCTCGCGGGTTGCTGCGACGCCAAGCTTCCCGGCAAGGATCTCTCCGACTCGCTGCGCGGTCGCGGCTGAGATCACCTGGTGAGCCGCTCCACTCTCCGCGATAGCCCTGTGAAACAGCCCCCCGGCACGGGGCATGGCAAGCAGCGTGCCAATGCTCATAGCTCCAGCCGACTCGCCGAAGATAGTGACGTTCTGTGGATCGCCGCCGAAGGCAGCGATGTTCTCTTGCACCCATTTCAGGGCAGCGATCTGGTCAAGCAGGCCGAGGTTGGCTATTCCGTCGCCGAGATAGAGGAAGCCATCGATACCGACACGGTAATTGATAGTCACGCAGACGATACCGTCGCGGGCGAAGTGGCTGCCGTCATAAAAGGCCGTCGCCGCCGTTCCGAACTCAAAGGCACTGCCAGGAATCCAGACCATCACCGGTTGCCTGGCCGACCCGAGGCCGGGGGACCAGATATTGAGATTCAAGCAATCCTCACCGGAGACGGCAAGCTCTGGGAGGATCGCGCTGACCTCCGGAGGATAAGGCAGCTGCGGTGTCTTCGGGCCATAGGTGAGGGCATCTCGCACGCCGCTCCAGGGCACAACCGGCTGTGGCGGCCGGAGCCGATTGGCGCCAAAGGGTGGCGCTGCATACGGAATGCCTTTAAAAGTATGCACGCCATCGGTGACACTGCCGCGCACCTCGCCATACTGTGTTTTGACAATTGTATTCATGTGTATATCTCCTTCAAAGCATGTGGCTGAACGTTCAGCCACATCAGCGGACATGGGACGCGTCTGGGGGAGGAATGGGAAGAACCAGGAAGGCTCTTTCGTTCTGCTCTCATGGCAGAGCATTACGCGTGGCATCTACCTTCTGCTTTGACTCGACATCAGCTCCGGCCAGTTCCGGCTCGACCGTGGAGCCGGGCAGACCATAGCCGCTCTCGATCAGATCTTTGAGCCGTTTGGTGAAACGTGTTGCCGGAGCGCCATCGATGATATCATGATCAAAACTGATCGTCAGACTCAGGTATTCCCGCATGGCGATGTGCCCGTCCACGACCCCTGGCTTCTCGCCAATGCCGCCCACCGTCATCCAGAGGGAATGGGAGGGGAGAGGAATTCCCCATCCAGCCCCTTTCCCAAACATCCCGACTACTGTGATGCCCACAGTCCCCCTGTACTTCTTCCACACGTGGGGAGACCTTTCCCCCATCCACACCATCACCCGAAAGACTGGGTGCAACAGCAGCCAGGGCCAGTGGATGGCTTTTAACCCCTCCCAGGCTTTTGCCACGTCCTGCACCTGGGCAGCTCTGATCTCCTGATGGATCTCGCGGAAGGTCTTGCGATTGGCTGCTCGGATGATGTAGGGCATGAGTTGCTTCTGGCCAGCCACGTCACGCTCAATCGGAGTATACACGTCCACATCATCAAACAGGATGAGGTGCTTGCTGCCTTTGCGATAGGCCTGCACGGCCTTGTGCTCATCAACGGCCTTTGCCAGGCAGGCAATGATGAACGCGGTGAACGACAGGGATTCCCCGGTTTTCGCTTTATGCTCCCGCAGGAACGCGCGCGCCCTGGTCACATCGACTTCAAGCAAGCCGTGCATCATGGACCTGTGTTGCACTGAACGATACGCGATCGCCTCCAGGCGCCGCATCTTCGGATACGAGACCATCTTGTATTCTGCGTGCTTCTGTTTCATTCTCTCTCTTCCTCCTTCTGGCGGGACAACACGTTCCGTCCCTGGTCTCACCTCCTCGTGCCCACCAGTAATAGACCTTTCCAATATGAAGTCTACTGCATGGACATCACGAAAACATCTCAAAGGTGAACCTCCTGCTCACAAAGCCATCACAGGGCGAGCCGGAGCTGGCCGGAGCGGAAGCCGCAACCATGAAGAGAGAGCGCTGATCGCATCGGCATCGATCGCGCTGTCGATCCCACCTGCATATTGTGACTTTTTAGTGAAAGGAGTTTTCTCTCAAACTGAAGCTTCCCTGGCCTCTGCAGGAGCAGCCACTTCTACCTTCCTGGTGAGTTCAAGATCGATGACTAACGTGATCTCATCGAACTCTATGAGGCTCCTGAACGTCGCTTACGCATGCATGAGCTGGCTGAGCGTGTTGTCTTGAGCCGAAGCGGGTTAACCCGCCTGGTCGATCGCCTGGAAGCAGAGAGGGTGTTGACACGAGACCGTTGTGGAACGGACCGTCGTGGAGCTTATGCAGTGATCACAGAGCAAGGGATTTTTGCCCTGCGGCGAGCGTGGCCGGTCTATGCTAATGGGATTGCTAAGTACTTTGCTCAATGGCTCACTCCAGAGGAAGCAGAGGTCCTGGAATCGGCTTTCGGGCGTATCTTGCAGGCTGCTTCTAAGAAGTAACGGGTCTGCCGGGGGTCACAGGTCACCATCCTCAGCTCGCGTTTCCACGTAGTGCTTCATGACCTGCAGAAGCCGCTCGCTCTCGCGGCGGACCGTGGCGACGATGATTGGCTGCGCCACTTTGAGCACACCGGGGAGATGAAAGGTGACATCCCGGCTCACCTGTGTCGACTGCTCGTCTGGTTCAAGAGTATAGCGGATGTGCAGATCCAGGGTCCCAGAGAGCAACAGAAGCTTCACAGGCATGGATTGCTGGAAGGCGATGCGCGCAGGCGGCTCATAGTCCGTTACTGATCCACGCATCGCGCCGGACGGTCCGGTGTCGACATAGGTGGTGCCGAGGCCAACCGGGGTGGGCGATACCTGCGTCACGGCGCCAAAGGCCCTGGAGCGGGGCAGCCACCGGTCGTAGCCGGTGAGATCGGCAATCAGGGCAAAGATCGTCTCGCACGGGCCATCGATATGAGCAGTAAAGTGCAATGCAGGCATACGTACTGCCTCCCTCCTTGCAGCTAGCAGAACCAAAGAGGAGAGCTTTTTCCTTTCAGTTCTTTTGATTGTTTTTGAGAAAAGCAAGCGCCAGCTAGCGGTCCTTCGCAAAAAACTCCGGTTCTTCGCTGTCAACGACAGCGCTTTGGTGGGGTTAGCTGACCTGGTCTATCGCGATGACGACATTGCCCTTTTTCTGTCCTGTGTCGACATACCGGTGAGCTTCGGCAGTCTGTTCTAACGGATAGCATCTATCGATGACCGATCGTATCTTTCCCGCCTCAATCAGCTCTTTGAGGAAATTGCAATCTCTCCTGTATTCGCTTGCTGACTTTGCTGCGTAGGGTATGACTTTCTTGCTGGTTCTCATCGAAGTCCATCGCCCTCGTACCCTCTGGAACAGCCGAGGGTTACCGAGCAGATAGCGCCCATTGGGTGTGAGCAATTTGACACTCCGGGAGTACGAACTCTTGCCTACCACGTCAAAAATCACATCATAGGTCACGCCGCTTTTGGTGAAATCCTCTTGCGTGTAATCAACGACCCGGTCTGCCCCTATCGAGCGCAGCATGTCCAATTTCCCTGTGCTGTCCACGGCCGTCACGTCAGCCCCAAAGTACCTGGCAAGCTGTATCGCAAATGTACCGATACTTCCACCTGCACCATTAATCAACACCTTGTTTCCGCTCTGGATATGGCCTCTTCTCAGAAAATACAGGGCGTCAAGTCCACCAACAGGAAGGACGGCGGCTTCCTCATAGGTCATATTGGACGGTTTGATTGCCAGCATCCCGTCTTCAGGCAGACAGGTGTACTCAGCATACGCACCAAGACGAAGACCGCTCCATCCAAAAACCTGGTCACCCTTCCTAAATAGTGTGACCTCTTTGCCGACAGCTTCAATTTCTCCGGCCAGCTCTTGCCCGAGTATTTTTTTCCTTGGCCCTCTGAAACCAAACCCTATTCGCAGAAGGAGCTGCAACAATAGAGGAAATTTGAGACTTCGCAGCTCACAGTCCCCTGCTGTTACTGTTGATGCATGGACTCTTATCAGGACTTCATTGTCCCTGGGAGTGGGTTTCTCTACGTCTTTAAGCTGAAGAACATCCGGAGGTCCGTATTTTGTGCAGACAATAGCTTTCATGAGTTCTCTCTTTTCCTTCCTGGGCTGGCACCGGCGCGCTTATAATCAATACGCAGAGAGGTTACGTTAGTATGTTCATGAGTGTATTACCATCAGAAGCGTTGCATGTCTTTATGTCTGCTGGGCTTTGGTGTAAAGAGCGTACCAGGTATCATCATAGTAGGGAGAGAACATTTGCCCAGGCTGGAGAATGCTGGTGAAGTCGTTATGACCGTTGAGATACCAGTCGCCGCCGATCTTAATAAACCAGGGGCCGCCGCTGGAGCCACCAGTCATATTGCAGGGAATGGATACCACCGTACCACCTCCGTGCTGCCAGCTGGTGCCCGTGCGACCTTCACAGGACTGCCTGGTCTGTCCATCAAAAGGATGCGCGGCGGGGTAGCCATAAGCATTGAAAGGTTGATTCACAGGCTGATTATAGGCCCAACCGGCACCCCCGACCAGGTCGGTCAAGGCACCCTGGCTATTTGGAGCAACGATGACCATGCCAAAGTCATGATGATAGTCATTTGGCCTGGCGTTTATCCAGTCGGCAGGAGCCTCTAAATCGCGAGCGGCCCAGCAGCCATACAGAGTCCTGCCGTTCTCGTACAGAGGGCAGAAGACCACGTTGTGCACCCAGTTACCATACAGGTAGAGGCAGTGGCCCGCAGTGTCAACCACACTATGGTTGAGGCTCGCAACGGCTGTACCAGAGCAGACGAGATCTTGACCACTGCTGTTGGTCAAAAAGAGTTTCCCAACGGTCGAGACGGGATAAGAAAGGTTCTCATCGCGCGGGGGCTGCCCCTGTTGCTGGGCCGCTTTGCCCGCATTTGTGTCGACGCTCCCCTGAGTCAGATCGGGAGCATGGCCGGTCAGCTGATCGGCATCTATGGCATTGCTCATGGTCGCCGCTGTCCAATGCATGAAGACGACGTTGGGATTCGCCTCCACAGGGTGCTCAATGATCGTCACCGAAGGGGCTGACAGCGACGTGGTCAGAACCCGTCCAAATGCAACCAGATACACCAGGTACACACTGGCAAGCAGGCAAAGAAAGATTTTGCCAGTCAGGGGGTGTAGGATGAATCGATCCAGTTGTGGCATCATGCCTCTCTCTTTCATCAAGCCTGGTGCGGACTAGAGGAGTGTGGAGGGCGTCGAGGCTGTTGCTGCGGTCGATCGAGATCGTTGACGTTCGGCAGAGGAGCGGCTTTGGCATTACGCATTTTGTCCGCTGTCCAATACTTGAGGGCGTCATCGGCAGGAGTCTCCACCGGGTGCTTTATGATTTTGGCAGAATGACCTGGTTTCGAAAAACGCTTCCATGCAGCCAGGTACACACCAACAAACAAGCAAAGAAGGATCGTGCCAACCAGGGGCAAGTAGATGAATTTCTGTTGTCGTGACATCATGGTTCTCTCTTTCAGAAAAGATGGTACGCGCAGCATGCGTGTGCCGGAAAGCATGCCTGTCGTTTTCCTCTCTGCGCCTTTCAGAAGCACCGCTTCCCCAGGAGCAGGATCACTTTTCCTCTAGAGAGTAGTATACCAGCATTTTGTGATTTTAAGAAGACCGGCAAAGTGAAAACTGAAAGTCACTTCGCCGTGCTTTTTTCCGTCTTTGTTTCCTGCCGTGCTAACGAATACATCATGGCTCGTATGAGTTCTATCTGTGTTGCCTGCTTTACGTCTCCCTTGAGATTCTCGCAAATGCTATTCGCTAGCAGATATTGTTGCGTTCTATCCAGGCGTTCATGAAACTCCTTTAATTGGTTGAATACACGCCCATAGAGGTAGAAGTTTAGCATGGCTATAGCTTCCATCACTGCTCCGCTTGCCAGGCTGATCAAAGCCCCGCTTACAGACTCTCGCAAGAGCAGCAGAGCGACTGCCACAAGAAAGAAGATGAGTCCAGTTCCTGCCGCAACGAGCGCCCATCGAAAGAGACGCTGTGAGTGTTGCAGGACATTTTTGTAATATACATCGCTAATTACAACTTGAGATGCGGCAACTTCCTGGATTTTTGCCGGATCCAGGCCAGCAACCAGCTTCTGGGTATGCGTTTCGGGCC
>Ga0187846_10000569_pt1 | contig 21333 bp, 23 predicted proteins | sample TC_taG_FD_161473 | JGI IMG/M metagenome (GOLD analysis project Ga0187846, IMG submission 161473) | Biofilm microbial communities from the roof of an iron ore cave, State of Minas Gerais, Brazil - TC_06 Biofilm (v2) | ecosystem: Environmental > Terrestrial > Deep subsurface > Cave > Wall biofilm...
GTCAGCGCCGTGCGCCGGGTGTCGCGCAGGATGGCGACGATGGCGAGCGCAACCAGCGGCTTCGCGACCAGCACGATCCCGAGCGCGGTCAATACCATCAGCGGCTCGGCGGTCACGACTCCCGGGTTGAACAACATGCCGATCGAGACAAAGAAGAGCGCCGTGAAGACATCCCGGAACGGCGCCATGTCCGCCGCGGCCTGGGGCCCGAAGCGCGACTGGCCGACGACCAGGCCGGCGAAGAAGGCCCCTAAGGCGACCGAGACGCTAAATACCTCGGCCGCCAAGATGGCGATACCCAGCGCGAGGACGAAGACGGTCAGGGTGAAGAGTTCGGTCGAACGCGTCCGCGCGATGCGCGCCATGACCGGCGCCGCGAGGCGCGTCCCGAGCAGCCAGATCAGAGCGGCGAACACCGCTGCCTTGCCGATCGCGACCCCGAGCGCGCTCAACGTGGCGGCCGGCGCGGCCGACTCGGCGGCGAGCGCCGGCAACACTATCAACGCGACGACCGTGAACAGGTCCTCCACGATCAGCCAGCCGACCGCGACATGGCCATCGCGCGTGCTCAACCGGTCCTGCTCGACCAGCATCCGCATCAACACCACGGTGCTCGCGACGGCAAGCGCCATGCCGAACACGATCCCGGCCGCGTGCGTCCAGCCAAAGGCGCGCGCACTCGCCCAACCCGCCACGCCCGCGACGGCACTCTGCGCGATCGCGCCGGGGACGGCGACGCGCCAGACGCGCAGGAGCTCCTCGGGGTGGAAATGCATGCCGACGCCGAACATGAGCAGGATGACGCCGATCTCGGCCATCTGGGAAGCGAGCTGGCTGTCGGCGACGAACCCTGGCGTGTGCGGCCCAACGGCGATCCCCGCGAGCATGTAGCCGACCAGGGTCGAGAGGCCGAGACGCTGCGTGACCCACCCGCACGCGAGCGCCACGGCGAGCGCGCCGGCTAGCGTCACGATGACGGAGAGATCGTGCATGGAATAGGTGCGACGGCGAGTGCGCGGCCGCTGTCGCGTCGCAGCGCGCCCCAGGCACCGGCGCGCGCCGTCCGCGCGGACCGATACCCCGGACTGTGAAGGCGAAGTCAGCCGCGCAAATGGTACGCGAGCTTTGCGCCGCGCGGACACCGGACCGGATCGACGCCGATTCTACCGGCGCGCGGGCGAGGTCGCGCCCGCCAACGGCTCGGGCCGCGCTTTGATCGCGCGCGATCGGGCGGGCCGGCCGCTCTGGGCCGCGGGCGTTCGGCTACACTCCCAGCTTCGTCCCGCACGCAGCGCCCCCGAGCGGGGGCCGACGGCACGGACGGTCACGGCGAGGTCCCTCGCCATCGTTAGTCAGAAAGGACTCCCCCATGAAACTCTACTATGCCCCCGGCGCTTGCTCGATGGCGCCGCACATCGTCGCCCGCGAAGCCGGCTACAAGCTTGACCTCGTCAAGGTCGACATTCCGAACAAGAAGACGGAAACCGGCGCGGACTACTGGCAGATCAACCCGAAGGGCTACGTTCCGGCGCTGCAGCTCGATGACGGCCAGGTGCTTACCGAAGTCCAGGTCATCTTGCAGTACCTCGCGGACCAGAAGCCCGAGTCGGGCCTGGTGCCGAAGTTCGGGACGCTGGAGCGCTACCGCGAGCTCGAGTGGCTGAACTTCGCCTCCGCCGAGGTGCACAAACAGCTCGGCGCGCTGTTCAATCCGAAGCTCACGCCGGAGATGAAGGAAGTCCAGCTCGCCGTGGTCGAGCGGCGGCTCAACGCGCTCAACAAGATGCTCGAGGGCAAGCAATATACGATGGGCGAGAAGTTCACCGTGGCCGATGCTTATCTCTTCACGGTGCTCAACTGGACCAAGCACTTCAACATCGACGTCGGCAAGTGGCCGAACGTCAAGAACTATATGGCGCGCGTCGCCGACCGGTCCAAGGTCCAGGAGACGCTGAAGGCGGAAGGGTTGGTGAAGTAGGCGCAACCGACGCCGCCCGCGCTCGCGCCGGCGGCGTCCGTGCGTTGCGCTAGATCCCGAGCAGCGGCAGCTGCACCTTCGGGTAGCGCGTGCCCTGCACCCGCGTGTCGTCGATCGCGCGCGCGAGCGCGCTCGCTTCCGCGGCGGAGAGCTGGACCGCGAGCGCGGCGAGATTTTGCCGCAGATGCGCGCGGCGCTTGGTGCCGGGGATGGGCACCATGTCGGGCCCCTGCGCGAGCAGCCAGGCGAGCGCGAGCTGCGCCGGCGTGCAGCCCTTGTCCTTCGCCATCTCGAGCAGCGGCTGCACGAGCGCCGCATTCTGTTCGACATTGCCGGCCTGGAAGCGCGGATGGTCGCGGCGGCGATCGCCCTCGCCGAGGTCGGCGAGCGTCCGGATCGCGCCGGTCAGCATGCCGCGTCCGAGCGGCGAGTAGGCGACGAAGCCGATGCCGAGCGCGCGGCAGGTCGGCAGGATCTCGTCCTCGGCGAAGCGGCACCAGGCGGAGTACTCGGTCTGCAGCGCGGCGATCGGGTGGATGGCCGCGGCGCGGCGGAGCGTCGCCGGGCCGGCCTCCGACAGGCCGAGGTAGCGGACCTTGCCTCGCTCGACCAGCCGCTTCATCGCCCCGACCGTGTCTTCGATCGGCACGCTCGCGTCCACGCGGTGCTGGTAGTAGAGGTCGATCACGTCGACGCCCAGGCGGGTGAGACTCCGGTCGCAGGCCTCGATCACGTACTCGGGCCGGCCGTTGGCGCCCGGCTTCCCGTCGGGTAGCCGGATGTTGCCGAACTTGGTCGCGAGCACCGCCTTGGCGCGATAGCCGTCGGCGAGCGCGCGACGCAGCAGCTCCTCGTTCTTGCCGTCCGCGTAGGCATCCGAGGTGTCGAGGAAGTCCGCGCCGGCGTCCAGTGCCGCGCGGACGGTGGCGATCGCCTCCGCCTCGTCCACCGGCCCGTACAGGGTCGTCATGGCCATACAGCCGAGCCCGAGGGCCGAAACCTCGAGGGTGCTGTTACCTAGGCGTCGGTGTTGCATGCGCAGGCTCCTTTTCGCTCGATCCTGCCGGCAGTGTAAGGGACAACTCGGGTTTGCGGGTCGGTGCGAATCGCGCTTCGCCCGCGGCGCGAATAAACTCGGGGGTCGGTACTCGCACACCAAAGGACGGATGGCCAAATGCATGGTTCAGTGAATCCCGCGCGCCGGCGCCTGCTGCGGGCGCTCGCCGCCGCGGCCGCGGTGGTGCCCTTCGGCGCCGCCGCCCAGGGCCTGTCGAAGCGCCCGGTGCGGATCATCGTTTCATTCACGCCCGGGACTGGCCCGGACATCGTGGCGCGCCTCCTCGCGCCGCGGCTGCAGGCGCGCTGGGACCAGCCGTTTTTCGTGGAGAACCGCCCCGGCGCCTCGGGCACGATCGGCACCGAGCTGCTGGTGAAGTCGCCGCCCGACGGCCACACCATCATGGTCGGACCGGCCTCCATCGTGACCGCGCCGCACCTGTACCCGAACATCGCGTACGACGTCGTGAAGGATCTCGCCCCGATCACGAACATCGGCTCCACGAGCCTCGCGCTGGTGGTCAACAAATCGGTGCCGGTCAACACGACCCAGGAATTTATCGTTTGGGTGAGATCGCAGCCGGGCAAGTTGAACTACGGCTCGCCCGGCAATGGCACGCACCACCACCTTTGCATGGAGCTGCTGAAGCTGCAGGAGGGGCTCGACATCGTGCACGTGCCCTACAAGGGATCGGCGGGGGCGGAGAACGATCTGATCGCGGGCGTCATTCCGACCATGTTCCTGCCGATCCATGTGGCGCTGCCGAAGCTCAAAGCGGGTCAGATCAAGATCCTGGGCGAGAGCCTCAAGGCGCGCCATCCGCTGTTCCCGGATATTCCGTCGCTCGACGAGCAGGGCGTGAAGGGCTATGACGTGGATCTGTGGATCGGCGTATGGGGGCCCGGCGGCCTGCCGGCGGACATCGTCGACAAATACAATGCCGTCCTGCGGTCGATCGTCGCCGAGCCTGAGATGCGCACCCAGCTCGCGAACCAGGGCCTGGTGCCGAGCGCCGGCACGCCCGAGCAGTTTGCGCAGCTCGTGAACAGCGACTACGAGAAGTGGGGCAAAGTGATCCGCGAAGCGAATATCAAGGCCGATTGATGCCACCGCCATCGATCGCGCGCGTGAGCTTGCCGCTGTGCAGGACGGTCAAGGAGGTCCTCGAGGGCCTCAAGATCCGCATGCGGCTCGGCATGCCGCGCCTCGAGTAGCTCGCCCGACCCCTCCCGCACCCTCATCGAGGCCGCCGCATGATTAGTACCGCCACCACGCGTCTCCTCACGCGCTACAACGCTTGGGCCAACAAGACGATCTTCGACGCGGTCGCGGCACTGCCTGCGGGTGAGGCCACCAAAGAGCGGCCGAGCTTGTTCAAGAACATGGTCAACACGCTCAACCATCTCTACGTGGTCGACCTGATTTGGCAGGCTCACTTGGAAGGGCGGCCGCACGGCGTCCCCGCGCTCAACACCGTCCTGCACCCCGATTTGGGCGAGCTGTGGCAGGCGCAACAAGCCCTCGACGCGTGGTACATCGCCTACGGCGACGCGTTGTCCGAGGCGCAGCTAGCGGAGACGGTCCGCTTCACGCTGATCGGCGGCAATCCGGGCGCGATGAGCCGCGGTCACATCTTCCTGCATGTGGTGAACCACACGAGCTACCACCGCGGCTTCGTCGCCGATCTATTCTTCCAGGTGCCGGTGCGCCCGCCGCTCACCGATTTGCCGATATTCCTGCGCGAGCACGGGCTCCCGGCTAGACCGGCGCGCTCCTAGTAGCGCCCATGGTCCCGTCCATGGTCCCACTCCCTGCGCCCCTGCCACGCGTGGTAGTGGGGGTAGCGCGAATACACGACCACTGGCGCGGGACGGGCAAACACCACCGGTGCTGGTGCATAGAGCACCGGCGCGGGTGCATAGACCACCGGCGCGGGGGCGGGCACGTAGGCCACGCGCGGCTGCCAGAGCGCCGTCCCGATCACTGCGCCGATGACGGCACCGGCGACGAATGGCGCGGCCCCGTCATGGGCTTGTGCGGCGGGGAGGGTCGCAACGCCCAGGGCGGCGACGGTGGCGACGGCGACGAGAGTCTTGTTCATGTTGGCCTCCTAAACTGGTGCAGCCCGCGAGTCGCGTTCTGCTAGGTGCAGGATCGCGCAAGATCGCGTGCACAGCAGTGATCCTTTGTAAGCCCGCGTAACCGATTGCAACGGCGCCCCGCCGCAGGGCCCCGATTCGCGACGGATTTCCGCTTCGCAAGTGTCGGCGCGGACCGACGCCGCCGGTGGCGCGCCGCATGGCGTGCCACCGGTGAGGTCGGTGATGGGGCGTGGGGCCACTCCCGCCGCGGCCGCGGCGTACCGCAGTGTCGCCGCGGCGGTCTTCGATCAGGCTGCCGACCGAGTGAGCTCGCCGCTCTGATAGTCCCGGATCGCCTGTTCGATCTCCGCGCGCGTGTTCATCACGAATGGGCCGTACTGGACGATCGGCTCGCGCAGCGCCCGGCCGGCGAGCACGATGAAGCGCGCGCCCTCGGCATCGGCGACCGCCTCGATGCGATCACCGGTCGACAGCAGGCCTGCGCTCTGCGCCTTGAGCCGCTGCCGGGCGCCGACCGGGCCGACGCTCACGCTCCCCTCGTAGGGGTACAGGAAGGCGTTGTAGTCGTCCTGGATTGGATGCGAAAACACCGCGCCCGCCGGCAGCGCCACATCGAGGTAGAGCACGTCCGTGGTCAGGCCCTGAATAGGGCCCGGTGTGGACCGGCCGTCGACCTCCAGCGCGCCGGCGATCACCTTGACGCGGCCGCCCCCGGGCAAGGCCACGACCGGAATCTCTTCGGCCTGGATGTCACGGTAGGCGGCGGATTTCATCTTTTCCCGCGCGGGCAGGTTGATCCACAGCTGGAAGCCGCGCATGCGGCCCCGATCCTGCTGCGGCATCTCCGAGTGAACGATGCCGCGACCGGCGCTCATCCATTGCACGCCACCGCTCTTCAGCTCGCCACGGTGACCCAGGTGATCCTCGTGCCGCATATGGCCGTCGAGCATGTAGGTCACCGTCTCGAAGCCGCGGTGCGGATGGGCCGGAAAGCCGGCGATGTAGTCGTCCGCGTTCTCGGACGAGAACTCGTCGAGCATCAGGAACGGGTCCAGGCGCAGCCGGTCCGTCTGGCCGAGGCTGCGGCGCAGCCGCACGCCCGCCCCGTCCGAGGTCGGGATCGACGCGACGATCTGCTGCAGGGTACGCGTGCTCATTGGTTTCTCCTCGCTTCAGAACACCCTATCTTGCGGCGGCCGGGCGGCAGATCAAGCGGCGAGCCGCTGCGGCGCGTGCAGCCGTCGAATCGCGTTGTGCGCCTGGGCGAGCGCGGCCTCCCGGCTCGCCTCGTTGATCGCGAGTCCCTCGGCGTAGATGAATTCCACATCCTCGATGCCCACGAAGCGCAGGAAATCCCGAACGTACGCGGTCTGCGTGTCACGCGGGGTGCCGGCATACAGGCCCCCGCGCGTGGCGAACACGTAGGCCTTCTTGCCGGTCAGCAGGCCGACCGGCCCCTGGTCGGTGTAGCGAAAAGTGGTCCCCGCGCGGGCAATGTGGTCGAAATACGCCTTGAGCACGGAGGGCACGCCGAAGTTGTACATCGGCAGCCCGAGCACGATCACGTCGGCCCGCTTCAGCTCGTCGATCAACGCGTCCGAGTAGTCGACCATTGCCTGCTGCGCGGGGTTGCGCTCATCGGCCTTGGCGAGGAAGGACTGGAAGCGCTCCGCGCTCAGGTGCGGGACCGGATCGCGGGCGAGATCGCGCACGATGATTTCGCCGTCGGGATGGGCGGCTTGCCAACCGGCGACGAACTGGTCCGCGAGGCGGCTCGACTGGCCGGCAGCGGCAAATATGCTGGTGTTCAGTTGCAGTAGCGTGCTCATTGGGAGACTCCTTCGGTTCGGTTGCTGTATATTCGTATTTACTCAGCCGATAAGAAAGGCCAAGATTTAGGCCATATCGATCTATTCAGTCGATTGATTAGCTCATGATCACCACGCCTCGCATCGCGCTCGACCAGTGGCGTGCCCTGATGGCCGTCGTGGATGCAGGCGGCTACGCCCAAGCCGCGGCGGTGCTGCACAAGAGCCAGTCGACCGTTACCTATGCGGTGAAGAAGATCGAATCGTTGCTGGGGGTGAAGGCGTTCGAGATTCGGGGCCGCAAGGCGGTGCTGACGGACGCGGGTCAAGTGCTCTACCGGCGCGCGCGCACGCTCGTCGAGGAGGCGATGGCCTTGGAGCGCGGCGCCGGGGGCATGGCGGCGGACTGGCAGCCGGAACTCCAGCTCGCGGTCGAGGTGATTTTTCCGACCTGGCTGCTGCTCGAATGCCTGCGGCAGTTCGCCACGGAGCGTCCGGAGACCCGGATCGAACTATTCGAGACCGTGCTCGGCGGCACCGACGAGGCGCTGCTCGAGGGCCGGGTGGATCTGGCCATCTGCTCGCAGGTGCCGACCGGCTTTCTCGGCGATCCGCTGATGCGCCTGCGCATCATCGCGGTCGCCCACCCCGATCATCCGCTGCATCAGCTCGGCCGAGAAATCACCCACCGGGACCTGCGCCGGCACCGGCAACTCGTGATCCGCGATAGCGGCAGCCAGCGCACCCGTGCCGGCGGCTGGCTAGGCGCCGAGCAGCGCTGGACGGTGAGCAACAAGGCGACTTCGATCCGCGCCGCGCGCATGGGGCTCGGCTTTGCGTGGTACCCGGAAGACAGCATTCGCGACGAGCTCGCCGCCGGCGTCCTGAAGCCGCTGCCGCTCAAGGAAGGCGCGGAACGCTGGGCCGAGCTCTACCTCGTGTTCGCCGACCGCGACTACGCCGGCCGCGACGCGTGGCGGCTCGCCGATATCATCCGCGGCGCGGTCGCGCGCGAGTGCGCCCGCCACGCCGAACCTGCCGCTCGGAACGTTCACGAGGAGACCAACCCATGAGTCCGACAGTTTTGAACGAGCAATTGCACGGGACGCTCGCCGCGCAGCTCGGGCTGCGCATCGTCGAAGCGAGTCCCGATCGCGTCGTCGCCGAGCTCCCGATCCGCGACGATCTGCGCACCGTCGGCGGCGCGCTCCACGGCGGCGCGCTGATGGCGCTCGCGGACACGGTCGGCGCGGCCGCCACGATCCTCAACTTGGCGGCCGGCGGGAGTACCGCCACCTTAGAGTCCAAGACTAATTTCTTTGCCGCGGGCCGCGCGGGCGTGGTGCGCGCCGAGGCGACGCCGCTCCACCGCGGCAAGCGCACGATGGTATGGCAGACCCGGGTGACAGATGAGTCGGGCCGGCTGCTCTCGCTGACGACCCAGACGCAGATGGTGCTGTGAACGAGCGCCTAGCTAGGGGCGCGCGCCGGGGCGAGCAGGAGTCGGCGCGCTCACTTTCCCGGCCCCATCATCGCATCGGAGAACCAAGTCGCGATCTCCGGTGCGAAGCACAGCACCACCACCGCGAACATCATCAGCCCGACGAACGGCATCACGCCCCAGATCACGTCGCGCAGCGGGATGTCCGGCGCGATGTTCTTGATGACGAAGAGGTTGAGTCCGACCGGCGGATGAATCAACCCCATTTCCATCACGATCGTCATGATCACGCCGAACCAGATCAGATCGAAGCCAGCCGCCTTGAGCGGCGGCAGGATGATCGGCGCGGTCATCAATATGATCGAAACCGGCGGCAGAAAGAAGCCCAGCACCACGACGAACAGCAGGATGGCGGCGAGGAGCACCCACCGCGAGAGGTGTAGCGCCACGATCCCCTGCGCCGCCGATTGGCTGATGTGCAGGTAGCTCATGACGTAGGAGTAGAGGAGCGACATGCCGATGATGAACATCAGCATCGTCGATTCGCGCAGCGTCGCGACCAGGATCGGCTCGAGATCGCGCGGCCGCCATACGCTGTAGATCCCGGCGATGAGGATGAGCGCGAGCATCGCACCGAGGCCAGCCGTCTCCGACGGCGTCGCGTAGCCGCCATAGAGCGCGATCATCACGCCGGTGAGCAGGATCACGAACGGCAAGACCCGCGGCAGGAGCGCGAACTTGTCGCGCATCGACAGCAAATCCTCGGCCAACAGTTCCGAATGGACGCCGGTCTCGGCGTGCAGCGCCCTGGCGCGCCGGTATTCGCGGCGGAACCGCCAGGTCGCGTAGCCGGCGAACAGCGCCACCAGGAAGAGCGCCGGGCCGATCGCGGCGAGGAACAGCCGGCCGAGCGACTGCTCGGCGGCAACCGCGTACAGGATCATGGTGATCGAGGGCGGCAGCAGGATGCCGAGCGTGCCGCCGGCGGCGATGATTCCGGCGGCAAAGCCGCCCGAATAGCCGCGCTTGCGCATTTCCGGAATGCCCGCCGAGCCGATCGCCGAGCACGTCGCGGGCGAGGAGCCGGCCATCGCCGCAAACAGCGCGCAGGCAAAGACGTTGGCGATGCCGAGACCGCCCGGAATCCGATGCAGCCAGGCATGCAGCGCCCCGTAGAGGTCCTGCCCCGCCCGCGATCGGCCGATCGCCGCGCCCTTCAGAATGAACAGCGGGATCGACAGCAGCGTGATCGAAGCCATCTCTTCGTAGACGTTCTGGGTGACGGTGTCGACGGAGCCGCCCGGCATGAAGGCCACCATGAACACCGTGGCGACCGCCCCCAGCGCGAAGGCGATCGGCATGCCGGCGAACATCACGACCAGCGTCGCCACCCCGTACAGGAGACCGATCGTTGTCGTCGTCATGACGCGGAACTGCGCCGCCGGAGCTCACCGGCCAACTGCAGCAGCAACTGGATGCTGAGGAGCGTCATGCCCACTGTCATGAGCGAATAGGGAATCCACAGCGGTGGCGCCCAGGTCGAGCCCGAGTGGAACTCTTCGACCATCGCCTCATGGAGCAAGGTCCACGATTTCCAGGCGAAGAAAGCGCAGAAGACAAAGCTCGCCAGATCGACTAAGAGCAGCCGGATCCAGTTCGCGCGCGGCGACAACAGACCGACGATCGCCTCGATCGCAACATGGCCGCGACGCGCTTGGATTGCGGCGGACGACATGAAGACCGCGCCGACGATCAGGAACACCGAAAGCTCGTCCTGCCAGTCAGTCGACAGATGCAGGAAGTAGCGGGTGACGACGCTGTAGGTAAGGACGAGCGACGCTACGACCAGCGCCACCGATGACAGGACGACGATCAGATAGTTGAGCCGGGCAAGGACGCGGTCCATCGGTCCGGCGGCGGCCGCAACGGCCGCCGCCGGACTTTCGGTCTCGACATCGTCGAGGCCGTGGGCCATCGGGCGCCCCGGCGACGCTTAGGATACTTGGATTTGTTCGGCGAGCTTCATCAACTCGGCCGCAAGCGGCGTTTTCGCGGCGTAGTCCTTCCAGGCCGTATTGCGGGCGATCACGCGCCACTTCTCCACCGTGGCCTCGTCGAGGTCGAAGACCTTGGCGCCGCGCTTGGTGTAGACCTCCGCCACCTTCTGATCGTCCGCCATCGCCTCCCGAGTCCCGAACGCTTCCAGCTCGACCCCGATCGCGATGATGATGTCCCGGTGTTCCTTGCTGAGCGCGTCCAAAACCTGCTTCGACATGATCAGCGGCTCCAGCATGAACCAGTAGGACTTGCCGCGCCCGGTGGTGAGGCTCTTCGCGACCTCTTCCAGGCGAAACGAGATCAGGCTGGTGGAGGATGTGATCGCCGCATCGCACGCACCGGTCTGCATCGCCGCGTAAAGTTCGTTCGACGGCGTCGACAGGGTCGTGGCGCCCGCGGCCTGCAGCACCATGTCCATTTCGCGGCTGCCGCCGCGAACCTTCATGCCTTTCACATCCGGCGGATTGACGATCGGGGTGGTGCGACTCGCGACACCGCCCGCCTGCCAGATCCAGGACAGGATCACGACGCCCTTCTCGGCGAGGAAGGCGCTGAACTTCTGACCCACGCTCGAATTCTTCCACTTGGCGCCCTGCGGATACGAGCTCACGAGCCCCGGCATCAGCCCGATGTTGAGTTCCGAGAATTCGCCGCCCGCATAGGAAATCGGATAGAGGCTGATGTCCAGGACGCCTTTGCGCACCGCGGAGAACTGCGCCACGGTCTTCATCAAGGACGAATTGGGATAGACCTGCGCCGTGATCGCGCCATTGGTCCGCTTCTCGACCTCGGCCGAGAACTTCCGACATAACCGGTCGCGGAAATCGCCCTCGTCGATCGTTCCGCCGGGAAATTGGTGCGAAATCTTAAGCGTCTGCGCCGCCGTTGCTGAACGCAGACGGGTTGCAGCGTACACAGCGGGTGCGGCAATCGCTCCCGCCAGAATATGGCGTCGACTTACAGACATGTCATCCTCCAAGTGGACCGGAAATGTAGGTAGCGCGCTGTTCTTCTTCCCCCCGCGGCGTATCGTAGGCTGATCCGGGCATCCGCGGCAAGCCGCCCGGCAACCAGCCGCCCACCTGAAAGAAGAACACGCGCAGGTGCTCGGCGGTCAGGTCCCGAAATCACGGGCGGCGGGGGCGCAAGCGGCCCGCCGCCCGTGATCGGGGGAACGGCGCGAGTCGCCGGCCGATCGTCGTTCTGAGCTCACTCGGGCCGCATTTCCTTGCTGATCGGTCGGAACTGCTCAATCTGCCTACGCAGGATCGCATCCTGTTCCGCGGGCGACGAGCGGACCGGCTCGGCGGCGAGATCGCTGAGGGGGGCGTCCGCGCTCGGGCGCCCCCTATTGGGCCACGATCAGGCTCGTCAGGCGTTGCGGATCGGCCAGCAGCGCCGCGCTCGAGCCATGATAGGCGATGCGGCCGCGATTTAGCACCAGCGCGCTCTGGGTCACCTCGAGCGCGAGCTTCGCGTGCTGCTCCACCAGGATGACCGTGAGCGAGTCCTCGCTGATGAGGCGTTTCAGCACCTGAAGCAGGGCCTCGACGATGATCGGCGCGAGTCCTTCAAGCGGTTCGTCCATCAACAGGAGCGAGGGGTTGCCCATGAGCGCGCGGCCGATCGCGAGCATCTGCTGCTCGCCGCCCGAGAGCTGGTTGCCGAGGTGCCGGCAGCGTTCGGCCAGCCGCGGAAACACGTCGTAGACGCGCGCCAAGGTCCAGCGGCCCGGGCGCGCCGCGACCGTGAGGTTCTCTTCGACCGACAGCGACGGGAAGATCTCGCGGGCCTGCGGCACCAGGCCGATCCCGAGTCGCGCGCGCTCGTACACCGGCAATCGTGCGATCGACCGGCCGCGGTATTCGATCTCGCCGGCGTGGAAGGTGGTATGGCCCATCACGGTCGCGAGCAGGGTGGTCTTGCCGACGCCGTTGCGGCCGAGCACGGCGAGCGCGCCCCGCTCGGGGAGCGCGAGCGCGACGTCCTCGAGGACGACGGTCTCACCGTAGCCGGCGCGCACGCCGGCGAGCCTGAGCGCATCGGGATCAGGCATGGTGGCTCTCTCCCAGGTAGACCTGGTGCACCCGGCGATCGCGGCCGATTTCGTTCGGCGGCCCCTCCACCAGGACTTCGCCCTGCACCAGTACCGTGATGCGCCGCGCGAAGCGGAACACGAGATCCATGTCGTGCTCGATGATGAGGATGGCAATGTCCGGCGGCAGCCGGTCGAGCACCTGCAGAATGCGCTCGGCGTCGACCGAGGGGACGCCCGCCGCCGGCTCGTCGAGCAGGAGGACCTTCGGCCGCAGGCCGAGGGCGATCGCGATCTCGACCAGGCGCTGCTTGCCGTAGGGCAGGTCGAGCACGCGGCGCGGCGCATCCTCGGCGAGGCCAAGCGTGGCGAGCAGCGCCATGCTCTCGTCGCGGATCTCGCGATAGCCGCTCGCCGGACGCCACATGCGGCCCGCGACGCCGCGGCGCTCGGCCACGCCCAACGCCACGTTATCGAGCACCGAAAGATCGCGGAACAGCGTGTTGATCTGGAAGGTGCGGCCGAGGCCGCGGGCGACGCGCGCCGCTTGCGCGAGACGGGTGATGTTCTCGCCGCCGAGCAGGATCCGCCCTGACGACGGCGCCAGGCGCCCGGTCAGCATGTTGACGAAGGTGGTCTTGCCCGCGCCGTTCGGGCCGATCAGCGCATGGCGCGCGCCCGCTTCGAGCCGGAAGTCGATGTTCGCGGCCACCGTGAGCGCGCCGAAGCTCTTGCACAGGCTGCGGGTCTCGAGCACCGCGCTCATGCCTTGCTCCGCAGCTTGGCCAGCGCCTGGTCGGCGATGCCGAGGATGCCCCCGCGCGCGAACATCACCACCAGCACGAGCAGCACGCCGATGCCGAAATACCAGTAGGCCGGAAATTGCTTGGCGAGTTGATCCTGCGCGAGCAGATAGACGAGCGGCCCCACGAACGCGCCGTAGACCCGGCCGACGCCGCCGAGGATCAGCATCACCAGCAGCTCGCCCCCGGCCTCGAAGCCGAGCACGTTGAGGCCGACGAATTGATTGGTCTGCGTGAGCAGGGCGCCGGCGGCGCCGGCGATCGTCGCCGACAGCGTGTACACCAGCACCAAGCGCCAGTAGACCGGCGCGCCGATCGCGTGCATGCGGATGCTGTTCTCCCGCAACCCGGTGAGCGACGCGCCGAACGGCGAGTAGATGATGCGCCGCACCAGCGCCCACCCGACGAACAGCATCGCGAGGCAGTAGAGATACGCGGTCTTGCCGTACAGGTCGAACTTGAACAGGCCAAGAATCGGCGCGACGACGACTCCGGACAGGCCGTCGGCGCCGCCGGTGAGGGCGGTCGCCTTGTTCGCGATCTCCAGGCAAACCGAGGTGATCGCGAGCGTGAGCATGAGCAAGGTCAGGCCCCGGGTGCGCAGGATGATCGCCCCGGTAGTGATTCCAAGCAGCGCGCCGCCGGCCGCGGCGGCGACGAGCTGCACCAGCGGATCGGTGACCCCGGCTTTGGCGGCGAGTACGCCAGCGACGTAGGCGCCGAAGCCGAAATAGGCGCTGTGGCCGAGCGTGATGATGCCGGCGTAGCCGAGGATCAGATCGAGCGACAGCGCGTACAGGATGTAGATCAGGATGCGCGCGCCCAGCGACAGATATTCCGGCAGCAGGAAAAAGGCGGCGAGGGCGACGAGCCACGGCAACCACTCGGGCCAGCGGATGCGGGTATCGGCACTGTAGCCACCGCGATGGTTCACGAGCGCCGCCCGAACAGTCCCGCCGGTCGCCAGAGCAGGATACCGATGGTCGCGAGGTAGATGAAGAACGCGCCGAACTGCGGCAGCCAGTACTTGCATGCGGTGTCGGCGACGCCGATCAGCAATGCCGCGGCGAAGGGCCCGCGCAGGCTGCCGAGGCCGCCGACGGCGACGACGATCAGGAAGTACACCAGGTTCTCGAACGGGTAGGTAGGCTGGATGGCGATGATGTCGGCGCCCAGCGCGCCGCCGAGGCCCGCGAGCCCGCTGCCGAGCGCGAAGGTCAGCGTGAACAGGCGCCGCGTGTCGATGCCGACCGATTGCGCCATCGCGCGGTTGTCCACCGCCGCGCGCACCATCGCGCCCCAGCGGGTACGCTCGATGCCGAACCACAGCGCGACGATCATGACGGCGCTGAAAGCGATGATGAAAACGCGATAGGCGGGGAAGTCGCGCCCGAGCAGCGCAAACTGGCCCTTCAGGTACGGCGGCAACATCACCGGCTTCTGCAGCGTGCCGTAGACGAAGCGCGCGACCGCCACGGCGATGAAGATCAGGCCGATGGTGAACAGTACCTGCTCCAGATCGCCGGCGGTGTAGAGCCGCGAGTAGAGCAGCCGCTCGAGGACCACGCTGCCGAGCGCGACGGCGGCGAACGCACACACGAGCGCGAGCGGAAACGGCACGCCGAAGCGGCTGATCGCGGTGGTGAGGACGTAGCCGCCCGCCATGGCGAAGACCCCGTGGGCGAGGTTGGCGAAACCCATCAGGCCCATCGTGATCGACAGTCCGACCGAGATCACGTACAGGATCATGCCGAACGCGGCGCCGTGGAAGGCGACGCTCACAATCGATGCGAGGAAGCTCTGCATGCCCTGGCTCTCAAACAGGGGATTCGCGCCGGCGGTGCCGACAAACAAACCCCCGCGACACGGTCAGCGTGCCGCGGGGGCCGATCGGGAGGCGGCTACTTCTTCTGGTTGAATTCCTTCCAGGGATCCTTGACCGCGGTGGCGATGGTCTCGATCTCGACGTTGGCGAGCTGCCCGTTCACCTTGCGCACCTCGCGCAGGTACTCGTCCTGCACGATGTCGCGCGTCTCCGGGTCGATCGAAATCGGCCCGCGCGGGCTGTTCGGATTCTTGTAGTTGCGCAGCAGCGCCATGGTCTTGTCCGGATCGATCTTGCCGTTCTGCTCGCGGATCACGTAGTAGATCGCGTCCATCGCGTCCCAGGCGCCGACCGACATGAAGCTCGGGGTTGAATTCGGGCCGTACTCCTTCTTCCACGCGCTGATGAACGCCTTGTTCGCCGCGCGGGTGGCCGCGGCGGAGTAGTGGTGCACCGTGAGCACGCCGAGCGGCACGTCGCCCATGTTGGGCAGCTCCTCGTCGGTCACGAGGTCGCCGGGCCCGATGAACTTGATGCCGGCCTTGTCCATGCCGAGATCGCCGTAGGCCTTCATGATGGCGGTCGCCTGCTTACCGGCGGGGACGAAGGCGAACACCACGTCGGGCTTCGCGTCCTTGGCGCGTTGCATGAACGGCACGAAGTCCGGATTCGCGAGCGGGATGCGCACCTTGCCCACGATCGTGCCGCCGCCGTCGGTAAAGCCCTTTTCGAATGCCGCCTCCGAATCATGTCCCGGCCCGAAGTCGCTCACCGCGATATAGGCGGTCTTGTACTTTTTTCCGGCCCACTCACCGAGCGGATAGGTGGACTGCCATAGCGTGAAGGAGAAGCGTGCGATGTAGGGCGACATCGTGGTGATCACCGAGGTGCCGGCGTTCATGATGAACATCGGCACCTTTGCTTCCGTGCACAGCGCGGCCGTGGACATGGCGTTCGGGGTCCAGGTGAGCCCGGTCAGGAACTGGATCTTGTCGCGCACGATCAGCTCCTGCACCAGCTGCTTCGCCTTGTCCGGGTTGGGCCCGCCGTCGTCGCGGGTGATCAGGTCGATCTTCACCCCGGGGGGCAGCAGCTCGTGGGTCTTCATGTACAGCTTGATCGCCTTGTCCATGTTTTCGCCGAGCGTTGCGTTCGGGCCCGACAAGGTAAGCACCGAACCGATCTTGATTGTTTGCGCCGCAACCGGCGCCGCGAGCGCAAGCCCACACGCTGCGGCGAGGGCCGCCCTAAGTGCTGCCCGGAACCTCATCGTTGCTCCTCCTCCTCAGGATACGTGGCGGATTCTATACGCAGGACGGGAAGTCCAGCGGCTGTGGGGCGCGTGCCCGCTCCGATCGGGCGCGGCGCTGATCGATCCAGGCCGAAAATGCGAACGCCCGTGGGGGCGGCGCGTGCGGCAAGCGGCCCGCGGCGCGAGCGATGCGCGCGGCGGCCGTGGTCTGTTAGGCTAACCGGTGGCTGGGGTCAGCATTCGCCGGCCGCGCGCGAGCAACGCTCGCGAACCTGGCCACGGCGCTGCCGCGGGGCCGACATCTCGAACGTCGCCAGAGGAGAGGGAGAAATGGGCTCATCCACCAAGGTTGCCATCGTCACCGGCGCGGGCACCGGGATCGGCAAGGCGGTCGCGCTCGCGCTGCTAAACGACGGGTATTGCGTCGCGCTCGCCGGGCGTCGCCGGGAGCCGCTCGAGCAGGCGCTGAAGGATGCGGCGGCCAGGGGCCAGCAGGGGCTCGCCGTTCCGACCGATGTCGGGAATCCGGAATCGGTGCGCGCGCTGTTCGCACGCGCGAAGGAGGCGTTCGGCCGCCTCGATCTGCTGTTCAACAACGCCGGCATCGGCGCGCCGGGAATCCCGCTCGAGGATCTCACCTACGAGCAATGGCGCGCCGTGGTGGATGCCAACCTCACCGGTGCGTTCCTGTGCACGCAGGAGGCGTTCCGGCTCATGAAGAGCCAGGACCCGCGGGGCGGGCGGATCATCAACAACGGGTCGATCTCGGCCCACGCGCCGCGGCCCAATTCGGCGCCCTACACCGCCACCAAGCACGCGATCACCGGTCTCACCAAATCCGCCTCGCTCGACGGGCGGAAGTACGACATCGCCTGCGGCCAGATCGACATCGGGAACGCCGCGACCGAGCTGACCGAGAGGATGGCGAAGGGCATCTTGCAGGCCGACGGCTCGACCAAGGTCGAGCCGCGGATGGACGTGAATCACGTGGCGAGCGCCGTGCTGTACATGGCGAGCCTGCCGCTGGAGGCCAACGTCCAGTTCCTGACGGTGATGGCGACGAAGATGCCCTTCGTCGGACGTGGGTAAAGGGTCCTCGGACGTCGGCGCGAGCCGCCGCGGTGCCGGCGAGCAGGATGCGCGATCGGTTGTCCCGACCGGGGTTTCGGGGATGGAGCGCGTCGCCGCAGCGATGAAGCCCGCGGCCGCGGCCGGGACGGTACGACTCGGCGATCTCACCGTGAACCGCATGGGGTTTGGCGCGATGCGTGCCACCGCGGGCCCCGGCGTCTGGCGCGAGCCGCGGGATCGGAACGGGGCGAAGCAGCTGCTCAGGCAGGCGATCGAACTCGGGGTGAATTTCCTGGACACCGCCGACAGCTACGGCCCCGAAGTGTCCGAGTCGATTATTGCGGAAGCGCTCTATCCCTACCCGTCGGGTCTCGTGATCGGCACCAAGGGCGGGCTCGTCCGACCGAGTCGCGGACGTTGGGACCCGGATGGACGGCCCGAGCACCTGCGGCGCGCAGTCGACGGCAGCCTCAAACGGCTCCGGCTGGAGCGCATTGATCTCTATCAGTTCCACGCCCCGGACCCGAAAGTGCCGTTTGCCGAGTCGGTGGGTGCGCTCGCCGATCTCCAGCGCGCCGGCAAGATTGCCCACCTCGGCGTCTCGAACGTCAGCGTGGCCGAGCTCGACGCCGCGCGCCGCATCGCACCGATTGTCTCGGTGCAGAACGAATACAATTTGAGGGACCGCGCCGCCGAGGACGTGCTCGCGGCGTGCGAGCAGGCCGGCATCGCGTTCATCCCGTGGTATCCGCTCGGCGCAGGCTCTGCGGCGCGGTGGGCGAGACTGAAGCGCGTCGCGGTGCGTCACGGCGCGACGCCGGCCCAGGTGGCGATTGCTTGGCTGCTCGCGCATTCGCCCCGGATGCTCCCCATCCCCGGCACGGGATCCACCGCCCACCTGGAAGAAAATGTCGCCGCCGCGGCGCTCAAACTGAGCGCGGAGGATCTCGCCGCGTTGGACTAGCCCCGGGCGGCCGCCCGCTTGCGGCGCGGACGAATCGCCGTCGAGCGGCCGCTGGACCCCCCTCGCGCCGCCGCGTGGCGCCCGCCGTCGCATTGGCGACTGCCCCGGCCCGTGAACGCTCCGGGCCGGGCCAATCATTCATTCGCGGCATGCCGGCACAAGAAGTCTTGATGACTGGTTGGCGCGTCCGGGCCCGTAGAATGGCTACCGACTGCGGAGGGGGCGAATCGTGAGAACGAACGGGGACCTAGGGAACCGATCACGCCGAAGATGGCTCGCGCGCGCCGCCGGAGCGGGCATCCTCGCGATGCTGCGCGGCGGCCGAGCGCTGGGCGCCGAGGTCGGCAGCTCGGGTGCGCTCGGCTTTGCCGAGTTGCCCGATGGGACGCTTGCGGAGCAGGTGCTCTACGCGCTGCCGGGCAAAGTCCCGCTGATCAAGAAGACCTATCGGCCGCCCAACTTCGAGACGCCGATCGAGTACTTCCGCACGCCGATCACCCCGAACAACGCGTTCTTCGTCCGCTACCACCTCGCCGGCATTCCCGAGGTAAGCGCCGCGGACTGGGTGCTCGCGGTCGGCGGCGAGAGCGCCGAGCGCGAACTCAAGTTCACGCTGGCCGAACTCAAGGCGGCGTTCAAGCCGGCGCAGATCACGGCAGTGTGCCAGTGCTCGGGCAATCGCCGGGGCCTCTTCGAACCGCACGTGCCCGGCGTCGAATGGGGCGTGGGTGCGATGGGGAACGCGGTGTGGCGCGGCGTGCGGCTGAGAGATGTCCTCGGCGCCGCCGGGGTCAAGGGCGATGCGCTCGAGGTGGTGTTCGATGGCGCGGACCGCGGCGCGCTCGACCGGACCCCCGATTTTGTCAAGTCGCTGCCGATCGCGGTGGCGCGCGACGAGAATACGCTGATCGCATTCGAAATGAACGGCAAACCGCTGCCGCACTGGAACGGCTTCCCCGCGCGGCTGGTCGTCCCCGGCTGGACCGGGACCTACTGGATGAAGCACTTGGTTAGCGTGAAGGTCGTGTCCAAGCCGGAGAAGAATTTCTGGATGAGCACCGCCTACCGCCTGCCCCGCGGCCGGTTCAAGACGCCGAGCTTTGAGTCGCAACTGACGAACGCGAACGAGCCGATCACGGCGATGGTGGTGAACTCGCTGATCACCTCCCTCCGGAGCGGGCAGCAAGTCGCGCGCGGCCAGCCGATCGCGGTGCGGGGAATAGCCTGGGACCGCGGCGCTGGCATCGACCGCGTGGAGATCTCGGCCGACTACGGCGCGAGCTGGCAGCGCGCGCGTCTCGGGTCAGACCTCGGCCGGTTCTCGTTCCGCGAGTTCGCGCTGAGCGTGCCTACCCCCCGTGAGGGCGGCGCGATGGCCGTGATGGCGCGGGCGACGAGCGGCGCGGGCGAGACGCAGGTCGAACAGCTCGTCCACAACCCCGCCGGCTATCACCACAACGTGATCCAACGCGTGTATGTGGAGCTCGTGTGAGGAGGACGCGCACATGCGAACGATTGTGACGGCCGTCATGCTCGCCCTGGCGAGCGGGGCGCTCGCCCAGGAGTCCAAGGTGCAGCTCAAGGACGGGCCGGGCAAGGAGCAGGCGATGCAATGCATCGCCTGCCACAGCCTGGACTATATCCAGATGAACTCCCGCTTCTTGGACAAGGCAGGCTGGACGGCGTCGGTCAACAAGATGATCAACGCGTTCGGCGCGCCGATACCGAAGGAGGACGTCGAGGCCATTGCCGCCTACTTGGCGCAGAACTACGGCAAAGCGGCGGGGAACTAGCGCCGGCGCTGCCGCGCCGGCTGACGACGGGATCACGCTGAGCGTCAGCCGACGCTCGAATAGCCCCCATCGACGAGCATGACGGTCCCGGTCATGTAGCGCGCTGCGTCGGAGCACAGGAAGAGCACCGGATCGGCGATCTCGGCCGGATCGGCCCAGCGGTTCACCGGGATCCGCGACAGGATCTGCGCGTTCCGTTCGGGGTTTTCGCGCGCACCTTTGGAGAGATTCGTGATCACCCAGCCCGGCGCGACCGCGTTCACGCGGATGCCGTCGGCGGCGTACGCCGCGCCGAGCGACATCACGAGGTTGCGCACCGCGCCCTTCGACGCCGAATAGGCCGGCTGCTTCGGCCCGCCGAAGAACGACATCACCGAGGCGATGAACACGACTGCACCCTTGCTCCGCGCGAGGAGCGGGCGTGCGGCGGCGGTGACGCGCATGCCGCCGCTCACGTTGACGTCCATGACCTGATCGAACACCGCCGGAGAGTGCTCCGCTTCGCGGCGGATCATCCCGGCGCTGTTCACGACGAAATCGAGCGAGCGCAGGCCGGTGACCAGTTCGGCCACGGCTGCGGCGTCGGTCACATCGAGCGCGCGCACGTCGACGCCGGCGAAGTCCGGATTCGCGCGCGCTCGCGCGAGCTCGTCGCCGGTGAGGCCGCAGGCGATCACCCTTGCCCCGGCCCGCTTGAACGCGAGGCTGGTCGCCGCGCCGATGCCGGAGACGCCGCCGGTCACGAGCGCGATCTTGCCGGAGAAATCGAACGAAAAGTCCATCGCGATTGGCCCTCACCGTCCCGGTCGCCCGGTCATAGTGGCCTCGAACCATACCACCGCGCCGGCGCGCTGCGCCGGCCCCCGGGCGCGGCGTGAGATTTGTCACGGCGGCCGGAGCCCGAGCCCGACCCGTGCGATTGAACTCAAGCTTTTCCCGGGGCGGCCGATATCGGTCGCGATAGTCGCAGGGACTGTCGGGGGTGTGCTTCACCCACGCGGCAGCAGGGCTCGGCCTCGAGCAGCATCGCGCAAAACATCGAGCGTATCGCGCCGATGACCGAGAGCAACACCAGTGCGGTGCAAGAGTCCTCGTCCGCCGCGAGCGACTTGGAAATGCTCGCCAACGGCCTGCTCAGCGAAGTCG
>Ga0187846_10000570_pt1 | contig 21295 bp, 18 predicted proteins | sample TC_taG_FD_161473 | JGI IMG/M metagenome (GOLD analysis project Ga0187846, IMG submission 161473) | Biofilm microbial communities from the roof of an iron ore cave, State of Minas Gerais, Brazil - TC_06 Biofilm (v2) | ecosystem: Environmental > Terrestrial > Deep subsurface > Cave > Wall biofilm...
CGGCCAAAACACCGAGTGCCGCTGCAGGAATAGCTCCGATGGTTGGCTCTGCGTTCACAAGCAAGAAAGCTCCGATCAAAAGTGTCGTACCCAGGCCCACGGTCTCACTGACTGCATTGGCAACGACCCACTGCAACCAGAGCTTCCTCTCCCATTGTGTGTTCGTTTTCTGTACAACGCTGCTCGACATAAGCCATATACCTCCTTTTGAGCCTTCTTCTCCACTATGCAGCATAGCAGACTGACCTCACATTCCCTTCACAGCAGCTCCGCATTTCATAACAAAGGCATCACAGACTGAGAGCCACGTGTACCGGCGCGACTATGCGACTCTCCATCCTTATGGGGGGAAATACCCTTCCCGTAGGGGCGAGGGCGGTGTAGGGGCCCGAATATGGAGTTTAGGCATGGTTCAAATAAACTTGACAGTTCCTCACCAACAGCAAGGTCCAGCTCTGTCATGCTGAGCGCATTGCTGTCATCCTGAGCGAAGCGAAGGATCTCGGTGCCTCTCGCGACAGACCTTCGCTGCGCTCAGGGTGACACGATGTGACTGTTCACGCTGTCAAGTACTATTCGCCCATATCGAACCTTGCCTTAACACATTAAACCGGTAATAGAACGTAGGGGCCGATTATGCAGATGAACACACACCCGGCCATCTGTAGGGGCCGATTTATCGCGCCCATCGCCGATTTATCGGCCTTCGCTGGCTTTCCCGATATCCCGATTAAACAATTAATGTCCATTATCGCGCCCTGAGGTGGGCCTTTCTGGTCTTTACACGGGTAGGTTTTTTAGAAGCGGGGTCCAGGGGCGCAGCCCCTGGCGGGGGTTTGGGGGTGTTCCCCCAAGCTTCTCTCTCCTTCGCCGCCGCAGGCGGCGTACCGAAAAAACCTACCCGTGCTAACATTTATGGTCGCCCGTCGTCCACCTGAAGGATGGGGAGTCGGCTATTTGCATCTGCTCCGGGGGAGAAAACATCGTAAAAGCTGGGCCATCGCCTCACTCGTGCCTGGTGTTCGTTTCTCCTGAAACTCTCCCCTGGGTCAAACCCGCGTCTCTCGCCCGAATAATCGCTTCGGCGCGGCTGGCGACCTGGAGCTTGCTGAAAATGGTGGAGACATGATTGCGCACCGTCTTGGGACTGAGGACGAGTTTTTCGCCTATCGCGGGGTTGGTATAACCCTGTGCGATGAGCGTCAATACTTCGCGCTCGCGCTCGGTCAATTCTGGAAATTCCTGTGGTTGCGCCTGCGGTTGCACGGAATGCCGATCCCCAAAATAATGCATAAGGCGACGGGCGATTGCCGGGCTGAAAATCGCTTCGCCATCGCTCACAACTCGAATGGCGCGTACTATCTCGTCGCCTTCCACCCCTTTGAGCAGATACCCTCGCGCCCCGGCTCGCATGGCTGCGAAGACGGAATCATCGTCGTCAAACATGGTGAGCACGAGGATGGCGATTGTGGGCTTGGCCCCTAGAATACGCCGGGTCGCCTCGATACCGTTGATCCCGGGCAGGTTGAGGTCCATCAAGATGACATCGGGCACGAGCGCAGTGGCAAGCTCTATCGCTTCTTCCCCGGTGGTCGCTTCACCCACCACTTCGGTGGTCGGCTCCGCTGATAAGAGGGCGCGCAACCCATAGCGAAAGACGGGATGATCATCGGCAATCAGCACGCGCACCTGGTTCATAAGACAACTCCGTTCTCCCCTGCATGTTTACTCCGGTCACCAAGCGGCAGATGGGCCAGTACACACGTTCCGCCCTCAGCCTGCACGCTAATCGTGCAGGACCCGCCCAACTCCTCGGCTCGTTCGCGCATGGAAGTAAGCCCGATACCACGACGGTGTGCAGGTGGTAAGCCCTGACCATCATCTCGTATCTCAAGTACCAGGCACTCTTCTACAGTGAGATGAATCGTGCACGTATGTGCATGCGCATGGCACACGACATTGGTAAGCGCCTCCTGCGCGATGCGATAGCAGGCGACTTCCACGGCGGCGGGCAGCGACGGGAGTTGTTCTGGAGCTTCGAGCGTGAGTGAGACCCCGCTCGCACGATACTGGGTGAGCTGTTCCTGCAAGGCAGCAAGCAGTCCGAGGTCGTCAAGTGCGGGTGGACGCAGCGCATAGACCAGGCGACGGATATCGGCAATCGCTTCCTGCGCATGAGTGGTGGCATCGGCGAGCAGCCGGTCCGCCGCGTCGGGATCCTGGCGCAGCAGTTTGCGGGCTGCAGCCAGGGTGAGCGTCTGGCTCGACAGTTGTGGCCCCAGGCCATCGTGCAGATCCCGGCGCAGGCGCCGACGTTCGTCTTCCCGCGCCGTAACGAGCCGCTCCCGCGAGCGTTGCAGATCAGTAGTGAGCCGGACGGCGTGGACCGCCACCCCGATCTGGGGGGCGAGTTCGCGCAGGAACCGGTGATCGGCGGGAGTCAAGGGCTTTCCCCCCTTCCTGGGCGCGAGCACCAGCTCTCCCACCGTTTCATGCTGATAGATCAGGGGCACGCGCTCCCACGCCGCTTGTTCGTTTGGTTTGCCATACGCAGCGAGCACGGTAGCTTCTGCGGAGGCGTCGTGCGGCGTCCAGGTGATGGCGACAAACGGCAGTTTGAGGGCCTGGGCTATCGTCTCGACAATCGTGGGTAGCACAGCATCAGAAGTCAGCGTGGCCTCCAGACGTTGTCCCAGCCGTGCGAGTACCCGGTAAGGTTCGTCGCGCTCCCCGTACAGCAGGCGATTGATGGCCTGTTGCAAACGCTGTCGCAACGGTTGAAAGAGGATCGCAATGAGTCCGGTTGCCAGCAGTGAGAGGAAGAGGTTGCCCTGCGCTTGCAGGAGTGACCCGAGACCGACGACGACCAGCACATAGAGGCCGATCACGCAGGCAGAGAGTGCAACATACACCAGCGTGCCATTGATGATAGCGTCGATGTCCCAGAGCCGGTAGTAGAGAATTGCGACGCCGATGGAGAGTGGAAGAGCGAGTAAGACGAGGGGAATGGCGGTACCGAAGAAAAAGGAATACCGTGAGCCGGGTTGACCGATCGTTGGGAAGAGGAGATAGAACAGCGCACCCGCCATGAGCACGACGAGCGCCGTCGTCACACCGAAGACCACCCACTTGGTCTGCTGGCGTTGCACTGCATCAGAGACGCGCCGGTAGCGATACAGTTGCGCGAAGAGCATGGTGCCCCCAACGCTCAAGACTGTCAGCACATTGAGCCCACCAGGCCAGGTCGTGAAATCGTAGGGTGAACCGGGGAAGAAAAAGCGGGGGACAGCTAATGCGAAAATCACTACCGCGAGCCAACCCGTCCAGCGCGGCACGAATTTGCCACTGGGAAAGAGATAGAAGAAGAGGACTAGGGGGATCACGGCCAGGAAGCTCAGAAACTTCAAGGGTGGATTCCAGACGGGATAAACGAACGCCGGTAGACTCTTGCCCAGGCCTGGAAAGAGATTAAACGTCACGAGGAAGAGTGCAACGAGCAGTGCCATCCAGTCATCGGACCTGCGCCAGAAAATAATGATACCAACCGCAAACCACACAAGCGACGTCGCGATGTACAGTGAGAGCGTATAGGCAGCGTAGCCGCCGACAGAGAAACCGAGGTCATGGATGGTCTGCAGGCCTGTTGGGCTGAGTTGCCCGTCGGGACAAGAGGTAGCGCTCACACACACGGTCTGTAGTTGCCTGAAGAGCATCGGGAGGGCGGCGATGAAAAGACCCACGGTCAGGGCGACTATTGCTATCCACATACCTCGGGCGAGGGCGAGGAGGCCACCGTGCAAGCGCGTGCCAGAGGAGCTAGATGAGGCAGTATGCCTCCCGCTCTGAGATGGCGCATCAGCATAGTTCATCTCTACCCTCCTTGTTATCCTGTGTCAGCCAAGGATCAGTCTCTGTAATGGAAAGCAACAGGGAGATCCTGTAGGTGTGGTTTGACCTTTCCCACATAGCATATTACCACACGCCAGGCTCGAATCCACGAAAGTTTCACCGCAGTTGATGATGCTCTGCCGGCATCAGCGTCATCGGCAACCCGTCCCGCGGGCGCAGCGTGAGCAACGCCTCTGGCTCGACTGCATGCCCAGGGACCAAACGCAAGCGGTAGCGTTGTGCAACCGTCGCCAGGATCAGGTGTGCCTCCATCAGAGCAAAGTTGTTTCCGATACACAGGCGAGGTCCACCCCCGAATGGGAAGTAGGCGTAGTGCGGACGAGCAGCTGCGCGTTCTGGAGTAAAACGCTTTGGATCGAACCGCTCCGGATCCTCCCAAAACGCTGGATGGCGATGGGTCACGTACGGGATCATCAGGATTACACTCTTCGCCGGAATGGCATAGCCTCCCACACAGTCCCCGGCGCGTGCTTTACGCGCCAGGCTCCAGGCCGGCGGATAGAGGCGGAGGGTTTCCTCAAGCACCATCCGACTATAAGGGAGGTTGGTCAGGTGCTCGACCGAGGGCCTTTGCCCTGCAAGCACCGCCTCGAGTTCTTCATGGAGACGGCGCTCGACCTCGTGGTGCTGGGAAAGCACATACCAGGTCCACGCGAGGAGGTTCGAAGTGGTCTCATGACCCGCAAAGAGCAGGGTCATCACTTCGTCACGCACCTGTTTGTCGCTCATCCCCTCTCCCGTTTCCTCGTCACGTGCCGACAACAGCATGGAGAGCAGGTCGCCGCTCTCGGTGTGCTGCCTGCGACGCGCAGTGATGATGTCCTGCACCACGGTGTCAAGCAAGCGAATCGCCGACGTGATGCGGCGGTTTCGCGGTATGGGAACCCACAGCGGCGGGAAGGGAACGCTCATATACTCCAGCATCAGTTTACTCAAGGTCGTGACGGCCCTGCTGACCGTCTCCGTTTCATTACTGAGGTCAATGGTGAAGAGGGACTGACCGACGACGCGCAGTGTCAAACGCATCATCTCTACGGCGATATCCAGTGGTTGACCTTGCTCGGCAAACCCCCGCCAACGCTCAAGCATCTCGACCGTCGTGCCGGTGATTAGCGTGCCAAAGGCGGCAAGGCGCTTGCGATGGAAAGCTGGCTGCATGAGGCGTCGCTGTTGCAGCCAGGAGTTCCCGTTGTTGGTGACAAGCCCATTCCCAACAAAGGCTTTGAAGGCGTTGATGGTGAAGAAGTCTTTGGTATAGTTACGATGATTGTCCTGGAGAATATGCTTGATCTGATCCGGGTGCAAGACCAGGTAGCCCTGCCAGAACAGAAAGCGGATGCGGACGATGTCACCATAGCGGTGCCACATGTCCAGGGCAAAGTGAATGGGATCGCGCCCAAAAGCGTAAGCACTACCAAGTGGGAAAAGGCTGCGTGGACCAGAAGGTCTCTTCGCGCCAGGCACTGGCGGGATGCCGGGTGTGGTAGTGATTGGTTCGGACATCGGTCATACTCCTTTTCCCTATCCTCTCATTACGCCTGTTCGCGGGTATGAGTTGCGAGCGCGAGTTGGTTCCCATCGCGTAACAGTCGCTCGAGGATGCTATATCGCAGGTGGTAGATCTCCTGGATATCGCCCCACTCCTATTGACAACGACTCACAATCTCTCTGGGAGTCAGGCCACACTGGTAGAGCAGGAAAGCCAATCGCTGCTCGCGCTTGCTCGGAAACACGCTTTGCAGCGCCTCCCATATTTCCTGGGGGTCTTCTCGATCTTCGATGGGTGGCCCTCCTCCTGGCTCAGGCCCCGGGACTGCTGTTGGCCGGGCATGGGTACGCAGCATCCCCAGCATGACCCCATTGAGACTTGAGCGTATGATGAACTTTAACGAGCAAAGTCGGTCCTGTCATGCTGAGCGTAGCGAAGCATCTCGGTGCCCATTGCGCCAGATCCTTCGCGGAGTTTACCCTGAGCGCAGCGAATGGGCTCAGGATGACAAAACATTACCGATCTTGGTTGTTAATGACCATAATACTTTTGATATGACAACGTGTCTGCTGATAGCATATCCGGAGAAAGGGGAGTTTGTGATGGGACTGGTGTCCCGATTTGGATGAGATGTTTTGTCCCATGTGCATCAGAGACCTGGGACAAGGTGTCCCAAAAACAAGGAGAAAGCGCCCCGCCTCTATCTTCTCAGGCTGAGGACAGTCTGTACAATCTTGCGATTGCTCGCTGCAGCGGTGCCTTCTAAGTATGCCTCAAATGCAGCCTGTTGAATTCCCGTAGCCATCGTCGGATAAGCATGAATAGTATCGAGGATATCCTTAAGACTCAGGTGATGCCGCATCGCGAGAGCCAGCTCGCCCAGCAATTCGCCTGCTTGCGCACCAATCATGTGTACGCCCACAATCTCGTTCTTCTTGCCTGTCAGCACGAACTTGATAAAGCCAGTTGTCTCACTTTCAGCCTGCGCGCGGTCTATTTCGGCCCATGGGAATTTCACAATATGTATTTGCTTGTATTGCTTTTCTGCCTCGTCAGATGTCAGTCCAGCACGAGCCACCTCTGGGTCTGTAAATATACACCAGGGCACAACGCGATAATCTACTTTCTTCTTCCTAACCGGTACCAATGCATTACGTACCGCGACTCCCGCTTGATAAGCCGCCACATGCGTGAAGAGATAACCGCCGGTCACATCCCCAATTGCCAGGATATGAGGTACAGAGGTCTGGAGATATTCATCTACGTTGATGCCTTTGTCATCATACATCACACCAGCCGCTTCCAGGTTCAGCCCTTCAACATTCGGTTTCCGGCCCAGGGTGAGCAGAATCTCTTCAACTTCGAAGGTCAAGAGCGTGTCACCCTGTTGCGCAGTCACCACTTTTTTATCGCCATTGCGGCTCGCTTTGACGAACATGGCATTGGTCACTACGGTGATGCCTTCTGACTGCATCACTTCGGCAAGCGTAGCCGATACCTCCGCATCTTCTCCTGGCAGGATGCGATCCATCGCCTCGATAATCGTCACATTGACACCCAGGCGTTCAAAGGCCTGGGCTAATTCCACTCCAACAGGACCACCACCAACGACCGCGATGGAAGCTGGTAAGCGCATCAGGTTAAATACGTCCTCATTGGTCAGGTAATTTAGCTCTTCCAGCCCCTCGATCCTGGGAATCAAGGGCCGCGAGCCTGTAGCGATCAACGTAGTGCGGCTGGTAAAACGTTCGCCATTCAAGGTGAGTTCTGTAGCAGAGTTGAAGGAGACATTGCCAAACTTTACGGTGATCCCCTCCGTATAGACCTTTTCGTTCTCCGCAACACCCTCAATTACTCCCTGGATATAGCGGGAGACTTTTGCCATATCGACGTCCAGCTTAGCAGGCACGAGTCCCAGCTTTCTTGCGTCTCTGGCTTGATGTACCACCTTCGCTACGTGGATCAGGCTCTTGCTCGGCACGCAGCCATAAGTTAAACAATCTCCCCCCAGGCGTTCCTTGTCAATGAGCAAGACGTTTGCACCAAGATTCGCCGTCAGGCGCGCAGCCGGCAACCCACCAGATCCACCGCCAATGATGGTCATGTCGTATTGGGTGCTGGTCATGAAATCCTCCTGTACCTCTTATCGGAAGCCCTGCTCGTACGGCTCGATCTTTGAATACAACTCGCTCATGACTCACCTGCTTCTCTGTCCGCTCCTTCAGCGGAACGCCCTATCGATTCGATGCACATGGTTGCCGGTACTGGCTGGAGCCACCGATGATTACACTACAAGCGCCGCATCAGCAAATCAGCTCCGTTCCCATGCGGCAACCAGTATATCACACAATCTGCCATCATCGTCGCCGAGGCTGGCACTTGCATCGATTTCGATCTTCAACGATACTGTCACATACATGGGAGGTTCCTACTTGTATTCTTGTGTTTTTGCTTACAGTCGCAACCTCTTGTTCTTTTTTCAACCCTTAGCACCCGATAGTTGGTGGAACCTCCAGGAAATAACCTATTGCATTGCAGAGGTTTTTCATGCACAATAGAGAACAATCCGAAGGTTGTTTGAAAGAAAGATAGGTTTTTCTACGTATGCCGCCCGAATTCAACTTATTAGACATATTCCTTCTCGTGTTTATCGGCATGGGACCCCTCAAAGTATTGGTGGTATACATAGCGCTGACGAAGGAGTTCAGTTCTGAGCTGCGACGCAAGGTAGCACAAAAGATGGTTTTTACCGCAACCATCGTCTCTATCGTGCTTCTGGTCGCTGGCGTATTGATTATGAAAATCCTGCACTTTACGACAGGCGCGCTCTCGATTGCTGGAGGACTGATCCTGCTCCTACTCGCCCTCTCTATGGTATTGGGCTCCGCCGAGAAGAAAGAGCATGAGAGCCCGTTAAGTGAGGAGGCTGTGATGAGCATGGCTATCTATCCACTGGCCATTCCTCTCCTGCTCAATCCGGTTGGAATCGTAACCCTCACCGTCTTCTCTGCCGAGTCACAGGGGTTGCTCCAGATAGGAGCGCTGATCATTATGGTGTTAATCGTTGCAGCTATCGACTTCGGTGTGTTCCTGATCTCCCACCGTCTTTATAAAAACGTTTCTACCGAACGCATCATGGTCACTGAGAAACTGCTCGGTATATTTCTGGCGGCATTAGCCGTTCAGTTGATGGTCGATGGCCTCGTGGATTTACATATCATCAGCGCAATTGTGCATTAATCTCCAGCGTAGAATTTTGAGAACACTGCAAGGGTTGACGAGAATGCATATGGGATGGAGAGCACTGGCCGATTCGTCTCTCTGTACACCTCTTTCCCACCCCTTGAACTTTCTTTTTGCACTGTGTATAATATAACCATGGTTATTAATAAATATAATTATGGTTATTTCACGTCATCAGAGGGTAAGGCGCTCCCTGGAGGAGAGGCATAGGAAGAAAATGGACTCACCTGACACAACAGAACCCAACCCCGAGGTAAACAGCGCCAGGAGGTTTCGTCGTCCCACCCTCATCTTTCTCATGGTGATAGCCTTCCTGAACACGATGGGGATCGGGATCCTCAGTCCGGTCCTGCCCTTTCTAGTACGACAGTATATTAGCAACGAGAATACCCTGGCGATAGCGATAGGATTGCTCATCGCCACCTACTCCCTCTGCCAGTTCATTGCGTCCCCTGAGCTGGGTGCACTGAGTGATCGCTTTGGTCGCCGCCCGCTCCTGCTGATTTGCCTGCTCGGTTCAGCGATCGGCTACGGGTTGTTTGGTCTCGGTGGAGCGCTCTGGGTACTCTTCCTGGGAAGGATTATCGATGGCCTGACCGGCGGCAACGTGAGCATTCTGTTTGCCTACATAGGAGATATCAGCAGGCCGGAAGAGCGTGCGAAATACTTCGGTCTATTTGGCGCAGCATCGGGCGCAGGCTTTATCGTTGGTCCGGTGCTCGGCGGCTTCACGGCCCAGATAAGCTATGCAGCACCGGTGTACCTGGCAGCAGCGATTTTCGTAGCCACTGCTGTCTGGGGGTACTTCACTTTTCCCGAAAGCCTTGACAAAGAACACCGCGCCGCACGAACCAGCCTGGTGGGGCTGAATCCGTTCAAACAACTGCGTAGCGTGTTTTCCATGCCGCAGTTGCGCTGGTTATTGCTGGCTACTTTCTTCTTCGCGTTCCCCTTTGCAATGTTCGCGACCATCTCCGCTGTGCTGCTCAAAGACAGTCTGGGATGGAATCCCGTCAGTATCGGTCTGGTGTATTTCGCGGTCGGTATCGGGGATATTCTGATGCAAGGGGTCCTGATCGGACGCCTCTTGCCGATCTTCGGCGAGGTCAAGCTGACAATCGGGGGGCTGGTCTGTGAAATAATTGCTTACCTGTTGATCGGGTCCATCGCGTTTGTCCCCTCACCGCTCTTCCTGTGGGCCGGGATCGTGTGCTACACGGTTGGTTCTGGGCTGCTCGAACCCTCGCTAAGCGGCCTGGTCTCGCGAGCTGCCGGGCCACGCCAACAGGGGGTCGTACAGGGCGGCAATCAGTCGATCCAGGCATTGGCGCGTATTCTTGGACCTGTGTGTGGCGGCTTGTTGTATGCGCAGATTGGTCATGCATCGCCATACTGGTTTGGGGCTGTCATTGTCGGCCTGGCCATCCTCGCCACGAGCTTTGCAGTCCCATCTCTTCAAGCAAATCAGTCCAGGCCCGGCACAGCTCAATCTGAAATGCGCGACATTCTCTCATGAACTATTCAGTTTCTTCAGAATACTTTATACAACAGCTGTCTTCTTCCAGGTGAGGTAATAGCGCCACAACAGGTGCTTCCTCTTGGCATGCTGAGGTATACTAAGAACACAAGACATGCCCTTGCTGGATAAACTTGTGCTGAGCGTCAGCGAAGTATCCGTAACGTGCTCGATAAATCAGCAATGTGCTCGATAAATCGGCACTCTACACTGTAGAGAGGCGATTTATCGCCCTCGTACCCTCGACTATGCACTTTAACGAAATAACAGGAATATTGTCAACGGACGCAGCAAATCCGTAGGGCCCGATTATGGACTTTAACCAAATAATCCGCCCATCCGTAGGGGCCCGATTTATCGCGCCCACCGCCGATTTATCGGCCTTCGCTGGATTTCCCGATATCCGCATTAAAAAGTTAATCTGCATTATCGAGGCCACCGCCGATTATGCATATTACCAATTAAGATCGGGAATTCGTACCCATTGTAGGGGCGGGAGTGGTGCGGATGCAGGGTGGGGGCGCTTGCGCCGCCCTCGTCCTCCCTGCGGCTCAATTACCGCCTTTGGTTGTTAAAAAGCATTATCGGCCCTCGCTGGATGTTCCGCTATCCAGATTATTGTGTTAATAGTCATTATCGAGGGGCGAGCGAAGCGAGAAGGAGAGAGCCTAACACCATGAATCAGCGTTTTCGCGCACAGGCACTGACGGTTAAACATCAGCACGAGCATAAGCAAGCAAGCGGCATCAAAAAATTAGATTGCAGAATGAAACATACTTGAAACAGATCACCTCTAACGAAGCCACTGAAGCGGGATTAAGACTGTAGAGTGCGGATTTATCCAGCACGTCGAAGTGAGGAGAGCAATATGCCCATTGAGATTCAAGTAGGACCGCCAGGCATTACCATCAGCCAGGGGCGCACCTTCATGGTCACCGATCAACGTGGAGAGATCCATCCACGAACCGATTCCGGAGTCTATGCCATCGACACACGCTTCATCAGTTCCTACCGTTTCTATATCAATCGCGAACCCTGGAACCTCGTCAATTCCAGCCAGCTCAGTTTCTACGCTGCGCGTTTTTATCTGACGAATCCCGAAATCAGCACAGAGGATGGCGATTTTGAGGCGAATACCATTGGTTTGACGATAGAGCGGACCGTTGAAGAGGGCATCCACGAAGATTTTGACATCGTGAACTACACTGGCAAAAAGATCAGTTTCTTTCTGGAGCTGGCGTTTCGCTCAGATTTTGCCGATCTCTTCGAGGTGAAATCAAAACGCCTCGTCCAGCGTGGCAGGATATTCACTGATTGGAATAAGCGCGAGCGAAGACTGCGCACCTCCTACGATCACCAGGATTTTCATCGTGCTGTTATTTATTGGGTTTCGAACACGGATGTGCCTGTTGATTTCGCAAATGGACGCATCGTTTTCGAGATCGATCTGGAACCGGGCCAGGGGTGGCATACCTGTGGCGAACTAATACTTGAACATGGACAACATATTAAAAAATCTGCCTATGGCCACAGGTTTCCTGAGCAACATGAAGAGCCGGTGAGCAGGCTGAATGAACTCCAGGCACACTGGCTCAGCAGTTGCCCGCAACTACTGACCCCGAATGACCATGTCTACCGTATGTATCGCCAGGCGGTCGAGGACATGGGCGCGCTCCGCATCTACGACCTGGACGTATCTGACGAGGAGTGGGTGCCCGCAGCCGGCGTACCCTGGTTTGTCACGCTCTTTGGACGCGATAGCCTGATCGCCTCCCTCCAGAACATGAGCATTTCAACAAACTTTGCGCGTGGAGCATTGAAACGGCTGTCCGAGTACCAGGCCACTGACCGCGATGATTGGCGTGATGCGCAACCTGGCAAAATCCTGCATGAAATGCGCTTTGGCGAACTGGCGCATTTCCATAAAGTTCCACATACGCCCTATTATGGCACGGCTGATGCAACTATCCTCTACTTACTGGTGCTTTCCGAAACGTACCGCTGGACTGGCGATGTCAATCTGCTTAAGGAGTATCGCAAGTTCGCCGAGGCCTGCCTGGACTGGATTGATCAATATGGCGACCTGGACGGTGATGGCTTCCAGGAATATAAAACTTACTCGTCGCTCGGCTACGAGAATATAGGTTGGAAGGATGCAAGAGATGCGGTCGTGTATGCCGATGGTAGCCAGGTGAAGCAACCTAAGGCCCTGTGCGAGCTGCAAGGCTACGTCTACGATGCAAAAATCCGTATGGCAGAAGTCTTTCAGGTCCTTGGTGATGAGACGCGATCGCAAGCACTGCTCCAGCAAGCCGGGACATTGAAGCGCAATTTTAACCAGTTATACTGGATGGAAGATGAAGGCTACTTTGCCTATGGACTTGATCCTGAGAAGAGGCAGATTACGTCCATCGCATCGAATGCGGGACACTGCCTGTGGAGCGGCATAGCTGACCAGGATAAGGCGGAGCGGACCGCCAGGCGACTTTTGCAAGATGATATGTGGAGCGGCTGGGGAATTCGCACGCTCTCAGCTAAGAATCCCGCCTATAATCCATTCTCGTACCAGCTTGGCTCCGTCTGGCCTCACGATAATGGCATTATTGCCGCCGGGCTTAAACGCTATGGCCTGGCTAACGAAGCCAACCAGGTGATCCGTGGAGTGTTCGATGCAGCGCGACGCTTCGAGGCGTATCGCTTACCAGAAGTCTTTGCCGGTTTGAAGCGGAGGGGTAAAACGACTGATTTTCCCGCGCTCTATCCCCCTGGGGCGAACATTCCCCAGGCCTGGGCCTCGGGCAGCGTCTTTCAAATGCTGCAGGCCATACTCGGGCTGCATGCCGATGCTCCCCACAAGCGACTTTACTTGAATCCTGCGCTTCCCGAGTGGCTGCGGGAACTACAGTTGAAGCATCTGCGTGTTGGTCCCTGCTTGTTCACCTTCAACTTCTGGCTTGAGGGAGGCCGCTCACACTGGGAAGTGTCAGATATGACGGTGGATCAAGGGGTAGCGCAGGACAATATTATCCAGGTGATGGATGAGCCAGCCAGTAACTATATGCTTCCAAGTTGATGATGTGCCCGTAGGGGCGGGTGCGGTGGTGGAGATGGGTGGGGGCGCTTGCGCCGCCCTGGTCTCTCACGCCTTGGCTGGAATTATCTAGGATACCAGCCATTCCTCTGCATCCTTGATCACATATCGATACCCTTGCTCTGTTAGAAACAGCTGGCGATTGGCCGAAAACTCCTGGTCGCGCGTATCACGGGTTACAATCGAGTAGAAGTACGCAAGTCCGCCATCTTGCTTGGGACGCAGGATGCGCCCTAAGCGCTGCGCTTCCTCCTGGCGTGAACCGAACGTGCCCGATATCTGAATGGCGACATTCGCTTCTGGCAGGTCAATTGCGAAGTTTGCCACTTTGCTGACAATCAAACGCTTGATTTCGCCGCGACGGAACTGCTCATACAGCTTTTCTCGCTGCTTGTTCGGTGTTCGACCCGTCAATAAAGGGGCTACCAGTGCTTCAGAAAGCACTTCAAGCTGGTCGATGTATTGACCAATAATTAAAACCTGGTCATCTCGATGACATTCAGCAAGAAACCGCGTCACCTTAAACTTTTCTCCGCTCTCGGCTGCAATCCTGTATTTCTCACGTTCGTCGGCGATGGCATAATGCAATTGCTCGTCTTCGGTCATCCCAACTCGTATCTCGTGGCATTCAGCGGTAGCAATCCAACCCTGCCGCTCTAATTCACGCCAGGGCACATCATATTTTTTGGGGCCGATCAAACTAAATACATCGGCTTCCCGCCCATCCTCTCGCACCAGGGTCGCTGTCAGACCCAGGCGCCGGCGTGCTTGAATCTCTGCGGTAATACGGAAGACAGGCGCGGGCAATAAATGCACCTCGTCATAGATAATCAGGCCCCAATCATAGCTGGTGAAGAGCGCGAAATGGGGAAAATCCTCTTCCTCTGATTCCTGCCTTTTTCCATCAGCTTGCTCCCTGGTACCTGGGCGGCGGTGCGTGAGAATCTGGTAAGTGCTAACTGTGATTGGGCAAATTTCTTTGCGATCTCCTGTGTACTCACCTACCATCTCCGGTGGGACATCTGTCTTGTCGATAATTTCTTGTATCCATTGCCTCACCGCGATTGTATTAGGGGAAAGGATCAGCGTGGCGCGTTGTATATCAACCATTGTGACTAAACCAACTATAGTTTTGCCTGCCCCACAGGGTAATACGATGACTCCGCTCCCTCCACTGGGCGCACCTCCCGCATAGAAAGCAGCCGAGGCGCTATACTGGTATGCTCGTGGCTCAAACAGGTTCCCCCCCGCTGTGGCTGGCCGCAGCTTCATAGGCAGTGGGGAACCGTCTGTATAGCCAGCCAGGTCTTCAGCAGGGAAGCCAATGTGGATCAGCGCTTGTTTGATGTGTCCTCGGCGCGAGGCGTTTACCTGAATCGTGTGGCTGTTCAACTGGCGCAGCAGAAAAGCCTTTGTACGCTTGTGATGCATAATCTCGGTGATAAGAGCTGCATCGTCAGCAGTGAGGAGCAGCGCATCCCCTTCCCGGATCAGCTTGATGCGCCCATAGCGGCTGGTATATTCACGGATATCGAAAGCGATATTTGAAGGAATATCATACTTGCTATAGCTTGCCAGCACCTCTAGAATCGTTTGCGCGCTCAAGCCGCCGGCGGCAGCATTCCAGAGCGATAGCGGCGAAAGGCGATAGGTGTGAATATGTTCGGGTGACTTTTCTAACTCGGCAAACTGGGCGACCGCATCTCTTGCCACATCATATTGCGGGTGATCGACCTCTAACAATATGCTGCGGTCGCTTTGAACAATCAATGGATTCCCTGGATTCATACTTGCCTGTTATACTGCCCTTTCAAAACAAATGTCTTGATTGCTGCATCTTCATGCAGCACACCGCACTCAAAGAGTGTGTGGCGGAGGCCCCGCAACGAACCGCTGGTAGATGTTGACCGCGCTGTTCTCATCGCGGTCCATCACCAGGCCGCAGTTCTCGCAGCGATACGTCCGCTTCCAGAGGGGCATATCCTGCTTGTTTTTGCAGACATGACACATCCTGGTTGTATCGCGTTCGTCAATTATAGAGAGTTCTTTCCCAAAACGCAAACACTTGTATCCAAGCATCTGCACAAAGCCAAACAGACCCCAATCATTGTAGACCATACGATTGCGGATGCGCCGCTTGTTCCGCTCTTTGGGGGTCTCGTCCTCTTGCTTTTTGATGACCATCTGCCTCTGGGAAAGATCGCCGATCACCACAGCCCTTTCAGCCAGTCGGTGTGCGATGAGATGGGAGGCTTTGTGCAGACAGTCACGCTGTTTGTTGCGCTTGCGTTCTGCTACCCGCTTGTACACCTGGGAGAGATGGATGTACCTGCGCGACTTCTTCTTACAGCGATCACGCTTGGAGCGGATTTTGTCCAGTTGCCGGTTGTACCAGCGATAGCCCTTGAACCCGCCGATGTAGTAGAAGCGCCCCTGGTCGTTGAAGCCCGTTGCCAGGGTCTTGATGCCCAGGTCAAAGGCTACGATGCCGTCGTCACGTATGGCGCGTGCCTTGTGTTTTTTGCGGCTCTTGCGGGGCTTGTGCTCACTGTCCTGGTTGTTTTGTTCCGTATCGTCATACACAAACGAACAGTAATAGTTCCCATGTGCATCTCTTGAAACGGCTACCTCGTGAAAGTGCTCAGGAGGGGTCTCGGTGAGATGTGCCACAACATTCGGGTAGCGTTTGGGTCCATAATTGCCACCGCCTCCGGTAGGTAAGATGATGGCGTTGCCCTGTACTTCCAGGTACGCGGCAGGATAGCAGAGGGTAAAGAACTGATGGCGTGGTTTGACTCGTGGGAACCCCGGTTTCTCTCCTGACTCTACGCGTCGGAAGAAGCCTTGCATGGCTTTGTCCAGGCGGAAGTACACCTCCCCTAAGAGCTTGCCGTAGACAAAGGGTAGCTCCGGGTCATACTGCTTGCTCTCTTGCAAGGACTTCTTGGCCTCGTAGACGTTCCAACGCTCTCCATTCCGTAGCCGCATCACCCACCAGTTGTACAGCCCTCGACACTTGTCCTGCATGAATTCCAAAGCCTGAGCGTCTTGTGCAGAGACTTCTATTTTGATCTTCTTACATAGAAACATGTGGATGTTACTCGCTCTTCTTTTCGTTAGGTCTCCATTCTTCCCTCGTCGCCTGCTGCTGGATGGCGGCTGGAACAACAGGCTCAGGCTGCCACCAGCAGGTGGATACGTACGGGGTCAGCGGGCAGCCTGGCCCCATCCGTCCACAAGCCGGTGATCTGGATAAGGATACCGGTGAGATGGTCTTGTTCCTGTTGCCGCAATAGCTGGATGGCCTGCTGCCTGGACAATCCGGCAATCAGCCTCGTAAGGCGCGCTTGCTCGACTGCACTTACCTGGTAGACCCATATCCCCTGTCCACTCACGAGCAAGGTGAGGGCCCCCGGTTTGGCATGTGGGGGTACTCCTGCTTGCGTGAGGTTGGCGCTGATTGTGCCATGCAGGGAGTAGCCTGTGCCCAGGGTCGTAGCAGCTTGCTGCATGAGCGCGTTAGTGACCAGGCGCTCTACTGCCTGGTGATCGTAGACCTGGCCGTGGCAGGTGACTGAGACGCTCACCCTTACCTGGCTAGCATTACTCCCAACCGGGTGATCGGGGATCACCGCTGGCCGGCACTGCACCGATCCCGCAAGGCGTTCATTCGGGTGTATCTCCCCTTGTAGGCTGGACCGGGTCTCTGGTGTGAGCGCAGCCAGGAGCGGCCCTGCCACCTGGTCGATATCCTCCTGGGTTACCATCGGATAGTCGTAGGCGTATTGCCCGCCATGAAAGGCGGCGGTGTTCTTGACCGAAACCCCAGCCGCACAGCAGAGGCCGTTGAGATCAAGTGGAGCAATGTTGCCCTGCGGTCCGATCTCGTTGGCATGAGCAGGAACGGTGATGATACCGAAGGTCGGGGGATTGCCCGCAGGGATCGCTGCCGGGGCCTCGGTCACAACCTCGACACCATTAGCCCCGGTGAGGACGGTCCCTGCTGTGATGGTTTGGGCATAGGGGGCAGCATTGTAGAAGGTGAGCGTGCCCTCCCCTGCCCGGGCAGGAGCATGGCCGGTACCGGTAGTAGGGACGGCCTGGTTCTGTGTCGGGCTACTTGCCGACAAAAGGCGTGCGGTGACCTGCTTGTGTGCCGGGTCAAGGGCGCCGGTCGGGAGGGCTGTGACGGTGAGTGTTGTTGAAATTGCCTTTGCCTCGGGGGTAATCGTCACTGTCGCCGCAAGGCTCACCCTGGGGGCAACGAGCACGGCAACGAGGACCAGAGCGCAGAGATACAGGAAGAGACCACTGCCTAGCCCTGCAAGGAAGAACATCTGGCGACGAGGACTCCATCGAGCAGCAGGCACGATGGACGAGGAGGGGAACGGGGTGGTGCGGTAGAGATCATCGGGTGTCGGAATGGGGTTGGTGATCACAGGGTAGCTGTGCTCCTGTCCTGGTTCTGCTGGCGGTGGAGGTGGTGCTATCGGCTCTTTTGCTACCTCTCCTCCTTTTTCTTCTTCAGATTGGCGCTCGTGTGTTTCCTCCTTGTTACCCTCACTGGTCATAGAGGCAAGCATCAGGGTAGCCTGGTACTCTACTGCGGGTGGCGTCGTCGCCGCCATCGCGGCTGTAGGCAGTACCGGGGCATGCGGGTCTACTGCTCCCCCCATGGAAATGCGCGGCAGGATGATCGGGCGCGGCTCACGCCCCTTCTGCGCAGGCCCCATGAGGGCCATTGGTACCGCCTCCCCTGGCCTGGCTTTGGCAACCGGCCCGGTGCTAGGAGAGTGCTGCTGTGGCTGCTCGTTGTCTGCGAGAAGCCTATCGTCATGCGTCTGCTGCATGGCCTCTTTTCCTTTCTTGCTTGCTACTAATGCTGCTGGCTGGCTGCCTGGAACGTGCCCTGCTTGTTGAATAGGACAATGGCACTTTCCCCGTAGTGGATCAACATGTCAGGCGTGCCATCATGATCGACATCCTCAAAACTGAGGGTCACCACCTGCTGGTCTGCTCCGTCGCCGCTCAAGGTTGGACCGGCATAGAAGACTGCCTTAGAGGGGTCTCCTGCGGGCAGTTCAAAGACGTCGATGTGTCCATACAGGTTGACTGCCAGGAAATGACTTGGGTGTGCACGCGAGTCATGGTTGTGCCCGACCACGGCATCCGTCTGGAACGTGCGGGGATAGCCATACGTCCAGCCGTCCTGCACGTGCTCCCACCAGCCTCCCAGGCTCTGCAGGCCTACGACCAGGGCAGTCATGGTCAGCATGCCGGTCACGAGGTAGAGCAGCCAGGGTTTGCTGCGTCGCCTGGGAGCGCCCTGCTCGTATGCCTGTGGCGAGGTGCGACCAGACGCATCCCCGCTCAGGCGCTGGCGGCGCACCTGTTGCGGGGGAGTAGGCAGCGCAACCTGCTCCCGATGCCGTTTTGGCAGGGTGTCCTGGTAGCGAATGGCGCTGCGAGGCATGCGATGGTGTGCGCCACCATGATCTCCATCGAGCAGCTCGTCGTCCAGGTCATCATACGCCTGGGTCACCCGCGCCTGCTGGGCCGGACGAGACGAGGTATATGTCTGCCGTGCTGGCGCGGAGAGTGGGCCAGCGTCCTCCCAACAGGGGTCATCTTCCAGGTGCCAGCCAGATGTCAGCCCGTTGACCTGCGAGGCAGCGCTACGCTTCTGGATAACCCCGGACGCATCACGATAGTGCTCAAAGCGAATGGGCTTGGGGGCAAGCGGGTCATCGGCTGCCTGCTGTGGCGGCTGCTGCTGGTTTGTCGCCGTAGAACGGCCATGCTGGGCAAGCTGTTCGCGCAGAGAGGCCATCACTCCACCACCTCCTCCTGTGTGCCGGTCTGCTGCCACTGCTGCCGCTTGCGCTGCTTGGCTGTGCTGTATGCGCTGAGCACCTGCTGGTGCAAGAGGCGTCGCCGGCTTTGGTGCCACTGCACCTGCGCCAGCAACGTACGGATGGTCTGGAGGCTCTCGGGGTCCTGCTGCCGGTGGTCGTTGCCCGCCAGGTCCAGCCAACTGAGTGCCTGCTGCCACTGGTCAAGGGCGCAGTCCAGGTCTTGCACGGCTCGCTCGAGCCAGAAAGCAGCCTGGTGCCAGCGTCCGCGTTCTCGCTCGTCGGCTGCCCAGGTATGATGCTGCAAGGCGCGTGCTTCCCAGAAGAACCCCCCAAAGGCGTTGCTGGTCGCCATGAGGGCAGAGGTGGTGAGCGCCTCCTTGCCAAAGTCGGCCCACTGCTGCCTAATTTCGTGCAGCGGCATCCACAAGGTCGAGAGGGTAGAAAGATCAGGAAAAGAAGCGCGGGAAGCACACGCAGCAAGAGTGTCCTGCTGCTCTTGTGGTGGTAGTGGTTGTTGCGATGGAAAGGTGGTGGTCATGGGAAGAAGACTCCTTTCGTTCGAGGGAGCGTAGGCGGGGAGTCGCAGGCCATCAGGAGTGCCGCACGGAGCACGCATACGGCATAGCCTGCTTGCTCCCATGCACGCACTAGAGGGTTTTGCCCTGGATGATGAGCGTTGCCTCCGCCTGCGTGATCAGACCTTGCTCGACGGCCTCATGCACCTCGGCGAGCAACCGAGAGTCTTCATGACAGCCGCAGGTCGGGTCAATGTTACAAAAGGGATGGTCGTCAGTGCGAATGATCTCGTCCTCCATTAGGACGATAAGGGGGTGTTGCTGTTGGTCGTGCTTTGCCACGAGGGTCACGGTCCTTTCTGTGTCTTTAGAACACATGTTTGGATTGACCGCCGGTTCCGTGGCGCATATACTATGCGGTGAGAACCGGGCGGATGCTACAACGGTGACGACGGTTCTCAAGGCTGGTATAGCGTCTGACCACGCTATGCCAGCAAACGCATTACAATTCCACTCTACAAAGCCAGGTCCTACGAGGATTCCCTACAATGACACTTTCGCATCTAGTCAAGACTCTGATACGAGCTACAACCATCCAAAACCTGCTCAGTATCAAAATAGTTTGCTAATATATTGCGTCGCCTCCATGTGTGAAGTATATCACAGAAAAACCGTAAAATCAAGTCTTATACTGATAAAAAACGTTTTTTATCGGAAAATGTGTATACGCTGGTAGATCAAGCTCTCTGTTGACAGAAACCGTTACTTGTCGCAAAATACGGTCATCAGTTATTGGTATTGGAGGCGTTATGGATACCTTAGACCAGTTGCGAAAACGTGCCGGTTTGCGAGTTAATGAGTTAGCTGATCTAGCCGATATTTCAGAATCCTCACTGCGCAAAATGATACGGGGTGAGGCTGTTAGCGATGTTCTAGTTTACAAAGTGTTGCGAGTTCTATCCGAACGTCTTAGGCGTGAAATAACTCTCAATGACGTGAGTGGACTCAATATCTTAGAATAATTCCTAGTAATGAGCTTGATAAATTTAGGCGAGAGAGCTTAACCGAGTAATTGGCTATTTGTCTCTGTTAAGATAAGTCGCCTTTGGTAAGTACGTTCTGGAGATTGGAAGCTATATAACCAGCAGAAATATAGATATTAGGAGACTTGTGTCTGGCTTGCTAAATCAATCAAGATGGAAAGGTAAACAGTATTACATTTATGCTCTTATTGATCCGAGAGACAAACTTGTACGTTACATTGGTATATCAACAGACCCTAAGCACAGGCATCGTCAGCATTCACGCCGTGGTTACAACCGTTGTATCTGGAGGTGGGCCAGAGAGTTAGAGCTTTTGGGAAAGTCTCCTGTTTTACATATAGTAGTGACAATTAACAGAGAGGCAGAAACATCAGATGATGCCTTTAGGCAGATCGTTTCTGAGCGAGAGGCGTATTGGATAGGTGAGTACCTGCGTTTAGGTGCCCCGCTCTTCAATACATTCGGCATCACCAAACGCTACCCGCATTTTCATATAAATGATACACCCACATCTCTCGATGATGCTGTTGCAGGAGTACCAGCCGCCAACAAGAGCAGGCAGGAAAAACGCGAAAGAGCACAAGGAGAGATTTTTCTCGTTAAGAAAACGAGGGTTGATGGATATATGACCATA
>Ga0187846_10000571_pt1 | contig 21287 bp, 17 predicted proteins | sample TC_taG_FD_161473 | JGI IMG/M metagenome (GOLD analysis project Ga0187846, IMG submission 161473) | Biofilm microbial communities from the roof of an iron ore cave, State of Minas Gerais, Brazil - TC_06 Biofilm (v2) | ecosystem: Environmental > Terrestrial > Deep subsurface > Cave > Wall biofilm...
CCGGTTCGCGGATCTGTAAACGCCTGCGCGAGCCGCTTGGTTGCCGCCTTGGAATTATAGCCAGGCGGGAACATCCATTCAGGCCGCGCGAAGGAGCCAAAGCCGCCGCCGTAGACAAAACCGCGCCCAAGCTCCTGAGCTTTCTCCTCGGTTTCGGCCACTGCTATCGTCTGCAGATAGCCGAAGTTTTCGGACCCTGCCTGATAGCCGTTCCGTTCGGCCACGTCGGCATAGAGATTACACATTTCGATGGTCGGTTCGATGTTGGTGCACAAGGCGACGTAGGGATAGCGATGTTCGGCGCACCAGACGACCGTTTCCGGACTCACAATCCCCGGGATCCAAATCTGCGGCCGCGGCTTCTGTATCGGCAGGATCCAGGGGTTCACGAAGCGATAGTGATAGTGCTCGCCTTCGTAGCGCCAGGGCCCGGGCGTCGTCCATGCCTTGACTACGAAATCGTGAGCTTCGTTGAAGCGTTCGCGGTTGAAAGCGGGATTGGCGTTATTGGCGATCGACTCGCTGCCCGCCCCACGGACCCAGCCAGGCACCAGGCGGCCGCCCGAGATAACATCAATCATCGCCAGCTCTTCAGCCAGCCGCAGCGGATCGGCGACTGGTAACGGGTTGCCCAGCAGAACGATCTTCACCCGCTTGGTAATACGGGCGAGGACGGCGGCCTCCACGTCCATCACCGAGCCCATACAAAATGGGGTCTGATGATGTTCGTTTAGCATGACCCCGTCGAAACCTAACTCCTCGGCATAGATGCGCTCGTCGAAATATTCATGGTAGAGCTGATGCCCCTTGCCCGGATCAAAACCGGTGTCGCCCATGTTGGCGAGGCCGAAGTAGCTGTTCTGGTTGGAAATGATGTCGTCTTCGCGCACGTGGAAGTACGGGCGCTCAGAGAAGGTCATTATATGCATCTCGGATCCTCCTTCGGCCTTCTCAGGCCAAAAATCTTTGCACGCGTTGGCTGAACTCCGCCTGTTTCTCAATCTCCGGCCGATGACCGCACCGGTCCAGCACCATCAACTCCGAGCCGGTGATCGATTTGTGGTAGACCTCACCCGCGCCCAGCGGCACGATACGGTCTTGACGCCCCCAAATCAAAAGAGTCGGTAGACCCGCTACTCCCTCCAGCAATTGAGGCAGACTGGGATTGAACAGATATGGCTGCCAGGCGATACGCGATGTCTCGGCCCTGGCATCCTCCCATGCTTCAAACTGCTCGGGCGAATGCGCGCCGCCATATAGCTTAGCGAACTCGGCAGTCCCCTTTTGATCATGAACACTGGCGTTGAGGTAGTTGCGAGCCGTAACCGTGAACAAATCGGCGATTTCTCCCTCCGGCGGCTTGATGCCCGTGGCACCGACCAGGATCATGTGGCGAAACTGTTTGGCGTCGTTTACCGCCATTTCAGCCGCAATCCAGCCGCCCAGCGAAAACCCTATCACATCAATTGGGGTGAGCCGCTGTTCGCGGATAAGGCGCGAATAAAAGCAGGCAAGGTCACGAATATTCCTGATCCATCTAATTTGCTGAGATTTGCCGAAGCCGGGATGCTGAGGAATCGTCAGGGTATGTGAGCCCGCGAGTTCAGTGTGCCACTGCAACCATCCCGGGTCGCCGAGTTCTTCATGCAGCACCAGCACCGGCTGGCCACTGCCTCCTTGGACAACTGTCAGACTATTATCCCCGACGCGCAGGGTCTGTTCTTTCCCCTCGGGTGTTGCCATGGCTATTGACACCTCCTGCGGAGCACCTTTTGTGGTGCTGATTGGAGCCGCCGGCTCAACCGCGACTCGAAAACGGGAATTGCAAATCTGCGCGATTCGCCACTCGACCAGTACCATCGTTGGCCGACTGGCCGCAATGGTAAACAAACACCCGACCCGACTATTTCAAACATTAACTGTTACCGCTTGCAACGGTCAGCCGCTTTCCCATGCCCCCCGGCATTGACCTCCGGAAAGGCAGTCACTTGGCGAGCGCAAGCTTGCACTCCACGGAATTCACAGCAGACCACGCTGCTGCTTCAGCTCAGCGATCAGAGCTGGTCAGGACGGCGGCCTATTTGATGCGGGAGGCCACCTGCTCAAATTTACCGTCCTGACGCTCGATCGCCCATCGCTCGGGCGTGTGTCCCTCCTGGCGCGTCCATAGCCGGCCTTGGGCGTCGCGCGCATGATTGTCGTCCACCAACTCAGCCTGAATCCGATCCCATCCACGCAACAGCGTAATAGTTGCCATAATGTTTGCTCCCCTACGTTTAAGCCCACAGCGCATCCTCATCGCTGGGCGGAATGCCGAAGGCAGCGCGGCCTAACATTTCGAGGGTCTCATCGCTGTCCGGCGGATGGTAAAGCCCCGCCCGCGCGTCACGAAAATAGCGCTCCAGCGGCAAGCGTTTGAAATATGACGAACCTCCGACGGCGCGCAATGCGAGGTCAACCACCCGGGTTGAGTTCTCGATTGCTATCATGCGGGCCGCGCAGCTTTTGATCGCCCAGTTTTGCGGATCTTCGAGGTCGGCTTCAGCCGCCGCCTTCCACATCGCGGCGCGAGCCCCCTCAATCAGCATGTCCATCTCGCCCACCTTGTTATACACACTCGGCAGATGGCTCATCGGCTTTTTCAAGGGGAAGCGAGGCCGCTCGCGCATGAAATCGACTACAAAGTTACGCGCTGCCAGCGCTATCCCGATATACGGCGCACCGATGGTGAATGCAGCCCGAAAAAATAGCAGAGTCACGCCGCCGCGCGTAAACGTTGGCCGCTGCAACATCAGAGCAGAATCCGGCACAAAGGCATCTTTCATTTCAGTGCTGCGCGAGGCGGTGGCCCGCATCCCCATCGTGTGCCAGTCATCTTTGAACACCAGCCCGGGGGTGTCCTTGGGGGGAATTACGAACGTGATGATGCTTTCCCCCTGCGGTGCATCGACCCAAGTCGCTTCGCTGAAGTAGAGGTCGAGCGCGATCGACTGGGTGCCGAAAATTTTTCGGCCGCTTACTGCCCAGCCGCCATCGATCCGCCGCGCGATGGCGCGTGGGCGCAGGACCGGCACCGCATTGTCGGGCTCGGATGCCGAGCCGCCACAAATCAGCCGGCCAGCAGCGATCTGCCGGAGCTTGGCTTCGACCCTAGCACCCTTAAACTTGCGCCAGATATCGACCAGCAAGCCGATAGCGTTGAGGTGCATATTGATAGCGAGCGAAGTTGCGCCACAGCCCTCAGCTAGACGTTCCTGGGCCTTGACGCGCTGAAGGATGGTGGCCCCCAAACCACCCAACTCCTCTGGGATAGTCATAATGCTGTAGCCGCGTTCGCGCAGCCGGGTGTAGTTTTCGTAGGGGAAGGATTCCTCCTCGTCGTGCTGCGCCGCACGATCGGCAAACTCATCGGCCAGCCCCGCCGCCAGATCGATAAAATATTGGTCACGCTCGCTATGAAGCTGATTCATTACACGCCCTCGCGGAAGCAGGCTGTTGAAAAAGTCTTCACAGCCTGCTTCCCCCTCTGTAGTCTCCCCCGCAAGCGGGAGAGAGCTGAAGGAACGAAACCGGCTTTTAGCGCAGGTGTTGAGATCGACCATCCCCGGACAGACCAGGAGCAAACCTTTCTAAACACCCCGCTAGGAAGCTCAATTATCGCCGTACGCGCCGGATCGCAACCGCTACGAACACTTTGCAAAACGGTGCGCAATTTCCGATAAAGGATGATGCGGCACAAGTTTTATCTTCGATGGACGGCTTCGACGGGAGGGTAGACCATGGCAGAGCATCGGGTAATTTCGGCTGACTCGCACTTTGTGGAACCGCCCAACATGTGGGCCGAGCGCATCGACAAAAAATTCCGTGATCGCGCACCCCATACACAAAAGGGTCATAATGGAATGGAGGGCGAATTTTTCATTTGTGAAAACATCCAGCCCGTTCCGGTGGCGGGCTTCTTCGGCTCTGGTAAGACCGCCGAAGAGCTGCCGGAGCATCGTAAGCGCGGCTTCGACGCCGCTCCCAAGAGCGTTTGGGAACCGGCCGAACGACTCAAAGAGCAGGACCGGGACGGGGTTGATGCCGAAGCGCTATACACCTCCATGGGCATGCTGCTGTTCGGGCTTGACGACGCGGAACTTCGGTCGGCGTGTTTCCGCGGCTTCAATGATTGGGCGGCGGACTACTGTAGTTACAACCCCAAACGCCTGATCGGCCTAGGCACGCTTGAACTAGGCGATATTCCGGCGGCAGTGAAAGAATTGGAGCGTTGCGCGAAAATCGGCATCCGCGGCGTACTCATCTGGGGCGCACCCCCAGACGACAAGCCATACGGGCATCCTGAATACGATCCGTTCTGGGCTGCAGCGCAGGAACTCGAGATGCCGCTGTCCCTGCATATCCTGACAGAGCGGCGCGGCGTCAGGATCGATCGCACTCATGTGTTGCGGCGATATATGTCACTCCCGCATGCGATTCAGATATCTTTTGCGGATCTTGTTATTGGCGGTGTGCTGGAGCGCTATCCACGTCTCAAGTTGGTATCGGCCGAGAATGATATTTCATGGTTGCCGCATTTCTGTTACCGGCTAGACCACGCCTACGATCGGTTGCGGCATTTTGAACATCTGGAACTGCCGCTCAAGCCCAGCGAGTACATGAGGCGCCAGGTATACGCAACCTTTCAATGGGAAACCGAGAACGTCGGCTTTACCGCGGAGAGATACGGCGGGGACCGGTTGATGTGGTCATCGGACTATCCGCATACCGATTCACCGTGGCCGCGCTCGCATGATTTCATCAATGCGTGGATCAACACTGTCGACGAGCCAGACAAATACAAGGTTGTGGGCGACAACGCGGCGGAGCTGTATCATGTGAACTGAGCTTGCCCGGGGCCAGTTTTGCCGCTGCCTCGGTTTAATGAGCGCAATCTGCTGAGAGCAATTTTGGAAAGTGGGCCTTTGCCTGGGTGCGACGGCATTCTCCGCGCACGAAAGTTCGAATGCTCGGACGTCCCCCCTTTAGGAGGGAGGGATTCGACACAACTCGTGGGGGTAAATTGTGGATCCTGTTGTCACGCCAGACTACCTAGCGACACGAGAGGTGATTGCCGATCCGTATCCCGCGTATCGCCAACTGCGCGACCGATCGCCCTTCAACTATGTCTTTCTTCCGGCCGGGACCGTTCCCGGCATCGATCAACCAATTCGATCATGGGCGCTCATGAAATATGAGGACGTATACAACGTTTTGAGGGACCATGAGCGCTTTTCCTCCAAAAGACATCCACGGGTAGTTGGAATCGCTCCGCCATTGGTATTGATATCCGACGATCCGCCGCGCCATTCCCGCTTCCGCCGGCTGGTTAACAAGACATTTACACTGAAGCGGATTGAGGCGCTGACGCCATGGATTACCAGTATTGCCGATGAGCTGCTGGACGAGGCTGGGCATGGAGAGATTGAAATAGTCGAGCGCTACACTATTCCCTTGCCGGTCAAGGTGATCGCACGCCTGCTGGGTATTCCTGGCGACGATTATGAGATCTTCAAACACTGGAGCGACGCCTTTCTATCCTTAGTTTCGATGGACAACGACCAGCGGATGGCAAATATCCAGGAGATGATGGGATACTTTGGCAAGATCGCAGCCGCGCGCCGCGCGCAGGGCGCCGAGGACTTGATTACCGCGCTGGTAGAAGCCGAGGTCGAGGGCGAGAAACTCGAAGAATGGGAAATACTGGGCTTCTGCATGCTGCTGCTGATCGCCGGCAATGAGACCACCACTAATCTGATGGGCAACATGTTCAACCTTCTGGCCGCCCGGCCGCAACTTTGGCAACAACTGCGCAACGACCGCAGCCTGATCGAATCTGTTATCGAGGAGACACTACGTTACGAAAGTCCGGTCCACCGACTCGGCCGCACGGCGACAACCGAGGTGGAGTTCTCAGGAGTGCGTATTCCCGCCGGCGACCTCGTCACTGTATATTTTGCCGCGGCAAACCGTGATCCCGCGGAGTTTCCGGACCCAGACGAGTTCCGGCTCGACCGTGACTTACGCAACCATGTCGGCTTCGGCATGGGAATCCACTACTGTTTGGGCGCACCACTGGCACGCGCCGAAGCTAAGGTCAGCCTCAACGCGTTCCTCGATCGCTTTTCCACGATCAAGCCCGGTGAGGCGCCTGCAGTCCGCCAAACGCTGACGCCGTTGCTATTTGGCTTCGAGCGGTTGCCGCTCGTGCTTGAACACTAGGCGGAGCGTAGCGGAGCCGACCCGAAGACGAGGCGTATTTGACAAAGTCCGAGGGAGTTCATTGTGGAGACCGTTATCACGCCAGACTACCTTTCGACGCGAGAGGTAATTGCCGATCCATATTCGGCGTATAGCCAGTTGCGGGACCGATCGCCATTCAACTATGTCGATCTGCCCGCCGGCACCGTCCCCGGCATCGAAGGACCGATTCAATCATGGGCGCTCATGAAATATAACGACGTGTACAGCGTCTTGAGGGATCACGAGCGCTTCTCCTCGGCTAATAATCCACTGGTAGGCAAAGCCTTTCCCCCGCTGGTGTTGATTCTCGACGACCCGCCGCGCCATACACGTTTTCGCCGCCTGGTTAATAAGACCTTTACACTTAAGCGGATCGAGGCGCTGACGCCGTGGATTACCAGTGTTGCCAACGAGCTGCTGGACGAAGCCGGCCGCGGAGAGATTGAGGTAGTCGAGCGCTACACTATTCCGTTGCCAGTCAAAGTAATCGCTCGGCTGCTGGGTATTCCCGGCGATGATTACGAAACTTTCAAACACTGGAGCGACGCCTTTCTATCCCTCCTTTCGATGGACAACAACCAGCGGATGGCGAGCATCCAGGAGATGGTGGGCTACTTTGGGAAAATCGCCGCCGCGCGCCGCGCCGAGGCCGCCGACGACTTAATTACAGCGCTGGTCGAAGCCGAAGTCGAAGGGGAGAAACTTGAAGAGTGGGAAATACTTGGCTTCTGCATGCTGCTGTTAATCGCCGGCAACGAAACTACCACCAATCTGATGGGCAATCTGTTCAACCTCCTGGCGGCGCGGCCGGAACTTTGGCAACAACTGCGAGCCGATCGCAGCCTGGTCGACCCGGTTATAGAAGAAACGCTGCGTTACGAGGGTCCCGTACAGCGGCTCGGCCGTTCGGCGACAACCGACGTCGAGATCTCGGGCGCGCGAATTCCCGCCGGCGACCTCGTCACTGTGTATTTTGCCGCGGCCAATCGTGACCCGACGGCGTTCCCCAACCCTGACGAGTTCCGGCTCGACCGCGACTTACGCAATCACGTCGGCTTCGGCATGGGTATCCACTACTGTTTGGGCGCACCGCTAGCGTGCGCCGAAGCTAAGGTCAGCCTCAATGCGTTCCTCGATCGCTTTGCCGTGATCAAGCCTGGTCAAGCAAGTGCAGTCCGCCAGGCGATGACGCCGGTGGTGTTCGGCTTCGAGCGGTTGCCGCTCGTGTTGGAACACTAGGCGGAGCGCAGCAGAGCCGGTGAGCCGAAGCCCTGAGTCTGTCGAAGGGAAAGCAGTCTGCGACGTGCGCAGCGAAGCACAAGCGGAGCAATAAACAGAGGGATAGGATGCGTCTGGTAATCAATTACAAGAAATGCCGAAAAGCGGCTCAGTGTTCCTATCTGCACCCGGAGCTGTTCAAAGCCGATCAAACTGGTGCCCCTCTGGTGTTAGTCGAGCATCCAGGTGAGGAGTTGCGGGAGGCGGCTGAAGAGGCGGTCGAACTTTGTCCGAATGGCGCGATCTCGCTTACGGAAGAGGAAGATCAACAGGAATCGGCTGCCCCCCTTCGCGGAGGTCCTCCACGTACAACTCGATAGCCTCGGGTAGGTTCACGAGGGGCTTCCTTGTCTGTGTGCCCCAAGTATAACAGCGCTTAAGCGCGGTGCACGATGCATGAAAGGTCTTTGTGCCATGGTGCGGAACGTTGTCAGGCAACTGAGTCGCGAAGAATAATATGATTTCACGGCCTTTCAGAGATTGCCCCGCGGGACGGGAACGCCGGGAATATTCATCTGAACGCAGCCGAGTTCGTTGTAAGTAGTAATAAACAACGTTGTCCAGTCATCGCCGCCGAAGGCCAAGTTGGTTGCGCTTCGATCACCCAGCAGAATTGTACCGAGATGCTGGCCTGCGCCATTGATGATCCAGACGCCACCGGGCCCGGTACAATATACATTTCCCTGAATATCCACTTTCATACCGTCGGGGACACCGCGCCTGGCGCCGCTCAGGTCGCAGAAAAGACGATCCGATGCTAAATCCAGCATGCCTGACTGCCAGGTCGATTCGAGATTGAAGGCGCGAATATGACGGCGTCGTGAATCATTGATGTAGAGAATCTTTTCATCTGGAGAAAAGGCCAACCCATTCGGTACAATAAAATCACGCACCAGCAGGTTGATTTCCCCCAGATCAGGCGAGACCCGATAGACACCGGCAAAATCCAATTCTGTCACGCCCCGTGAGTTGGGGTCAGTGAAGTAGATCGCGCCATCCGATTTGACTATTACATCGTTGGGGCGATTTAGCCTCCGGCCGTGATAGTTATTTGCGACTACAGTAGTACTGCCGTCCAATTCCTGACGCGTGACTCTGCGTGCCCCGTGCTCGCACGCCACCAGGCGGCCCATGCGGTCGCGAGTAAGGCCATTGGCATTATTGGTACCCTCTTGATCGGTCGTTACCCCGTTGCCCGGAGTCCATCGCACCCGCCGGTTGGCGGCGATATCGCTGAACAGCAGGTAGCCGCCCTCTCTCCACCATCCACCGGCCTGCCACCAGACCGGGCCCTCCGCAACGCCGGTCAGACGTCCCCGATCATCGACCCCGCCATAGCCGCCTCCCAGCCACTCGACCTCCCGGTCGGCCGCCACGATTCGTTCAAGGCCGGTTGCTACCTGTTCGATCGGCATGATGTCCTCCTTGAGGAGAGACGAGGGAAGAGAAGCGAGAAATGAGAGACGGAATTGTCATCTCCAAAAGAACGCCAGCGAAAGGATCACGTTCGCCTCGCCAGCATCTGAAGTTAAAAGCGAGCGCGCGTTCTTGCCTGTTTATTTCTCTCGCTCCTAAATTTTCCTCAGTCGTTTCTCGCCTTTAGCGGCGTGGTGTGGTTAGTCTGTCGATCGCTCGTGCGATCCCATCGATACGGCAACCGAGGGCGTAGAGTTGCCGATAAGTCTTGAGCCGTTGGCGAGCGGTCAGCCCTTCACAAAACACTCGCACCTGCTCGTCCTCGTCGCGCTCATCGAAGCGGCCACCCGCTATTGCCTGGTAGCCCAACTCCTCAAGAAACGCAGGGACGGTTTCAATCCAGACGCGCCGCCAATTCGCGGGCAAAGTACTCCATCGCGGCACCGTCAGGCCGTTACGCGTGGCTCTTTCGACCAGAATCTCCATAAAACGGGTTGCCAGTTGTTCATTGCTCATGGTCATAACTTCCATCACTTAGTCGTGGTCGATTGGTGCTGTCTACCTCTGGGATGGGTTGATTTAGGTTTCTCCGACGATTAGTTCCGGCTGTTCAAGGAACTCACGGAGGGTCTGAAGGAATGCCGCGGCCGGAGCACCATCGACCGCGCGATGGTCGACGGTGAGGCTGAGGACGATGGTCTGGCGCCATACCAAATCCGCATCCCGCCGGGTTAGCCGCTCGGCGATGCGTCCCACACCGAGAATAGCGGCTTCGGGCGGATTGAGGATGGGCGTAAAGGCATCAATGCCGAAGCTGCCCAGATTCGTCAGCGTAAAGCTGCCGCCCGTAATTTCAGCCATCATCAGTTTGCCGCCTTGGGCACGTTGGACGAAATCCTTCACTTCGCCGGTGATCATGGTGAGCGGTTTGCAATCGGCATTTCTCACCACAGGTACGACCAACCCATCGTCGAGCGCGATTGCCACCCCGATATTGATGTCCGGCAATATGTGAATTTCTTCACCTACCACGGTGGCATTCAAACGTGGATGTTTCCGCAACGCCAGCGCGGCGGCTTTGATCAGCAAATCGGTATACGTTATGCCGAATTGAAGCGCCAAAGATTCACGCCGCTGGACCAGCGCCGTGACATCCGCCTCGCTGACGAGCGTGAGTTGGGCCGACGTCTGAAGGCTTTGTAACATTCGACGGGCAATAGCGCCGCGCATGCCGGTTAGAGGGATCACCCGCGGCTGTTGTTCGGTCTTCGTCCCGTCTTTTTTCGCCACCGCAGCGGTGAGAGGAACGGGCGCCGGCTCGCGGTTTCCGTCACCACTGACGATGTTTCGCACGTCGTCTTCCGTGATGCGCCTGCCGGGACCGGTGCCAGCAACGCGGCTCAAATCGATTCCATGCTGATGGGCCAAACGCCGGGCGCGCGGCTCGACCTGAACCGAGGCCCCTCCGCTGGCGCGAGTGGAGTCGGATGCAGACCCTCCCTCCCCGAGGGCGGAATGTGCCGAGGAGCGCGGCACTGCGGGCTGCTGTCGGCTCGCAATAGTTCGCCGCACGTCCTGATCTGTGATCCGTCCGCCGGGCCCCGTTCCTTTGACCTCACTCAGTTCGACGCCGTGGTCTTTTGCCACGCGCCGCGCAAGCGGAGTCACCTGAAGATTGTGCGGGCGCCCTTCCGTCGTTGCGGCGGCTGGAGAGACGGAAGGGGGTTGGGATGCAGGCCTCGTGGGGGCCTGTGCGGCGGGCATATCACGGTTCGGCCTGGCATGGGACGGTTCGCTGGACGATTCAATGATGGCAAGCAATTCGAGTACAGGAACAGTCCTATCCACCTCGACGATAATCCGGGATAGGAGCCCGGATTGTGGCGAAGGAACTTCGACGATGGCCTTTTCGGCCTCGACTTCGCATAAGGGCTCGCCTTCTTGAACCTGCTCGCCCTCGTGCTTGAACCAACGCAGGAGCTTTCCTTCCTGCATGCCCATCCCGAACTGAGGCAGGCGAACTTCCGTTGCCATCGGTCTCCTTCCCGGATGAGTCTGCTAACAAAGTTGATAAGGATGACGTGTTGAAAAGCAGTCCTACTCCAAGGTTTGCCGAATCGCCGAGATAATCTTGTCCTTGTTCGGGAACAGTCCCTTTTCCATCGGCGGGCTAAAAGGAATATGCGTGTCAGGAGTAGTCACTCTTACCAGCGGTGCCTTAAGGTCCCAGAGCGCTTCTTCGGCCACAATCGCCAGGATCTCGCTGGCCGCGCTGCAGGTCTTATGGGCCATGTCGACCGCCACCAATCGGCCGGTCTTCTTTACCGAGGCCAGGATAGTTTCCTTATCGAGCGGCACCAAGCTTCGCGGATCGACGACTTCGACCGAGATATTTTCGGCCGCCAGATCGTTGGCCGCGGCCAGCGCATGCAGCACCATGCCTCCGAGTGCTACCACTGTCACATCGCTGCCCGGACGTTTGACATCGGCTTTACCGAGCGGGATTAGGTACTCTTCCTCGGGTACTGCACATCGATGTCCCCAAACAGTCGAGTCCTCGAAACTGATTACAGGGTCGTCATCCCGGATCGCGGTCTTGAGTAGGCCCTTCATATCGTAGGCGTTGGAAGTAAGGATAATCTTGAAACCCGGGATGGTCATGAAAATTGGATGGGGGCGGTCTGAATGCTGCGCGGCGGTGGAGCGCCCATAAAACATCGGAGCGCGCAGGACCAATGGCAACTTCGCCTGGCCACCATACAAGTACGTCGATTTGGCGATGATGCTCACCAATTGATCCATCGCACAGTACATGAACGGCGCGATAGTGTAGTCGACAATTGGACGCATCCCGACCATCGCCGCCCCGGCCGCAGCACCCGTAAACCCATTCTCCGAGAGGGGAGTGCTGAGGATGCGTTCGAGGCCGAATTCCTGGACGAATCCTCCAGTGGCTCCAAAGACATTGGTTCTGAGGTCCTCGCCCATGATGAAGACGTGCGAATCACGCTTCATCTCTTCGCGCTGGGCTTCCTGGATCGCCTGTAAAAATGTGATTTCTCTCATATGCGAAGCTCCATTCCTTTGCCTCCCTCTCCTGCGACTTTGCGGGAGAGGGCCGGGGTGAGGGTGACTGCCGAAGCTCCCGCGCCCTTTGCCTGCCGAGGTTGTCCGCTCATCGACTGATTGGAATGGGATTCGTGTACAGATTGTCGAAAGCCTCCGCGGCCTCGGGGAATTCACTCTGGCGCGCAAATTCAAGCGCGGCGTCGATTTCCACGCGCACCTGGGCTTCGATTTCGATCACTTCCTGCTCGCCGGCGACACCATTGCTGATAAGGGCGCTGCGGTGGATAGCGATGGGGTCGCGTCTCTGCCATTGAGCAATTTCCTCGTCGCTGCGGTAGGCCCCGCGCGGGATCCGCATACCCACTGAATGTTCCAGGTAGCGGTACGTTTTTGCCTCAACTAACGACGGTCCAAGCCCTGCTCGCGCGCGTTTGACGGCTTCGCTGACCGCGGCGAAGACTGCGACCGCATCCTGCCCGTCAGCGATGATTCCCGGCATGTCGTAGGCCTGGGCGCGGGTGGCCACGTCTTTTACCGCGAGCGTCTGAGCGACCGGAGTGGTGACGGCATAGAGGTTATTCTCGCAAAGGAAGATTGCGGGCAGCTTCCAAATAGCCGCCAGGTTAAGTCCTTCGTGGAAGGCGCCCTCGTTAGCGGCACCGTCACCAAAAAAGCACAAGCAGACACGATCGGTACCCATCATCTTGCTGCCCAGGGCAGCGCCTACCGCGACCGGTATCCCAGAGCCGACAATGCTGGTCTCGCCGAGGCTGCCGATCTTGAAATCGGCGAGATGCATCGAGCCGCCTTTGCCATGGTCAACACCGGTCTTGCGGCCCAACACCTCTGCCATCAGGCCGCGCAGATCGGCGCCCTTTCCGATTGGATGGCCGTGCGAGCGATGGTTACCCACCATGTAATCGTCGTCGCGCAGAGCCATGCAGGCGCCCACGATCTCACCTTCCTGGCCAATTGAGGTATGAGCGGCGCCTGGGAATTCGCCTTTGGTTTGGAGACTGACGACTGTCTCTTCAAAAATCCGGATGCGTAGCAGGCGTCGATACATCTCAATGAGCCGGTTCTGATCCAACTCCATATCGCTCTCCTCCGAAAGTTGTCGCTGTCAGCAGAAGGACGGCTTCTTCATCACTGCATCGAGGATCCCATTAGGGTCCACATACCGCTTCTGTGAGAATTCGTCGAGAGCGCGCACTCGAGTTTTTTGCAGCAAGTTTTTGGGCACTTTCGTGCGGTTTGGCGGTACGCCCTAGATAGCGCTAGGATGCGCCCTAAGAGGAGATGGAACTCGGAGCGTTCACGGGCTGCTTCAAAGGCCAGCGTTACCCGAGCCGGGCGCCCCCGCCGAGACGGACCCGGGTGCAACCTGGTGGTCGTTGGCCGCAACCGTTCATGCGGCACAGGCTTTAGCCCAGTGTCTTTTGCACAGGCGGACCCGCGTGCCCCTTAACAGAGGGATAAGTCTATGGCGACAAAGATCATTTCCGCAGATTCTCATTTCGTTGAGCCACCGTCGATGTGGGCAGATCGAATCGACCGGAAGTTTCGCGACCGCGCCCCGCACACCGAGAGAACAACCGTCAACGGCAGGGACGCTGAATATTTCATCTGTGAGAACATAACCCCAATTCCCGTCGCGGGATTCTTCGGCTCGGGCAAAAGCGCTGAGGAACTGCCGGAACACACCAAACGCGGCTTCGAGGCCGCCCCCGGGAGCGTGTGGAATCCGGCTGAGCGGCTTAAGGAACAGGACCGCGACGGTGTCAGCGCCGAAGCCATGTACACCTCGATGGGAATGCTGCTGTTTGGGCTTAATGATTCCGAGCTGCGAGGGGCGTGTTTCCGCGCCTTCAACGACTACGCCGCGGAATATACGAGCTACGATCCTAAGCGCCTCATCGGCCTCGGGACCGTGGAAATCGAGGACATTGCGGGTGGTGTAGCCGAACTGAAGCGTTGCGCCAAGCTGGGCCTGAGGGGCGTCCTGATCTGGGGCGCGCCGCCTGAGGACAAGCCCTATGGCCATCGTGACTATGATCCGTTCTGGGCAGCAGCACAGGATCTCGACATGCCACTTTCCCTTCATATCCTGACCGGCCGGCGCGGAAGCGGCGTCACCTTCCAGAACATCCTGCGCGGGTACATGTCGCTCCCGCACACGATTCAGCTTTCCTTCGCGGAATTGGTCCTAGGCGGCGTGATGGAGCGCTTCCCCGGACTGAAGTTTGTCTCCGCCGAAAATGATATTTCGTGGATGCCGCACTTCTGTTACCGCCTCGACCATGCTTATGACCGGCTGCGTCATTTCGAGGGCGTAAATCTAAAGCTGCTGCCGAGCGAATACATGAAACGCCAGGTATGGGGAACCTTCCAATTTGAAACCCGGAACGTTGGTTTCACCGCCGCCGAGTACGGCGCTGACCGGTTGATGTGGTCGTCGGATTACCCGCATACTGATTCGCCATGGCCACGTTCGCGTGACTTCATCGATAGTTGGGCCGGCATGCTGGACCAGAGTCAGCGCGATAAAATCGTTGGAGGCAATGCCGCGAACCTCTACCATGTGAACTGAGCTGCTCGGTCGCGATAGCGTTCCGACTGCGAGCGATCGCGAGATTTGGAATAAAGCCGGGGCAATGCCGCCCCGGCTTTGTTCTCGAGGCCTCGGTCTAGATGCGCCGCTTTCGAGCCGAACCTTATTCAGAAGAATCGGCGAAAATATTCCCGAGCCGGTCCTTGAATGAATGCCGCATTAGTCATGCCGTTCTTGCCCCAACCCCAAGTGCCGCCAACGTAAAGGAACTCGACAAAATCATTTGGTGCCGTGGGTTGTGGCAGTTTCGAGAGGATGGAGTCTTTTTTGGCCTGATCGAACTCCTGATCGTATTCTTCGTAAAAGACATCACTCATGTGCAGCATGAGCGGAGACCATGTCGCGTTTCCGTCATCGTCTCCGAAAGTAAATGCATGCACATCCAGGAGTTCAATGATTCCGATTCGCCACTTCGCTCTCGGGTCGAAGTCGATGAGCAAAGCTCTGGTGTCGCCGCCCGCTGCGCCGTGCGTGTGAATGCGGATCAACTCGTCCGCCGTGACGTGCCAGCCGGCATTCAGCGGCTTCCCCTGACGGTCCCACGCTGCGCGGAGCAGGTTGTTTCCTGCAAGGCTGAAACTCTCGCCGGTAGGGCGCAGCACGAGAATCCCTCTGTTACTCACTCTCTCGTAGACCATGAAAGCCATGCCGAATCCTCTCTATTGGAGGTCTAAAGACGGTTTCATCAAAGCAATGCCGTCTTGACAGCCGCACTTGATGCACGCCCATTCCCCACTCAACTCCGAATCGGCGGTTTGACAGCCGAGCGGATACGTGCCTACACATCATTAAGGCTGTCTAAAGGAAAATCGAATAGTGACCGTCAAGTTTCCGTCAACCGAGTACTTCAATGCCCTCAAAGACCAGATGGCCGCCGAGCAGGTGCGGTTCAGGCGTCTGGGCTTCATCGACACTACCTTCGGAGTCAGTGTTGCCCAGAACGGGGCTTCGCGCAATTTTGTGCTCGCCTTCGAAGTCTTCGAACTCAAGAACGTGCATGAGGTCGGTGAGCTCGATCTCCGTCAGCTTGATTTCGCGATCGAGGGGGACTTCGCTGTCTGGCGCGAGATGATCGAGAATATCAAGCGTCATGGCGAAGCTGACACCGCGCACGATCTGAACACTTTAGCTCATTTCGGCGAAGCGCTAAGAATAAGCTATGAAGACCCTGAAGGGCATGACAAACTATACCGGTTCATGGAGTCCATCCAGGAATTCTTCGATCTGAGCAGCAAGGTCGAGGTGACTTTCTAAGATCAGAAGCAGCCATCAGCGGAGGCCGCTCCGGCCGAAGCGGTGAGCCGAAGCCCTGGTGAGCCGAAGCCCCGAGCGATGCCGAGGGGGGAGTCGAAGGGCACTAGGCGAAACGAAGTGGAGCCGAGCAAACGAGTCCGCGAGGTGCTTTACCTAAACGAAGTCTGCGAGGTGCGTCAATAAAGATGAGCTATTTATCGAATAATAATTTCTTTGAAGATCGACCATTCCTGGACAAGTGGCTATACACCATTCGCACCGGCGAACTCGACCTCTCCTGGATGAAGTCCGCGACTGAGAAGGTTAAGCCGCATACCGAAAATCCACGCCGCGGCCTCATCTATCGCGATATCAGCCTTGGCAGCTACGGGGTCGAAGCTATTCCGGAGAAAGTTCGCACCAATCGCTCTTATGCCCCGCGCGGCGCCGAAATTCCACCCGAGATGCCCGACGCACAGCCCTGGGTGTCACGAAAGAGCGAATTGTGGGCACACAATACCGACGGCTACTACGAAGAGGCGGTCACCCGTCAATGGAATGCGGCCACTGATATCCCTTGGGATCATCTCGAAGGAGTCGAATTGCCGGAGGCCACCGGCAAAGCGCTTGCCCAGTTGCTAACCTTCCTTACCGAAGTGGAGATGATCGCCACTGATACGCCGGCGATGTGGTTGCCGCGGCTGAATCCCGACTTTATCGAGGTCAAGGCTTTCATTGCCGCGCAGGCAATGGACGAAGCGCGCCATACCGAAGTCTTCCGCAAGCGTGCTCTGACGACCGGCTACGGTCTGATGCAGGCCAGTCCGATGAACGAGATGGCGCTGAAGCATCTACGCGATGCTGATTCGTTCAGCGAAATGTCAGTCGCGCTACATCTCGTCGGCGAGGGCAACGTGCTCACGCTGTTCCGCTTCAGCGAGTATCTTTCTCCCACCGACGTCGATAAGAAAATCTTCCGGCTCGTCATGCAGGACGAAGCACGTCATGTCGGTTATGGGATGCAGCACTTCAAATGGGTGTTGGAGCACTATCCTCAAAAGCGCGAGATTCTGCACAGTCATCTTGATGAGGCTGAAAATATCTCTTTCGCCGCTGGCGCTGCCACGGAGTTGACGGAGGCTTTCATCATCCTGGCAGGCGGCGGCCTCAAGCCCGAAAATATCGCACAAGGAGTGCGGGTGACCACCGCCTTCCAGCTCAAACAGATGCAGGAGCATTTCGAACGGCTGGAAAAATGCGGCATGCCCGAACGCAAAAGCATCGACCGCTCCAAACTATTCGCAATGTTTGAAATGGGCAAAGCCGCTGCAGCAGAAGCCGGCATTAAGTTTTAGCGGCTGGGGAGGAGAGTAACTCGCCGTGGCCTTCTATGCCGACAAGGACTATACCCAGGAGCAGGCAGTTCTCGACGCAATGAATGCGGTGATGCAGGGCAACCTGACGCTGCATTGGTTCAATGCTAAGACCGAAAAAATCAAAGCCGAGGCAGGCGATCTACGCCGTGGTCTGACGTACGACGATCTCGACATCGGCAGCTATGGCTACAGCTCGCTCCCTGAATTCGTGCGCGACGAACAATCCATGGTGGCGCGCGGCAGCGAGAAGGTCGGCAACCTGCCCGACATGGGCTACCTCGTTAATCGCAAGTCGGACGTCTGGTCGGACAATGTTACCGCCCTGTACGAGGAAAGTAAGGCGCGGCGTTGGGCTCCGGCAGTAGACGTACCTTGGAGCGAACTCGACATCCATCCGCTCAGTTCAGAACTGGAAAGTGCGTGTGCCCAACTGTACACATTCGCGCAGGAATGCGCGTTGGTGTCGATGGACTTCCCCTCGCGATGGGTTGCGCTAATAAACCAGGAATTCATCGAGCTAAAGAGTTTTATGTGCGCACAGATGCTCGACGCCGCGCGCCTGCTGGAAGCTTTTCGCAAGCGGGCGCTGTACGGGGGCGCCGGACTGGGCCGCGCGAGCGCATCGGCGGAGCAGGGACTCAAGGAGTGGCTTTGGGCGGACACGTATCCGCAGGGTTCGCTTTGCATCAATCTTTTACTCGGCGGATTCACCCTGGCGGTTTATCGGCAGGTTGCCGCTTTCGCCCCGAGCCGCGCCGATCAGGCGATAATGCGCCATGCAATGCAGGACGCCGCTCGGCATGTCAGTTACGGAATGGACGCGTTGCGCTATCATTTGCGGCACCAGCCCAATCAGCGCCTCGCGCTTAATGCCTACCTGGACGGCGCTGAGCACGTTATGGTCGCACTACTCGGGAGTCCCGAGTTGCTGGAGCCACTTATAATCATCTGTGGCAGCGGCATTGAGCATGACCAGATCAAAGCGGGGTGCGCGGCAGTCACGAAGTTCGTAAGGCTCGTTGAGCGAGAGTATCTTGAGCGCCTCGAATATGCGGGACTGGATCGCTCCGGCAGCCCGCTCGCCAAGACCCTTTCTCAAATCGCACCGCACGCATAGAAGTCCGCGACGGTCCCTACTTACCTTGAACGAAATGCCACCTGCCCTGGCTGGCGTCCTATAGCAGCTTAAATTCACGCGCGCCGTGCTTGTCATTCTCGCGCGGGGCTGCCGTGCGAAGAATCCCGGTCTTTTTGTTCTGAAGAGCGTTGATGGATATGCGGATCTCCTACGACCACTTACCTGAGGCATCCCGGGAGCATGCAGCGTGCGCGCTCGAACGACCAAGCATCACCAGCAACGTCATTGGCAAAATCTTTATAACGACTTCCTTGAGACAAAAACCTGACCCCCAAAGTCGCAAATCGCCAGATAGATCCTCGCATCATTTTGGTCGTTCCTGATCCAAAATCGGGTCGGCTATGCACTCAATTCGTCGAGCACCGCCTTGGCGTCTTTGAGATCGGCCGTGTCGAAGCCCTCGATGAACCAGTTGTAAATCTCCGCGAGCATCTTGCGCGCTTCATCCCGACGACCGTGGTGAGTGAGTAGGCGCGCCAGGCTCGTCGTTGCTCGCAGCTCCCAGGATTTGGCGCTCTGTTTCTGCGCGATCTCGATTGCGAGCTGAAAGCAGCTCTCTGCCTCGTGCAAATTGCTCTGCATCGTCAGCAGCTCGCCCTTGAGTCGGTACAGCTCTGGCTCCTTGACGGCAATTCCGGTTCTCTTCGCCACATCGAGAGCCTCACTCAGTGCCGCATGCCCTTCTTCAGGTTGTCCTGCCTCCGCGTACGCCTCAGCTAGAAGGCCAAGGAAATAAGGGCGAAATAGCCCGTCTCCGGTAACCTGGGTAGTGGCTAGACCCTTACGTATTTGGGCAATCCCTTCCTCCGTCCGTCCCTGCTTGGCCAGTGTCCAACCTCGCCAGGTAAGACCTAACGCCACCCGCTGCGTAAACCCCTGTTCTTCAGAGAGTGCGATTAGCGTTTCCGCCTGCTCCTGTGTCACTTCTACCTCTCCGCGGCACTGGTAGAGCTCGACCGCCGATTGCATGCCATTAGCCAGGGAGAAAGGGCGAGACAATTGCCGGGCCAGGCTGAGGCACTCGCGAATTCTTCGCAGGGCCTGATCTGGGTAACCGAGCACCCACAGGGTACGGGCTGCAATCCCGAGGCAAGCTACCCCCGGGTCATCGAGGACGCGGGACCGCGGCTTCTGCGGGTCGTAGAGAGCAATTGCTTGCTCCAGATGTGTTCGGGACTCGAGCAACTCACCGAGATGATGCAAGATCTCTCCTGACATGTAGTGGGCGGCCTGAAGCGCTGCTGGGTTTCGTCGGTTCTGGACCAGACATAAGAGCTGCTCAGCCAGCCGGCGCGCAGTCCGTAATTCTCCTCGTACGCAGTTAAACCCAGCTAGTACTCCCAAGACGGGCAAGAGCCGAGAAGTTTCACCTACCTTCCGGCACAGCTCCAGGGCGCGACCGTAGGCTTCTCCTGCTTCCGGGGCGGAGAACCCCTTCGTCGCCATTAGCGACCCGCCAAGGACCATTTGCAGCCGCAGTTCCTGTTGGATGCGCTCAGGAGAGTCAGGTGTAGACTTTAGTAGCTCCAACCCCTTAGCAAAGTGACTAATCGCTTCAATGTTGGCCGAGCGATCAATCGCTCTTCGCCCGGCTCGTTCCCAAAACGGAATGGCTTGTTGGATGAGGCGTGCTTCAGTGTAGTGATAGGCGAGCTCCACTGCGATCTCGCGGGCGCTTTCGCCATACGCTTTCTCCTCGCGCTCCGCAATCCTGCGATGAAGTTCAAGACGGCGCCCGGGTGGCACGCGTTTGTACAAGACATCACGATAGAGGCTGTGCAGAAATTGAAAGCTCGCCGCAACGGTGCCGTCGGGCCATTCCTGAGTACCGCGTGGCTGGACGAATTGTTGTCGTCGCGAAAGTCTGGTGCAGCATGTCTCTATCTCGACAAAAGGCCTCTCCAGCGCCGCGGCAACCGCTGCTGCGGGGAATTCTGCGCCGGCCACGCTCGCGGCTTCCAGCACAGCTTGCTCGTCTGCATTGAGACGTTCCAGATTGCGCTCAATCAATTGGACGATGCTCGGGGGAGTGTCGATCCGATCCGCCCCGAGTGCCACTCCAGGCTGGGCTAGGGCCGCGTCGCCAGAAGGCTTCGAGCCTTCGTGCTCGACCAGGTAGTCGACCACGTTGACTATGAAGAGGGGATTGCCGTCGGTGCGCTGATAGATTGTATGGGCCAACTTTCGTAGGGGTTCTGGATCGGCACCTTCGCCCTGATGGTGACCGCTTGACGAGTTGGAACCCAAGGGAGAACTGAACCGTAGGGTCAGATACTCCATCACCGCTCTCTCGCTTAGCAGCGCTAACGGCAACTCTGTGCAAAGACCATGCAACAGCAATTCGTCCTTGAGAGCTCTCAGCGGATGCTCGCGCACGATCACTTCCACCGGCCGATAGGTGGCGAGCACGAATAGCCGTCGTGCTCCCTGACGCTGGGCTAGAAAGCTTAGCCACTCGAGCGTCGAATAATCGCTCCAATGTAGGTCCTCGAGTCGCAGCACGAGAGGTCTTTCGCTGCTGATCACCTCCATCGCGTCGGCTAGCTCGCGGAGCATCCGCGCACAAGTGGCATCCGCGACCTTTTCCTGCAGGTCGCGCCGGTCAGCGGCGCTCAGAAGTGCAGGCATCTGCACCAACCAGGCGGGTGCGTACTTATCCAGGAGTCCCACCAGCCGCCTGCCGCCAGACTCGCGGCAAAGTTGCCCTAGCGCATCCAGCAGGGGGAGATAAGCTTCGCCCCTTCCGTAATGCTCAATGCACTGTCCGCGCCCGATCCAAAGTCTCTCCTCATGCGAAACTTGCTCTCGCTGCAGGAACTCCTCGACCAGGGTTGTTTTGCCGATGCCTGGCTCGCCGGTCACAAAGACGATTTGGCGCTCGCCC
>Ga0187846_10000572_pt1 | contig 21270 bp, 22 predicted proteins | sample TC_taG_FD_161473 | JGI IMG/M metagenome (GOLD analysis project Ga0187846, IMG submission 161473) | Biofilm microbial communities from the roof of an iron ore cave, State of Minas Gerais, Brazil - TC_06 Biofilm (v2) | ecosystem: Environmental > Terrestrial > Deep subsurface > Cave > Wall biofilm...
TTGCAATTCCTGCTAGCACATATGTTGGAATACTCATAAGCTCCCAAGCAACAAAGAGCATGACCAAATCTGTCGAGTATGCAATGAGCACCATTCCCACTGATGCGAGCAAGATCAAAGAATAGTAAACTGCAGGGTTTGCCTTTCCTTTCATGTAGTTAAAGGAACCAACAGTAGTCATTATGCTGACAATTAACATAGCTATGGCAAAAAAGGAACCAAAGGTATCATCTACAATAACATTTTTTGAAAAAATTGCACCTGGTGTAACGTGTTTTGAAATGATCTGATACACAACAAAGCTTAGAGCTGCAATCTGAGCACCAAAGGCAATACCTCCATAAAGTGAATAACCATGTTCCTTTCTTATCACATTAATAACTGGCATGATTACTCCTGCTGCTCCAAGTATTACTGTCAGGATTATTGGTGTGGAGATAAAATCTATCATATTCTTCTCCTATCTTAGCAACAAAAGCAGGACAAATAGTATTCCAGCCCCGAAAACGAAAAGATATGATTGTGAAATCCCCGTTTGAGTTCCTTGCAGAATTCGTGCACCAACAGCCATCGCTCTTTCAGGAACTATGTTAATCCCTTCTATCACAACATTTTCAAAATATCTCCACATACCCCTGATGAAATATAATGGCCCAATTACAAAAGCCCAATAAATTAATGAATCAAGATACCAACGATTTAAGAAAAACTTGTGTATTGCATAGAAGAATAAATTAGAATTTACAAATTTCACCGGATCTGCAAATCTTCCGATATAGAAAATGTAACCAATCCCAAATCCGATGGCAAATGCAGTAATTGATGCTGCCAGTGCAACTGGATTAATGCCGTTCAAGAATCCTCCCAAATACGATTGTGATTCAACTGCAACTATTCCAGTTCCTGATGTGATTCCAAATGTACTGGCAAGATATTCCGTAAAAATGTGATGTATCTCATGTTCAAATACAAATCCAACAATACCAAGTCCTATAGTCAGTACTGCAAGTATTCCGTATGGGATCCACATTGATGGGCTTGCTTCGTGCAAGCGGTGCCCTTCACTCTCCATTTTTTCTACATGCTTGCTCTTATTTCCAAAAAAGACCATGCCAATCATTCTGGTTGTGTAAAATGCAGTAATGACTGCGGTGATTACGGCAATTGCAAATAATGGCAATGCCCATGAATTTCCCGATTCATACACGGCAGCAAATATTGCATCCTTACTCCAGAATCCCATAGTGATAAATGGTGCTGCCATAAGCGAAAGTCCGCCAGCCCACATGAATGCGTAAGTTTTTCTCATATATGTTCTCAGGCCACCCATGTCAGTCATGAACCTAGAACCCACGATGTGTAGGAGTGAACCTGCAGCCATGAATAATGAGGCCTTGAACATAGCATGAGAAATAAGATGAAAAAATCCAGCAGTATAACCGTCAACAAACTGTCTTGAAAGCCCTGCTACGCCAAGTGCCATCATCATGTATCCAATTTGTGAACCTGTTGAATATGCAAGAACTTTTTTTATTTCTGGATTGACCATCCCTTGTGTTGCAAGTAATAATGCAGTGATTGCTCCAACCCAAGCTACAACCTCAAAGAACTGATCCATATTGAATCCAATTGCAGCCAGCGCAAAGAACAATGGGCCCAATCTTGCCACCAAAAATACTCCGGCTTTTACCATCGTGGCAGCGTGTATAAGAGCTGAAACCGAAGTAGGACCTGTCATTGCTTCAAGTAACCATTCATTTAGCGGAAATTGAGCTGATTTTCCTACTGCGCCTCCAAAAAGCAAGACGGCCGCGGGAATCAATAGATTTTGTGCAGACATGGATGTGGCCCAAGCCGTATTTGCGGTCAATTCCCTAAATCCAAAAGTACCAGCAAATGCAAAAATCAAAAACATTCCAGCTAGCATCATTATGTCGCCAACCTTTGTCATTATGAATGCCTTTATTCCTGCATGAGTTGGCGAATAGTATTGCATCAAACCGAGAACTTTATGTCCCTCCATGCCAACATGATCCTTCTTTTTATCCCTGTACCAAAATCCAATTAAAGCATAAGAAGCCAAGCCAACTCCCTCCCAACCAAAGAAGAGTTGCAAAAAGTTATCTGAAAGAACAATTAGTTGCATCGAGCCTACAAAAAATGTCATCCAGAACCAGTATCTTGTTAAGTCCTTGTCTCCCTTCATGTAACCTGTACTGTACACAAAGATCAGAAATGAGATCCATCCTACTACATTTGCCATTAAGATTGCAAGAGGATCTGCTAAGACACCAGCCTTTAGTCCAATTGATGAGATCCAAGGTATTTGATTATGAATTTCATGATTATGAAGTGCCAAGGGTAGGAGTGTTGCCGCGGAAATTGCACTAGCCAAGGAGAAAGCAACAGCCACTCCCCCTGTAGCTTTTTTTGATAATTTTGCAACGCCTGGAATTATCACCGCAGCCACGAAGGGTAGAACCCATACAGCCCATGCACTCAATCCGTTTGCTTCTAGACCAAATCCAAACACCATTGTCTAGCCTCCCATTAACCCCTTCATGAATGGAATTATTTGATTGAAGAAAATATCTGGATATATTCCAAGTATGATTGTAAATCCTGCAAGCACCATCATTGGACCAGTAACATACCAGCTTGCTTCCTTTGTGCTTGAAAGATTTTCGGGAAGTTTCCCAAAAAATACTCTCTTTATCATCCATAAAATGTATGCCATTGTTAGCACCGTAGCCACTAATCCTAATCCAAAGGAGATCATCCTAATTGTTGAGCCTTGTTGAATTGCAGATTGGAGTGCTCCATTAAACATAGTCCATTCTGCCATAAATCCACTCGTTGGTGGAACACCCATTATCGTAAGAGCTCCTATAAAGGCACATACTGCAGTAATAGGCATATTCGCTGCAAGTCCACCCATCTTCGTTATGCTTCTTGTACGAACTTGAAGTATAATGGATCCCACCATCATGAATAGCAAAACTTTTCCAAGACTATGCGAAACAAACAACATTTCTGCACCAGAAAGTCCAAGTGCCGAAGAAGAACCTATTCCAAAAATTATGTATCCCATCTGGCTAATACTTGAATATGCAAAAAATTTTTTTATGTCATCCTGAGTTAATGCCATAGCTCCACCATATAGCATTGTAATGACTCCCCACAAATTCAGATAAATTGCAAGATGTTCGTATTGCCCAGGAAGGAACATAATTAATAATCTAAAGAATCCGTATGCACCTACTCCCAGCATTGCCCCAGAAGACAGTGCATTTAGTGGGGTAGGGGCAGCTCGATAGAAGTGAGGCAACCATATGTGAAGTATGAATGCTGCCATCTTAACTGCAAGGCCAATAATTATGGCCGCAGCTGCAAGTGAAAGAATATTGGGTGGGATCCCATGCTCCTTTATGTCTGCAAAATTAAAGCTACCAACATTGAGGCCTATAGCCAGAAATCCTAAAAGCAGTATTACTGCTCCAACATGAGTCCAAAAAAAGAATAGTAGAGCAACTCTTCTTCTTGCCTCATAGCCCCAGAAAGCAACCATAAAGAAAGCTGGAATTAGCATAACCTCAAAGAAAACATAAAATTCTATCAGATTTGTTGCAAGAACAGTTCCAAGCATTCCCATTGCCATTACCAAAAATAGTGCAAAGTAAATTCCGATCTGGTTGTTTAGATATCCTTTCAGAGATGATGCTTCTATCACTGCCGTAGATGGACCATTTCCCATCAACTGTTTTTGGTTGTACATCTTTTCCTCAAATTGTGAGGTGAGCTTTGCAATCATGTATGGTTTGGAAAATAATGCGACTACTGTAGATATTACATAAATTATTATTGCAAAAGGTGATGCTAGTCCATCAAGTAGAAAGCCAAACTCACCGAAAAGTTTAGTCCATGGATAATGCTCTTCATACGTGCCTGAGAATACTGGAACAATCATTATTGTGGTACAGTAAAGTAATAATCCAAAAGTAAACCAAGCTGCTGCGTTTGGTCCCGATTTTTTTCCTAATATGTATGCTACGGGCGACAGTAGTAGCGGTAAAAAGACCGCTTGCAACAATACATATTCCATTACCCTTTCAAGCTCCTAAAGTCTGCAATATCGATATTTTTGTACATTCTATATGCCACAATAACTAATGCAAGTCCTACCGCAACCTCCGCAGCTGCAATAGCTATTGAAAACAACGCTAGTGTTTGTCCTTGACTATTTGGTATGAACCTAGCAAAAGCAACCAAATTCAAATTTGCGGCATTTATGATCATCTCTATGGCAAAAAGCATCCTGATTGCGTTTCTTTTTACAGATAGACCATATATGCCGATGGCCAAAAGTGTAACAGAAACTAATACGAAATCAATCAGTCCGTTGGTCAGTCGTAACATCCTCCCTTCTTGCTAATGCTAAAGCACCAATTACTGATGATGCTAAAATTAGCGCCATCACAATGAGCGCCGGCGAATAATATGTAAGAAAATCTTCTCCTATTTTCCGATAATCTATGCTTGGAGAGTTAGTTTCCATTGTTTTCAATCCAGAACCAATTATTATTGTTCCAATTCCAAGCATAATAATAATCATCAATCCTATGCCAGCATATCTTCTCCGTGGGTCTTCGATTTTATTGAAAATAAGTTCTCTTCTTACAAGCATTACGGTAAAAAGTATTAGAACCGCAATAGATCCGACATAAACTGAAATTTGAAACATTGCAACAAATGGTGCATCTAAAATCAAGAAGAATCCTGCAATACCGGAGAGTGTAAGCATAAGAGCAATTGAACCGTAAATGAGCGAACGGAGTTCAAGTGCAGCTATTGCAGAACCAATTGTTAAAACTGATAATGCTAAAAAAATTGAATCAACCATGCGATGCACCCCGTTTGCCAATTTTTATTTCGACGTCTTGTGAGATGTCAGGTTTTATTGCAAGCTGGCTCGGGGTGTATATTAAAGCAGATTTGGTAAACGAAGAAAGCTCGTAATCGTTTGTCATATATAGAGCATAGAAGGGACATGCATCCACACACAGCCCACAGAATACGCATTTCCCATAGTCGATTTGTGGCATTATTGCTTTCTTATTTTGTTTCCATGTCTCATTTACCTTCACCATGCCAATAGCTTCAGCAATGCCTTCGCACGCAACAGAACAAAGCTGGCAACCAGTGCATTTGTCATGGAACAATATGTGTCGTCCACGGAGGCCAGCAATTCCCACTCCTGTCTGCGGATCGAATTGAAAACCATCACCTACAAACTTTAGTTTTTGTTCAGGATATCGTAATGTAAATCGCTTGACAGCAAGATGTTTTACACCCGAGTTTAAAGCGCGGATTATTCCGCCTGCATTGCTCACTGTATCAATCCCCCAGGGCCCAAGACACCTGCATATAACAATCCTAGAGCTATAAAGATGTTAACGAACGCAAACCCTATCAATTTGTACCAACCTGTGTGCAAAAGCATATCAATCCTGATTCTTGGAAATACACCTCTTGGAAGCAAGATCGCCAATATTACTATGACCGTTTTTATTACAAACCACAAGGTACCGTTGAGCATTTCTTGGTCAAATAAAGGAAGTCCTGGAAAGTGAGCTGTAACTGGGCCAATTGTTATTCCATTTGTAATTATATCTTGTGGGAAGGGGGGCCAGACCATCGGACCATTCCACCCGCCCAAGAATAACAAAGTAAACAGGGCAGCAAAAGCATATAGTTTCAAATAAGTGCCAAGTTGTATAAGTCCGTACATCATCCCTGACAGTTCTGTTAACCAACCGGCAACAATTTCGCTTTCTGCCTCTGGTAGATCAAAGGGAATTCGCTCCAATTCAGCGATAATAGTAATGAAAAAAACAATAGCTCCAATAGGCATAAACAAAATCCACCAATAGTGAGCTTGTGACTCCACAATTTGTGTAATGTTTAGTGTTCCTGTCAAAATCACAATACCAAGAAGTGATAGGATCAATGGGATTTCAAATGAAATCATTTGGTGTAGGGCTCTTATTCCTCCTATGAATGGAAACTTGCTATTGGAAGCCCATGCAGAGAGTATTGTTATTATTGGAAAGAATCCAATCGTTGCGAAGACTGCTAACAATCCAACGCTAGGATTAGCAACAACCCAACCTGGTGCTACTGGAATCAGCGATACAAATGCGGCTGCGGTACCAACGAAGAGCAATGGAGCAATCCAAAAAATTGGTTTGTCTGCTTTTGCAGGAATGATTATTTCCTTTGATATTAATTTTAGTCCATCTCCCATTAACTGTAATATGCCTTCTACTTTACCACAATAAAGTGGTCCTACTCTCAATTGCAACTTCGCAAGAAACTTTCTTTCTATGAATATAGTTGCAGCTGCAAGAAGTGCCGCAAAGCCAAATCCTGGGAATGCAACTATTCTAAAAAATTCTGTGTGTATGAGTGATTTTACAATGGGTAGTGTGCGTGACGGATCGGCCATCCAAGTCATTGCAAGATATGGTGTTAGAAGTTGCCCGTTGATAACCGGAAGTTTAATGTAAAAAAGTATTATGAACACAAGCGGTAAACCAACAATCGTAAAAATCAACAGAATCCAGAAAATAATATCCGTTAAAGATGCGATAAATCTGCTCAGTCTAAACTCTGGTGCAATGGAAGACATCTATCTGTCAGCCTCCACTGGCCAGTAGTTGAGGCTCCAATAAACTGCAGGCATGTTTCCAAGTTTTTCACCTTTTAGTAAGTACGGTATACAAATCAAATTTCTAAAAGAGCCAACACTAATCTTGACTCGATAAGGTTCTGGTCTATTATTAGAAATAACGTAATAACCAAGTGCTCCCCTTCCTGATTCAACCCTACGATACGCCTCATCATTTCCTCCCTTTGGATTTGGCTTCAGTTTGGTTCTTACCGATCCTGACTTGGGCATTTTCCTTAAAGCATCTTTTATTATTTTGCAGCTTTCAAACATCTCAAGATAGGGGATTCGAGATCTTGCGTAAGAATCACCTTCTTTGAGAACCTGTGTTTCAAAATCAAGATTGTCATATACATCGTATGGCTCTTTCTTTCTTACGTCAAAATCAACACCAGAAGCTCGAAGAACAGAACCGGTAGTACCAAGTCGTATTGCATCTATCCGTGATAATACACCAGTTCCTTCCGTTCTACTTTTTAAAACAGGATTTTGATAGAAAATATCTTCATATTCTTTTATTCTTTTTTCAAAATAGTCTACTTGCCTTAGACACCTTTCTTCAAAATTTGCTGGAAGGTCATTTCGTACGCCTCCTGGTACAAGATATGCGTGTGTAACCCTAGCTCCAGACATTGCTTCTAGCAGATCTATGAAGAGTTCCCTATCGCCGGCGGGCCACATAAACATAGTAGAATGTCCGAGGAATATTCCATAGATAGCAAGCCAGTACAATGTATAGATACAACGATTCAGCTCAGAAGCAATAACGCGAATATACTTTGCTCTTTCTGGAACTTCAATTCCTAAAAGATCTTCAACAGCAAGACAGTATGGATACAAAATGTTGCATGAATCGTGAATTACTGGTCTTTCTAGATGTGGTATGTTTTGAATATAATTCCTGTACTCTGTCATTTTTTCTTCCCCACGATGAACATATCCGGGATCAGGATCGCATGAAACAATGTAATCACCATCAATTTTGATAACAAGTCTCATATGGCCTGAACCAGGGTGCTGAGGTCCAACATTTAGCGTCATAATTCGATCATCTACTTTTTCAAGTTCTAAGCCAGGAGGAAGTTGAGTAGTCATGTCATCTCCCTTTTATCTTAAAGTCCTTTCTAAATGGCGGTATATCTGCCCAATCTTCAGGCAAAAGTAATCTTCTGTTATCTGGATGTCCCTCAAAGTATACGCCGAACATCTCAAAGCATTCTCTCTCATGGAATTCTACACTATAAAATATATCACGCAAAGACGGCATTCTTGAGCTATCGTTTCCAGGATTTGGAACATCCTCTCGTGGAACTCTTGTTGTCAAGGCTATAATTTTGCTTTCAAGTTGTTCATCAGAATATGATCCCAAATGGTAAACAACCTCAATTTCTTTTGAATCTGGATAGTCCACTCCAGATACAGATTCAGCGTGATCAAACTTTAGCTCATCACGTATATAGCATGCAATGTCTTTAATGTCCTCCCTTTTTGTAACTATTCTTATTCTATTTGGTCTGATATAGTCTACTACTGCTTTCTTTTCAAACTTAGATACAATCTTGTCTGCTAAAGATTTTTCAAACAGCGGAATAGGTTGTGGAGTGATAGGAACGTCATGCGATAAATCAATTCCTCTTTCTTCATAATACTTTCTAGCTTCATCTTTTGTTAATGATGAAGTATCGTCTGACGCTTTAGCTTGAGGATTACTTTCTAAATTGTCTTCTTTGTCCACAGTTTCACTGAGATCTTTATCTTTTTTTTTTACTCGCTTCATTACTATGCTGCCTTCATTCGTTTAATTTTTTCTTGAAGTAGCATACATCCTTGTATAAGAGTCTCAGGTCTGGGCGGGCATCCAGGAACATAGACATCCACGGGAAGTACTCCGTCAATTCCAGGTAGAACATTATACGAGTCGAAATATAGTCCTCCTGTGATGGCGCATGCACCCATAGCTATGACATATTTTGGATCGGGCATCTGATCGTAAACCATTCTAAGCCGTGGAGCCATTTTTCGGGTTATAGTTCCCATAACCACAATTAAATCACATTGTCTCAGAGAACCAAAGGCTTCGATGATTCCAAATCTTTCTACATCATATCTTGGACTAGATGCTGCTCCAAATTCTACGCTACAACATGCTGTCTCTAGATGGACTGGCCATAGTGAATACAATCTTCCCCATTTGATAGCATAGTCTAGCGGTTTGCCAATTGCGCTTACAAGAACTTCACCCAATTTTCCAACCAGCACATTTGCTGAGTGCGAAGCTGTTTGAGGGTTAACAAGTTCTTTTAGCAATTTCCTTCCCTACTTTCTATATGTTTTGTATTTGATTTAAGAGTTACCAAATATTTTTCCTCCCTGCCTGATATAGGGCAAAAGCAAATGAAGCGAACATTATTGCCAAAAACGCTATAATTGGAAGTGTAGCTGATTTTGGTAGATTTATTATTGTACTCCCCCATGCATACAAAAAAATTGACATGACATCAAAAACTACAAACATCAAAACATAAGCGTAGTATTGCATCATGAAATGAGTTCTGCCCTCTCCGCTTGGTATTTGACCTGCCTCCATGGGTAGAAACTTCACAGGATTGCTGGTACGTCTTGGTGCAATCATTCTAGAAAGTATCAATGCCGGACCAGTCGCGACTATTGCAAATCCAAACATTAGTAAAACTGGACTAAAGTTACTGACTGCCTCTCCTACCAAAGTAGCTAACAACCAAATCGGAGAATATAAAAAGCTATCCACATTAGTAGATCAAGTATTTAATACAAGTTAATTTTTTACTAATTTTATCTTTATTTTTCTAATTTATACATGAAATTTTTTATAATGTTCTTTTGCAAAAACAGGTTCTAGTGCGAATGGCCACATCCACAAGAGTCATGACTTTCTCCCATTTCATGTGATTCTTTTCTGGCACATTTAGAGCATTTATCAGAAGCTACAGGAGAAAAGAATCCAATCCCACATGAAATACATTTCATGCTTGGCATGCAAGTTGTGCATATTGCCTCTATTTATTGATAAGCATAAAGCAGAATTCAAAAATTTAATGATTGATATATGACATTTGCAAACCCGTTGCCATGGCAGTAAATGTAGGAGATAAAGCTCCGGAATTTATCTTGGTAGACACAGACCTTAAGATGCGAAGTCTTGATGAGTTTAAGGGAAAAAAAGTAATACTGTCATTTTTTGTTGCAGCAAGTTCACCCGTATGCACAAAAGAAATGTGTACCTTCCGTGATTCTTGGCATCAGATAACAGAACTCGGAACCCAAGTTATTGGCATCAGTAATGATGGTCCCTTTGCAAACAAAGCCTTTGCGGAAGCACACCACCTTAACTTCCCCATACTTGGTGATTACAAGAGCCAAACAATTCGCGACTATGGTGTTCTAATGCCAGATCTCTTACATGTGAAAGGATATGACGCAGCAAAACGTTCAGTCTTTGTTGTTGACGAGAAGGGGATTGTAGCATACAAGTGGGTTTCCGACAATCCTTTGATAGAACCAAACTACCAAGAAATAATAGATTTCCTAAAGAAGGGAAAATAATTTTCTCTTCTTTATTTTAATAATAATTAGCTTTATTCAATTTCTACTAGTGTGTCATTTTTTGCAACAGAAGCCCCTTGCTTTATCTTCATAGATTTTATGATTCCATCTTTATGAGATTTAATTGAAACCTGCATCTTCATGGATTCCAGTACACAAACTACGTCCCCTTTCTGGACTTTGTCACCTACTGCCACATTTATTGACACAATCCGTCCCGGAATTTGACTTTTCAAGTAAACTTGTGAATCGATTCCAGTTTCTATTCCAGAATTCTTGTAAACAATCTTGTTCAAGTCAGAATGTTTGTCAAATGTTATCTTTACACCATCTACAACTATTGTCATTTTACCGGTGCTGTTCTCAAGATATTTTGCAAAATGATAGGAATTATCAAGTATGAATTCTACGCCATCTGGTTTCATGTTGACAATTTTCAAGTTACGTTCCTTTCCCTGTATTTTTATAAGATATTCAGAATTACCAAGAATTCTTACTAAATAGGCATCAAATTTTTGTTCTAGATTTTCTATCTTAAATTCCATCTTTATGCCCTATCCAGTTGTGCTTTCCAACGAATACCATGATCTTTTTTTGATTTTATCCTGTTTTTGAGAAACTCTGAATGAATGATTGCTGCTGCTAGGGCTTCATCTGATTTCCTTAGGATTTCTTTTTTCACATCATCACGCAATCTATCCAAAATTTTGAATCTATCAAGAAAATCTGTTGAGAGATCACCATTGATGAATTCTTTGCTATCAAGTATAGTCTTGTAAAGGGGTATAGATGTTTCCACACCTTCAACATAAAATTCTGAAAGTGCAGTTATCATTCTTTTCCTAGCTTCCTCAAATGTTTCTCCCCACGTGATAAGCTTAGCCATAAGAGAATCATAGTATGGAGAAACTGAGCAACCGGGATAAAGATAAGTATCAACTCTTACTCCAGGACCAGATGAGATGTTAACATCTGAAATTGCGCCAGTTGATGGTGCAAAGTCAAGAAACGTATCTTCGGCATTTATTCTGCATTCTATTGCACAACCATGAACTTTTAGATCCTTTTGTTTAAATGGAATTTTTTCTCCGTTTGCAATATCTATTTGTAGTTTAACAAGGTCAAGTCCTGAAACAAATTCAGTGACAGGGTGCTCGACCTGAAGTCTTGCGTTTATCTCTATAAAATAAAAAGTTCCATCATCAAGTCTTAAGAATTCAGCAGTTCCTGCATTTCTGTAATTAACAGCAGTTGCCGCATTTATTGCAAGTTGTCCAATCTCATCACGAGTCTTTTGATCAACTACAGGAGAAGGGGACATCTCTATAAGCTTTTGATGTCTTCTTTGGATAGAACACTCTCGTTCAAAAATGTGTATTGCATTTCCATGCGAATCTCTTGCAAATTGGAATTCAATGTGCCTAATTTTTGGTAGAAACTTTTCAACAAAGAGTGCAGATTTGCCGAATGCCACCTTTGATTCACCTGCCGCAAGTTCAAATGCCTGTTGTAGCTCTTTTTCATTATGCACTAATCTAATTCCTCTACCTCCACCTCCAAAAACAGATTTTAGTAAAACAGGATAACCGATGGAATGCGCAATATTAAGAGCTCCTTCTACTTCTTCAACTATGCCTGGACTTCCAGGTACTAGAGGTACTTTGGCCTTAGCCATAGCGGCTTTGCAAAGCATCTTATCACCACAAAGTCGCATTGATTTACCAGAAGGTCCGATAAAGGTCAGTTTTTTTTTTTCACAAAGTTCTACAAAATCTGCATTTTCCGAGAGAAATCCATAGCCGGGATGAATTGCATCTGCACCAGATTTCAATGTGACTTCAATGATTTTTTCCATGTTAAGGTAGCTTTGTGCAGGCGAAGCCTGCCCAATATGATAAGCCTCTGATGCAATCTTGACATGTTTTGAATTGACGTCTTCGTCAGAAAACACTGCGACTGATTTTATGCCAAGGGCAGTGCATGTTTTGATCACGCGAATAGCAATCTCTCCCCTATTTGCGATAAGAATTTTTTCGATCATTATACTCACAGGTTGATGTTGCCGTGTTTACGAGGAATTCTTTTTTCCCTTTTATTAGCAAGTGCTTCTAAAGCGCTAATTAACACAGGTCTCGTTTTTGCAGGATCTATTACAGAATCTATAGTTCCGTAAGATGCTGCAATGTATGGATTGGCAAATTTTTCTGTATAGCTATCTACGAGTTGCTTTTTCAAAGCTACTGGATCCTTCGCACTTGCCAATTCCTTTCTATTCATGATTTTTACTGCGGCTTCAGAACCAAGTACTGCAATTTGAGCAGTAGGCCAAGCATAGTTCATATCAGTTCTAAGATTTTTGCTCCCCATGGCAATGTAGGCTCCCCCATAGGCTTTGCCAATAATAGTAGTTATTTTTGGAACAGTGGCCTCACAGTATGCATACAAAAGCTTACTGCCGTGTCTGATTATGCCATTATGCTCTTGATTTGTGCCAGGCATATATCCAGGTGTGTCCACAAAGGTAATTATTGGGATGTTATAGCAATCACAAAACCTCACAAATCTTGATGCTTTGTTAGACGAATCAATATCTAAAGCTCCAGCAAGTACCATTGGTTGATTTGCGACAATACCAACGGTTCTGCCATTCAACCTTCCAAATCCAACAATGATGTTTGGGGCAAATAATTCGTGGACTTCAAAAAAGGAGTTGGTATCTAAAATAGAATGGATTATTTCTTTCATGTCATAGGGTTGTAATGGATTTTCAGGGATTATATTTATCAAATTATTATCAAGTCTATTTGGATCATCACCTGTCTGTACAATTGGAGGTTCTTCAGTATTGTTTTGCGGAATGTAAGACAGGAGTGTTTTAACATAGTCCATGCATTGATACTCGTTTTTTGCAACTAAATGTGCCACACCACTTTTTGTTCCATGAGACATCGCGCCTCCAAGTTCATCAAATGAAACCTCTTCTCCCAGAACTGTTTTTACAACTTCAGGTCCTGTGACAAACATGGTTGCTAATTTGTCAACCATTATAACAAAATCAGTCATGGATGGAGAATAAACCGCACCGCCTGCGGAAGGACCTATACTTGCAGTTATCTGAGGTACAACTCCCGATGCAAGCTGATTATGGAAGAATATATCAGCAAAACCATCTAGACTTAGAATTCCTTCTTGAATTCTAGCGCCTCCAGAATCAATTATTCCAATGATCGGACATCCGACTCTTACCGCATGATTCATTATTTTGGTGATTTTCTTTGCACCCATTTCGCTAAGAGTACCGCCAAGTACAACAAAGTCATACGCAAAAAGAAAAACTTGCCTGCCGTTTATAGTCCCATAACCTGTAACCACGCCATCGCCTGGGAACTTTTTTTCCTGCATCTCAAATTCGTAGTAATGATGGGTTGTAAGAGCATCAATTTCAGTAAAACTTCCTTCATCAAGTAAAAGATCAATTCTTTCGCGTGCAGTAAGCTTACCTTTTTCATGCTGTGCTAAAATTTTGTCTTCGCCGCCACTTTGTTTGGCTTCTCTCATTTTATGTAAAAAATTTTTTATTTTATCGGAATGCATGATTTTGAATTAGAAGCACGTACCAACCTATATTAATTTAATCGGTTTTTACTTCACGAATACCATCATGTCCACCTTTGGCATTTCTGAAAACATTCATGCCTACATGATAATTTTCCCACAGAGTTTCCAAAGTTTGTAAATCATCTTCTGTAATACGCAAGCTTTCTTTGGTGACTTCTGGATCTGAACGCATTTTTTCCAATTTTACCCTCGTTTGTGCAAGAAGCTGTTCCAATCCCACTTCGTAATTCGATTCACCATGAAATGCAGGATCAAGAGGTTTTATTTTTGTGGTTTCTTTAGACATGCTTTTGCCTTCCTTTGGGTTAAATTTTAATATTTAGAATTGGAAATTTCTGAACAACAGCCTCTTGATACGATATAAAGGCATCCTTGGCATTATTACATTTCTTACAGATACATCGCTGTGATACTTTGGTAAGATCGCAATCAGAAGAGAATTCGCATTGAGGACATCCTGCAAGTCCTCCACAAACGAGACATTTGAGCTCCACAACCTCTGCACATGCTTGGTGTTTTACCCCTATTCCTTTTGCCCATAAACCTACCTCATTTATTTCAATTTTCTTTTTGCACACTATGCATGTGCCTGGAAATTTCATGGACATTGTACGCCAGCTCATTTTATTGAATTCAACTCTTTCTGTAAAATTTCTGCATAAGGTTCCTCAATTTCTAGATCAAGAGTTTTGTTTTTGATACAAGACAAGAGATATGGAAAATACAAAGTCGCAAAGTCACTTCTGGAAACGTGCATTTTTTTTGCAAGAACTGAAATAAGTCCTTTTATTGCTCTGCCATCCCATCTTATTCTGTTAAGAAGAGGCCATGAGAGATTAAATTCTGAATATCTTACTGCTGTATCTTGCTTATACAAGCCGAGCAATATGGAGTCGATATACCGCAAGAGTCTCCATTGTTGAGTTTTCATTATTTTTCCGTATGTAATATCTGCATCTGAAATAACCTGTAGCATTTTTGCCATGTCCTCTGGGTCTAGATGACTTGTTATTACACTAGAATAAAAAGCATCAATTTTTTCTCTTGGATCAATTCTTAAGGAATACAATATTGATCTAGCTTCTTCCTGAGATTTGGCCTTGAAAAAAGCATTTATTGATTCTTCAACATCTAGTGTAAGAAATGATTTTTCAGTTTGTGGTTCAAATCCTGTTACAAGTGCTTGCGTAGAATTAAGCATAGATCTTATATCACCCCTTGATTCTATCACAATTTTTAAAATTGTTCCTATATGAAGTGATGCATTTTCCTTTTTGAGAATGGCCTCAAGATACAACCGCAAAAGCCTTGGTGGAATTGGTCTTAGTTGAATTGTTTTTGTAACTTTTTTGATACTTTTCATTTTATCTACCTTGTCTGAGTTGGCAGCCAATACTATTGGTACGGTTGGTTCCTTTAGAATATCAATAAGTGTTTCAACTCCTCCGTAATCTGCTCTTCCATGAATTCCGTCAACCTCATCTACAAAGATCATGGCACGACCAAGTAAGCTTGTGTTACCTAGGACAGGCCCCAGTATATCCTGAATCCTTTGTTTGTTTCTCATATCACTTGCATTGAGTCCTATCAGGTCATAACCAAACCGCTTTGCACAAAGTGTGGCGAGGGTGGACTTTCCTATGCCTGGTGGACCTACTAACAAAACGGGTTTGCTTCCCTTAACCCATTTACCAAACCAATTAACTAGTGTTTCTTTTGCATCTTCATTTCCAATTACTTCAAGAAAATTTTTTGGTCTGTATTTTTCTGACCACATCATCTTAATCACTTAGGCAAGTTAGCGGAGAACGTAGACCAAAGATTTTCTTTCTGTAGTTGATTAAACCAGTAAAGATTATAGTGTTCTACAGTGAGAAATAAAAATTCTAAAAAGTCTTTGTGTGAAAAGTCTTTAGGTAGCAATTCAAGTGCAAGTCTTGCTTCACTCAGATATAGATCACTTTTTTGCACGGTAAGCTCAAACCCTTTTTTCAAGTCATCCGCAAGTAATCCATAATAAAGAGGCCATGAAGGGACTTTGATAAATTTGTTTTTGATAGAATCTTCAATCTCATTTCCACATCCAACCGATTCTGCTGCTTTTGCCATACCAAGATAAAATATCTCGCCAAGGGGAGGCCTTGCGAGTGCCATATTTCTTCCTGCGGTTCCCATAACTGCCCGATATTTTTTATAACACTGTATCATTTCTTCTTCGGAAATAGTAGTGGGCCTTGTTTTTAATCTAAAATCAAGATATTGCCCAATTCGCGCATCTTTGAAGCCTTGTTCAAATTCGGCGAGAACAATTGAACCACCTTTCGCAATTTTAGTTCTTGCAAGCTTGAGTATATACGGATTCATCAATTTATAGTCATCAAGGTATTCAACATCCTCATCTTTGTCCATTATCCGATCCATTGGTTCGCTCAAATCTATTGCAATTATATGCCCATCAATAATGTCAGTTCTAAGATCTGGATCTTGTTTATCACTAAAATATTCTGAAGATGCATCATAAAGGCCATTAAATACTGGAAATGTCATTTTAACAAAGTTTGAGTTAAGTATCCTTGAAACTCGATTCGTTAAATTATCGTAATTTTCAAGCCTAGACTTGACTTCTTCTATTTGTTGTTTTCCAAGCGTTATCTCCTGTGAACCTATCTCTTCCGCAAATTTTTCTTGCGTAAGCTCCGGTGTTGAATCAGTTTTTATTTCATTTAATAAATCACCGGTAAATCGTTTAATAAAATTAGGAAATTCCCCTTCCGCATCTTTTTTGTACTTGTCAAATTGCTTGTAGCCTTTGCTCTTGAAAAGTGCCTGCTTTACTATTTCTTTTCCGGGTTTTGTGCTCAAAAGCGCTTCCTTGCTAAAAATTGATTGGTCCTTACTACTCACACAATGGCAAATCTTGCATTGCTATTTATTCATTGAGATGGTTTTGAAAATATTTGGAATAAATTAGGACAGAAAATAGGATCTTTGTGAAAGTAATAGAAGTATTACAAGAAGCTTCGACCCGAGTATACAAAAATGTGAAACACCTAGCAGGTACGAAAGAATCTGGAGTCGATTTTGGCATGGGAGCCGGAGGAGATATATCAAGAGGGATTGACATTATTGCAGAAAAAACGGTTCTTGATTACCTCAAAGAGATAAAATTTGATTGCATAGTTCTAGGGGAAGAATGTGGCCGCGTTGAGCTATCAAAAAATCCCAAGGGGTATATCGTCATGGATGCGATAGATGGTTCTACTAACGCAGTTAGGGGGATTCCTTTCTTTTGTTGTTCACTTGCCTTTGCGACCGATAACAAACTAAGTTCTGTGACGGATGCTGTAGTAGTTGATCTCTCTAACGGAGATACGTGTTATGCGACAAAAGGAGGAGGGGCCTTTATGAATGGGAAGAGAATTTCAGTTAACAAAGAAAGGCATTTCTATTTTGTAGTGGGTCTTGATATATCTGGAATTTCTGCTGAAATGCTTCAAAAATTATCACCAATGATTTCGACGACGAATCACATAAGACACTTTGGTGCCGTAGCTCTAGAACTTGCCATATTTGCACGTGGTCTTGTTGATGTGCTTGTTGATTTGAGAGAAAAATTAAGGAGCACAGACGTTGCTGCGGGATATTTAATAGCGTTGGAGGCAGGCGGACATATCGTTAACCAGTATGGAAAATTTTTGGATTCAGAACTAGCTTATGATAACAAAATATCATTTATTGCGGCTGCAAGTAAAGAACTCCTTGATGAAACTATTACGAAATTAAAAATTGCAGGTTGGTAAAACAGATTTTCAGTTATCTATCATAATCACGTATAACTTTCCTAAAGTTCCCCACAAAAAGTAATGGCGCCCTTGGCGGGATTTGAACACGCGTCGAGGCCGTGACAGGGCCCCATTCTAGACCGGGTTTTACGAGGAATGAATATTCTCCATCTCCCTCTATACTACAAGGGCGCAGAATATTTTGGACGAAAGTCCGAGTTTAAAGCTTTCTTTTAATTAAAAAATTTTGTAAAAGACTAAATTATACACACCGGACAGGTTTCGCTATGGGTTCGTAGCTCAGCCAGGTAGAGTACCGGACTTTTAATCCGGCTGTCCGGGGTCCGAATCCCCGCGAACCCGCTCTCACGTATGGTTCAAACAGATCGCTTTTCCGCGCCGTAAAATAATCAGGTGATTAGGGTGAAATCCTAACACTCCCAATTTTTTTTAAGTTGAAATTTTTCTTTTTCTTATTATCATGTAACCCGACATCCCGGCGATTACACCAGCAATAATAATTCCAAATAAAATCAATTGAGAATTATTTAGTGTTAACCCCACAGATTGTACAACAGAGCTTCTGCCAGTCAACTCTAAAATTCCATGCGATGTCGGAACTGACATTATGGTTTCGCTGGGCCAGCTAAGTGTGTAAATTGACATACACTGGGCAGCAAGACTCTGGCTGCTACAGGCATGAGCTTGTAATGAGAAGCCGTATCTATCTGATTTCTGCAAGAGAGATAAAGGAATCCTAAATTCATATATTCTGTGATCATGACTTGAATCAAACGGATCATTTATGCTGGAGAATCCCATGGTGCCGTCGTAACCCAATGATGGTACAACATCAACAGGTTTGCTTTGGTTGTCATAGGTCCACACCTGACTTCCAAAATTGCTGCTAACCTGCGATCCATTTACAAAGGTAAGACTCGAACCCGCAGCGATTTCATTGGTACCCAGAGTCTCTCCACTGTAACCATTTCTGTCAAAGAGTATCACAAGCTCATAACGCATGAATGGATAACTTGACGGTGTAGTGTGATCACTCACAATATCTGCCATTACATAAGCAAAGTTGGAATCATGTTGAGCAAGAATGTACATCTCAGATCCATTTCCTTCTACACTAATAGCATTTGTTTTATTCCATTCTGAAGGCATGGTCCATTTCCCATCTATATCAGGAGGAGTGTCGGTATAGGGGGCTTCTATTACCTGAGGAGACTTGGCAGAGATAGAATTTGGCACAAGCATTTGAGTACCTATGATTTGAATTTTTTCTGCTCCAAGATGAAATGGAATAGATAAAGTACTGTGTGAATAACTTTCAATCTCGTCATAGTTAGTCCCATGGTTGTTTACCAAGATTGTAAAATGAGTATCATCTCCATTTTGTTTTGCATCAATTAATGTTCTTGGTAAGCTAATGGTTAATTTTCCATCTCCTATTGATTGGATTGATATGATAAGAGACTTGGAAGGAATGTCCGTATTTACTGAAAGTAACTTGCCTCCTGTGATGCCATATTGAATTACGAGATTGTTTCCATTAACGTTAACAGTATTATTTGTAGAAAAGGCTGGCATTTCCTGACCGTGAGAAAGCTTTTGTGCAAAGCCAAAAGTGATAATCAGTACCAATATCAGGATCGCTATAGTTTTCATCTTATACTTGCCCTTCAGAAGCTTTTTAGAGATTACTTATGAATTGTGTCGTTCCAGACCTTAAGAAATTTATGATAATGGAGGAATCAGCCAATGTAAAACTTCAGGTGAAGGAATGCCAAGATCATAGATTATTAACGGAATTGCTGTACTTGTAAGCAATATTCCCTATGTTGTTACCTTATCGGTTGATCAAGGTCAAACGTCACATATAACCAACCTAAGAAGTAACAGTACCCGAACTACTAGATATTCACCATGATAATAGCTAATTTAAATCGACATTTGCCAAGAAGCCTTATAATCGCCATTTGACTTGTCAAGTTGAAGATGGTTGAGATCTCAACATCTGATCTAATTAGCTTGACAGGCACGATGGGAGTAATAGGAACATTGTTCGTGATTTTCTATTTTTCAAGAAGAGGCCTGAAAAGTGTTTTAGTAGATATTGAAACCAAAGTTCTCAACGATTTGGATGAAAAGATGGCCGGCGCTGCCCACATGCTGGTTAATGATCCACAGTTAGTCAAGGTGCTTGACAAAAATCAAACAACCATTTCATCAGAGGTTGTTTTTGCATATTATATTTTATACATGTGTGCTCATGCATTTCACATGCATCAAAGAAAGATTCTAAACGATAATGAATGGGCGGGATGGCTACGCTGGATGCGAAGTGCCTTTGGCGGAGGCACGATAGGTGAACACTGGGTAAAAAGAATAAGACCAGAAAATTGGTTCGACCCAGCCTTCGAAGATTTTATCAATAGCGAAATAATCAAACAGGGCAAAGTATAGATTCTAAAATAAAATAAAAATGGAAACGTGTCTTACAAGATTTAGGATTATTGTTTCAATCATATCCACTTGAAGAAATTGCTAATTTCCACATTCTCAATTATATGATTAGCAATATGAAGAGTAAAACAATCTCTCTTCGTATACATAGTCTGAATCAAGAGGACCTGCAATGACCACACCTTTCAGCCATGGATGAAGGTTATCATAGTATGGATAAACGCCTATTCTATCAAAAAAATTAGAGAATTTTCCATGCGGTTCAATCATTCCGCTGAACCATCCAGACGGCCTCCCATCAGGACTACCGCTTGTAACCATGTGAGTGTAGGAATCTAGATTAACCCACGTCACCGTACCACCCGGAATTACAGTTATGCAAGGCTGAAAGCATCCAAAGTTGCATCCATTCTTAGTTATCACTACATGAACTGTAACCAGATTAGCCAGTTTTTGTTGGGTATAGTGATTGTGATACTGTGACAAATGTTGGGTTGTTGCATTCACTGTAGGTAGCAAAAACCACACAAGTATAACAAAAATGATTGGTATGACATAACGCATAATTGATAATTATCGAGACTCGGATATATCGGTATTCGCTTAAGAGTTCAGACCGGTGAGAGTTCGAGCCTTACCAGATTCAAACTAACAGAATTAGAATTATAAAACACAACAAAACCGATAATGATAGGGGTTGTAAGTGAAATTCCGTTACAAGTCATTGGTGTTAATCTCTGTGGTAATCATTTTTGGTATTGTGGAAAATTCTGTCTTTGCTCAGTCAAGTCCCTCTAATACAAATTCAGCTGCAAATTACAACATACCAGTACAACAATCAAATGATTACATAGACATGTTGCATATCACTGTGACCAATGAAGGTACACCACAAAAACTGGACCTTGCTCTTAGCAAACTGATTTTTAATGTAGGGCCTTATTATTATGTTGATAACAAAACTGTAATATCACTTACCTTGGGGCTCAAACCAGAATTGGCTAATTTTTACAGAGAAGTCAGTATTTCCAACGCATCAAAAAACCAAGTGTTCGTTTATCCCATCTTGACGCAGGCAGCATATTCTGA
>Ga0187846_10000573_pt1 | contig 21211 bp, 42 predicted proteins | sample TC_taG_FD_161473 | JGI IMG/M metagenome (GOLD analysis project Ga0187846, IMG submission 161473) | Biofilm microbial communities from the roof of an iron ore cave, State of Minas Gerais, Brazil - TC_06 Biofilm (v2) | ecosystem: Environmental > Terrestrial > Deep subsurface > Cave > Wall biofilm...
ACACCAGCAGAATGGTCTCATGTTTAGCTAACGCTGTACTGCGGTACGCTGTACTATAGTAGAGGGAAAACCTGGGGCGGGGAACGCTTGCGCTTTTGCTTTTTACTCGTTTACAATTTGGGACTATGACTAAAGATGAATTTGAGAATTGTTTAAAACATTCCTCAAAAATCGATGAACTGTTATCTCTACAACTCGCCGTTCGCGAAGCCGGTTCCGAAGCCAAAACGCGTTTGGACCAAGCCAAGGCTGATGCGGCACTGCATGGAAACTTTTTACCGACCGCGGTGTATATGACATTGACGCAAGCGGTACGGGAAAATTCGATTCAACAGCAACGGATTCAAATCAAATTGGCGGCTATTAAAGAAAACCGGCGTGATGGAGAAATCCGTTTTGAAAGGGCTTTTCTTCAAGTTGCTCGAACGGAACTCAATCACGCCGTATTTGAGGATTTGTATCGACGGGCAAAAGAATGGCTTGATCGGAAAGAGAACGGGTGACCTATTCGGTGTATGAAAATTCGAATCGATCTGTGCAATGAATCCGACATTATTTTTCATCTTGAATACAGCGGCGATGCAAGCGCAATGCATGATGCCTTAACTTTGACAGCCGACGCGGTGCGGACCTTTGCGGGTTACAATTTATTACGTGAGCAAACGGATCATCAACATATCTGGTTACCCACCGATGATAGCGATTCGCTACATTTTCACTGCGCATGTGGTTCTGAAAAGTGGATATGAGCTATCCAACATACGACTTGACGGTACAAAAACTTTTTCGCATGAACCTGGAGCGAGCCAAACGTTGGCATGGTGGAAATATTCATTCATGGACGCCCTTAGAGTGGGCCGGTGCGATGTGCGGAGAGGCCGGAGAAGCAGCAAATGCTGCGAAAAAATTAAAGCGGGTTGTTGATAATATTTCTAATCTTAATGAAGGGGCGCGACATCTGCCTTCGTTAGAGCTTGCTCAGAAAGCGATAGTGCAGGAAGTTTGCGACACAATTCTTTATGCGATTTTGCTTGCAGCATCGGTAGGAGCCAGTGCTGATCAATTTGAGCAAGCCTTGTGTGAAGTTTTTAATTCTAAATCCGAAGAATATAATTTTCCAGAGCGTCTATGACCCCATTTGACTCTCTGAAGTACGTTGTTCTGCAACGCTTCGGTACGAGGTATGTAACCTTCATCATGATACTGGAAAGTAAAGATAAGGCTGAAGCGTTAGCGAAGTTTCTCAATGACGGGCATTACTTTGAAACGGATGTGACTATTGAAACAGTTGATAAAAATATCCCCAACAAAATGGCAATTGATCTAATTGCGAGGACCCTATGACTGTTTGACCGGATGCGCTTTGCTTTTGAGCGTCTGACTGTGCTCCCGCCAATTAGGCTCAAAAATACTCTTTTCCAGTAAAACTTTTCCGTTTACAATCTGTTGGCACGGTCCGAGAATTGGTCTCGGAGGATTAGGAAAATGAAAAATTATTATGTTCTCAACAGAGAGAGTGATTGCGTGCATGTTACGGCCGTACGGCAGGATGGAGTTTATGGACATAGTGAAGAGCACTGTGATCCGTCTGGCTGTGCGGGCAATGAACTGTTTTACAAAAATATTCGTCCGGATGCGGTCGAAGTTGGTGGTCTTTATGAATTTCGGATTGATTCGGGCGAAATCATTGCCGAGATGTCAAGATAACGCGACACAGAATTGGTCTTGGAGGATTTGAATATGATTGCTGAAACGAATTATGTCGGCTTTGTTGGACGGATTGTCTACGAATACCGGATTGAAAATGTACTCTATCGCATCGTGCGCTTGGCGGATCGCTCGCTGCGAACGGTGCGGGTGAAGGCATGAAACTCTCAACTGCAGTCATCTGGGTTTAATTGCGACTCTACACTCGTCTGTCCCACACCGACTCGCGTTATCTCGGGCCCGCTCCGGCGGGCTTACCACTCTGTTCCATACCGACGATTTATACCGATCGTCACGGCAACCGGCATCGCTATGTCTGTACACGGGCGCGACAGCATCCGGGGGATCATGCGGCGCACGGCCGTAGCGACCAGCTGTACCGCTGGCCGCGGCAATCTTCGGATGTCGAATTTCAATGATAAAAAAACCTCTAATTGCCATCGATTCGGCGGATTTGATCCGCCAATGGCTGGTCCAGCTGCCGACCCTAGCCGGGGTGATCTATGCGGCATCGGAAGATTTAAACCTGCCCGAAGCTGTGGATATTGCCTGGAACCTATTGCTGTTTTGTCGCGACCGCTTGGAAAAAGAAAAGCCCGTCAATGTCACTCAGCATCATGGAGTTGAATAAATGATCGGAGTGACACTGATCCTATTGCCCGTGCTGATCATGGCGATCTACTGGCCCGCCCGCCGCGGTGAATTCTTGTTCGATGATTGGGCGATTGCCGACATGGACTTTCCCCGCCGCGAAGAAATCGCCCGCGGCCGGATTATTTGGAATGATCCGCGCAATCGAGCCGCTCCGCCGGTGGAAATTCCGGTAATGCTGTCAGCGTTTCCGTTGCCGCTCGGTTGGCATAGCCAAACTTTCTTTTTTCTACATAGTCTACGCTCGTTCTGGCAAGAGCCCCGATCCCTGACTCATATCGGTTATTTATGGACGTGGCGGGCGGCGGGCCGACCACTCGAAGTGTGGCGTCAGCCGGGACCCTGGCATGCGGTCAATATCGGATTACACATCCTGAACGTATTTCTCGTGTATCTCGTGCTGAATCAAGTGTTTCCGCCATATGCCGTTCTGGGTACCCTGTTATTTGCCGTGCACCCGCATCAAGTGGCAGCGGTGGCCTATATTTCGGGTCGCGCTAGCTTGCAAACCACCGCGTTTGCTCTAGGGGTAGCCTTAATTGTGCTACAAATTTTCACAGTGTGGTCATTAGTTGGCATCCTGTTGGCCGCTGGACTGGCGCATAAGTCGAAGGAAGATGGTCTGTTATGGGTATTGGGATTCGGGAGCGTCGCCGCGGTCTGGCATTATTGGTTTGGCTCAATCTGAAACATTATTGTTGGGCCATTTGGGGGCTGAATCTGCGTCTCGATCCCGATTATCCAGCGGAAGCCCGTTACCGGGGCGAGCTGATTGTGGATAGCGTTTTGGAATACCGTTTATACGGTTTATTTGCCCTGTGGTGCCCCATTCTGGCGCTCCTTCTGCCCTGGTATCTCGATTTAACTCTCGTCGTGTGGTGGACTGTTCAGAGTCATTGGCGTGCTGCATTTTACCGTACGGCGTTTGCCTTCTGGCGTCGGGCTTTCCTTGAATCGCCTGGAAAAGTTCGCTCGATGATCCATTATGCGGAAGAATTGATGCGCGAAATCGAGCGCCGTTATAAAGCCAATGACGACCAGACGGCAGCCGAAATGATTGCGGAATGCCGCCAATTGCAGGATGAGATATGCATGTTGAAAATCCATTGATCTGGTCATTGCTCGCCAACCCGCCATTGCCCGCGGAAAATGCCTATGGTCACCGTAAAAAGCTGCGCTTTATTCTCGACCTACTTGCAACCTGTTTTTCGCCGCAAGATATCGTGCTCGATTTCGGTTGTGGCAGCGGTCAAGCGGTTACTCGTTTTCTGACTTATTTTCAGAAAATTGTTATCGGTGTGGAAATGGATCGGACTTGTCGTGAGTATGCCGCAACGAGTCTGCCCGACGCTTATTTTTATGAATCACTCGATGCGGTGCATTTTCGTTCAATTCCAGTGGTGATTTGCGCGGATGTGATCGAGCATTTGATCAAACCGAATGAAACGCTGAAACAGCTTGGTGGTTTGCAACCGGCGGGCGGTTGGTTGATTGGTAGTGTGCCCAATGGTTATGGCGCGTTCGAGGCGGAAAACTGGTTGTATCGGACCCCGCTCGGGATTCCATTGTCCATGACCATAGAAGTGGCGTTGCATCCGTCGCGTTTATGGCATCCCAAGCGCTCCGAAGTGCCCTACAACAATGCGAGTCCGCACGTGCAATTTTTTACCCTCGATAGTTTGCGCCACTTGGCTGAAACTTCCGGCTATGACGTGCTGCGTATCGTTCCCGGTGTCGTGCTCGGCTCACCCCCGATCAGTTGCCATCTGATCGAACGTTTTCAAACCTTGTTATGGCTCAATGGTATTGTGGCCGATCGGCTGCCTCTGAAATGGGCAGCGAATTGGTTCTTCGTCTGGCGTAAACGCTAACTCGACATGCAAGCTTTCGAGTTTTTGGCCAAAGACGCTTTCCCAACGCTGACGCATCAATTCATCCAGGCAGGACTCATAGAAATGTTGCAAAATATTCAAGCGATGCAATTCATCGAGCAGATAATCGCGTAACTCGCTGTAGGGAGTATCGGGATGGCGCAAGATCATGATGAACCGTTTGATTCGATGATCGATTATTATTTTAAACGTTGGCTTGAGATCCAATCGCAATGGATGAAAACCAGAACAGCCGGTATGGTTCGGGAAGCCATGCATTTGGCATTTAAAGCCGGTTGGTTGGAATGCGAAAATTTTTACTCAACGCAGCAGCAGATAGATTCCGGCGGCGGCGGCCCATAAGTACCACGGCAGTCCGAAAATATTTTGTTGCGCCGTTTCATAAGCATTGAAATTGTTCGCCACATCGGCGGGCATCGGAATTGTGGGTTGTGAGGTCACATTGGCGGGGGGAATCGGAACTTGGCCCGATTGCCAGTAGGGTTGTAAGGCGGCCATTTGACCCGAGTACCAACCGAGTCCCATCCAAACATTGAGCGGGGCACCATCGAGCAAAAAACCGCCGAGAAATGATTGCACGGTAAATTGTGAACCGTTATTACGTAATGGAATCCAGCCCAGTTTGATGGCATCGTTTAAACTACCAACCGTGGTAAAGCTACTGGCAATTTTCGATTGCGGATTGGCGGCGGCAATCGGATTGGGGACCGTCGGATTACCCGTCGGGGGACCCACTGTCGATTGACCGAGATAACCGGCCATCATGGTATTTTCCTCATGAGCAAAACCAAAACCACTATGGCGGCAATCGGCCATAGGGGTAAAGGGGATATCGGAGACTCCAGGGGAGTACCTGGAGGTAACATGGAGGGTGAGCTGGTAGAACCTACTGGAATAATCGGGGCTTGCCCGGAGTAGACGGTTTGCGATGGGGCCACCGGAGCCGGGGTAGTGACCATACCGCCGGTGGTCAGCGTATTGGTATAGCCCGGGGCTTGAAAGGCTTGAATGGCGGAAATCGGATTCGTGGCGGCCGCCGAAGTGACGGGGGCTTGTAGCGACGTAAATTGGACGTTTTGTTGCGGCGCCGCCGGGGTCATCAATTGGGCACAAGCCGGTTGAATTCCGGCATTTTGCAACGCCGTTTGCTGGCCGGGTAACCAGCCTTGACCAAAAATGATATTGAGTGGGCAGCCATCAAACAGGTAGCCACCCAAAAATGTCGTCACGATGTAGTAGCCTTGAGTTACTGTGGCGCCATTGACAACCAGATCGGGACGTCGTGGTTTGCCCCCCGCTTGTAACGCTTGATCGAGGGCGGGGACCACACCATAGAACATTTGGGTGGTGCCGTCGGGCATGTCGACATTGAGTTGATTGAGTGAGCCGAGTCCATCCAGACCACGGAACGTGGGTGCCGCGGTGGTCGGCGATTCGGGCCAGAAATCACTAAAGCGATACATTATTGCTCCTCATCCCCATCGCTGGATTGGAAATCATCCCAGGTTTCGCCGTGTTCACACTGATGGTCCCCATCATGATGATCGTCAAAGATGCAACAATGCACGGTATAACAACCATCGTCGCCCCCTTCCATTTCGGCATCGCATCGCATGGCTTACGCTCCGACCGCATTTTGAGCCGCGGAATAATACGTCATATAGGCACGATTCTTAAATGTGGACCAGGGTGAGAACGACGATCCGGCTGCTAGATAAATTGCATACGCGGCGTTGGCGTTGGTTTCGGGGTCGTATAGTTTGGTGAAATCCGGACCGTACTCCGGATGATAGTAGGCATTGATCTGCCATAGGCCAAAGCTACCTTGCCCAATGCCAATATCGCCGTGCGCGTTCGGATTACCGGAGGATTCAGCCAGGGCGATCGCGGTGGCGATAATCAGGGCCGCACCCGTAAAGCCCGCCCACGCGGCCAGCTGGGCAATGGCCGCCGCGGTATAATTGCCGCTCACACTCGGTGGGCTACTCATACTCACGTCCGCGGGCAGCCCACTCGGTTCCGTTGTTCCGCTGTCGCCGCTTGCGGCAGGAGGGGTGAGAGTTTCCGCGGCTCCGGTGGCGAGGATCAGACCGGCGATGACGAGCAGCAAAAGAATGATATTGTCGTCCATTCATGATCCTTGACCAAAGCCGCCCCGCCAGTTGGCGAAAAAAATCGAATTGCCCGCGACTTCGCCGCGATTCCAAATTCCGGGTAAACCGGTGGTTGGTCGGGCCGCGTTATTATCGGTAACGGTTGTGGCCAAGACACCATTTTGGAATACTTTAATGATGTTTTGGCTGGCTTGAAATTGAACACTGAGCCGCAATAGGGTACCGACGACCCAAGTGGTCACTCCCGCCTGCACGCTACGGCCACCGATGTTGCATACGGTTAGTCCCACGCTGCCACCAATTAAAACTTGTAAATAGTAACCGTTTTGATTGGCAATCGAGGAATCCCCCGACATGGCGACGGAGGGTCCAGCGTCCCATCCCGCCACACCGATGGAGGACGTGACTTGAAATTCCGCGAACTGGGTTAAACCCATCACCGCACCGAGTAACAGATTACTAATTTGAAACGTCGCCTGCGAGCCACCGCCGGTGGGATTGCGGAGTTGCAAGCCGTTGGTCACTCCGGTTGTAATACCGCCGGTGGAGTTGTACCAGCCGACTTGATTGGGATCGGAATAACCCAAGCACCAATTCACGCCAATGCCGGTCAGGCGCAAAAAACTGTCAGAAAACTGCAATAAGGGTCCGGTCTGACCCGAGGCAAACGCTAGGGGCGGAGTCTGATTGATGCGGACGGCCATTTATTGAAACTCCGGCACCAGAAACAGCATGATGTTGACCGTTTGAGTCAAAGTTGCGGCGCACGAAATCCAGTAATCATGCGCGTTGATGATTACCCGGGGGGCCATAAACGTTCCCGGTGGGGTAACGGTTTGGCCGGTGGACAATTGAATATAACCGGCGATCATCGCCGCAATGGTTTCGAGCATCCGTTGCAGTTCCCACTGCTCGCGTGAATTATCCGGAGTGACGGTTAAAGGAATTCCCTTTTGAACTTCTAAGCCTTGACCGGTACCGACTTGACCAAACGTGACAAACACCGAATTGGTGCCCGATGAGGGGACATCGATAATCATCGCGTCGCACTGAAATCCCGCGTTGGCAATCGGTTGCGGTTGATCGGTAACGCTTAACGAATAATTGGTCGCTCGCAGATAGACAATCGGGCGCACCCCCGGAGTGGTGACCCATTGCGAAAATAAATCGAGATTCGGCAGTACAGGACCGCCTGCAAACGGGGCTCCGATGGGTGCTCCAATCGACGGTGGGGCATCGACATCAAACTTACGCGGCATCACGTCGGGAATGAATTGGCGATCCCAGTAACCGCCGTAATTACTCGGCATCATTTTTCTCCACGTTGTGCTATGCTCGATTTACCTAATCGATCAATACGTCGCTTCACCTTCGAGTCCCGTTGGAGTGAGAAACCCCGGAGTTGCCACCGGGGTTTTTTCTATTTTACAGCTGAATTTCCGCGGGACTCGATTGACCGAACTTGAACGCTTTCATCCCCGGCATCGAGAAGTCGACGCGCGGAAAGGTCAGCTGACCCAAATTGGTAATCGAGACTTGCACGGTTCCTCCTGCTCGCACCAGCCAGGGTTCCGGCAAGATGAACGGCGCCATTCCCCCGCCCCCGCCTTGGCTGCCTGGGGTACCACCCATGACATTTTGAATCGCTTGCGGATTATCAAATAGCGTCCGTCCTGAACCGGTATCAAACAACGAAATCGTCAATGCGGCCAATTGCGCCAATACGATAATGTTCGGCGAGTTATAGACCGTCAGGTTGAAGTAGCGAACGACAAAGTGCGAATCCGACTGGATTTGAATATTCTGCGTCGTGGTGGTGCCAACAGCAATGATATTGCCGGTAAATTGAGTCGAATAGAAAAACGGCACCAGCGACAATTGTTGCGCCCGTTCCATCGCGTAGAGCGTTTCCATTAATGGCATAGGTTCAATCTCCTTTCGTTAAAAGTCGTGGCGCGGGTCGCTTCACGAAGCAAACCCGCCCGGCTAACTTCGTCCCGCGCCTACTCGGCTGGATGGCTACTATCCAGCCTTGAAACGCGCCACGTTAGGTTATTGAACAGGCCGTAACAGATCGCCATCGAGCAACACCGTGATATTGGTATTGCCACTCGCTAACGTTAAAGCCGCGGGCCAAGTGATTTGCGCTGTAAAGTTGATCTGGGGTCCGATAAATAACGGTTTCGAAATCGTATTGACCGCGCGTGGATCGGCAATCCCATTTTGCGCATAGGACTGCGACACGGTGGAGCCCGAGGCTAAAACCCCCGAGGCACCGCCCCCGGCCGTCAACGCCCATAACGGTTCCAAGTTATACACTTTATTGCCAATCGTCAGCTGAAAGACGCCCGTGTTGATCAGTTGCGCCACATCATCCAAGGCGCCAACTTGCGTCGAACCGGTGGTCACGGTGGTTACTGTAAACGGCCGAAACTTGACAAAGAAGCGGACCGCCCGAATCAAAAAGGCTTTGGGCGCCGCCAATTGGAAAGCCACTTCCATGTTGGCTAGATCGACCGTTGCTCGAACATTGAAAAACTGGGTTAAGCTGGTGGTGGTTGTCGAGATATACGTTTGGGTATCCCACCACTTCCAGCCGATGGATTCGATCTGGCCTTTGTACTGGGTGTTGTACGCCTGATATTGCGCGGGGTAGTAATCCGTGTAGATTCCCGGCAGATTGGTCGACATCTGAAGAGTCTCCTAAAGAAAAATCGGCGGGTGGGCGGAAACCCGCACGGATAGGGTTAACGGTTTAGAAGCGGGCCTGGGGGTCGAGCCGCTCCGGGGCGCCAGTAATGATTTTGCCAACGTTTTCCATTGCCGAACCGGGCGAGTAATAGCGACCTAAAAGCCCCCGTCGCGGGACGTTTGGCCGCAGCATCGGCATGGTTTCGTAATAGCCGAGGAAGGGTTGCGACCCCATGCCACTCAAACCTGTAGGTACGGCGGTGGCGGGAAGCATGCCCGGGGCTAAGGTTTGCACCGCGGTCATGGCAAACGATACCAATCCACCGAGAATCATCAAATTGCCAATCCGCGGATTTCCAGCAAAGCGTTTGACCAACCAGCCCGGCAATACGGCGGAGGCCGCGGTCACCCCGAGATAGGCATATTTCGACGTCGTCCAATTGTTCGGAACAATAAAGCTGTTCCAGGCATAGTTCGCCAGCATCGGGGTGGCAATCAAGCCTGCACCCACACCCACAATGTCCATCATCGGGGGAATGCTAAAGCCGAGAATCGTACCGCTGACCGGATTGCGTCGAGCATGCCGCCGGCGATGCACCCGGTTGCGCCGATAATGGCGCCGATGATGCCGTCGCCGATTGCTCGCAATCATTCCGGCGCTGGCATAGTTGCGCCGTGACCGTCGTCGATGATGGATTCGATTGCGGCGGTATTTGCGCCGCGGATTCGCTCGATGTTTCGCCCAATAACGGGCCAGTCCAGCGGGCATGCGGTTGCGCCGTGCGCGCCGGTGTCGTCGTGCCATTTTCAGACCTCTCTTTCGATTGCGACGTAGTTTTCGAGTACGTCGGGGATTGGCGATGACCAGGGATGGATTGATCAACCAACGCTCGCCGTCGACGTCGGTCATCCATAGATTTTTCGCCATGGCTCAACCCTTTCGTAAAAATAGGAACAGCAATACCGCAGCGACAATGAGCGGTGTGTTTCCCGCATCAAACAACCCGGTATTGACCACTGCAGCCGGTACCGAGGCCAAATTGTTCGGCGCATAGTAGGGCAGCGTACCCGGTTGCGGCAAAGTATTCCCATTGCCCAATGTGGATGGCGACTGCAAGGTGGGATAGTACGACGCGCCGTTGAACTGGGTCAGCTGCGGCGGGGCCACGGTGGCACCGCCTTGCAGCAAATTGATTTGGTAAACGATCGAACCGAGCGTGCCATTGGTTCCCGCCGGTCCGGAGGGACCGCAATTGGTTTCGGTCGGTCCCGAGGCTTTCGAGGTATAGCCGCAAGTGCCATCGATCAACGGCATGATGGTATTCAAGGCTTGAGTCGAGGCCCGGCCGTCGGTAAATTGCGGCTGCGCGACAAAGGCTTTGAACTGGTTACCGATCTGTATCGTGACTTGATACATCGACTGCAATGCCGCAATGTTGGCGGTGGCAATATCGCGGTTGATTTGGGCGAGTGCCGCTCCGACCTGATTTTGAAACGGCACAATCGCATCGGCTTCCCGGCGGCCCGCGCCGATAAACGGTAGAATGGCCTGTGCCGCTTTCAGCGCCGCACCAACAATCATCAGGTAGGGATTGCCCGAGGCTAATAATGCGGTCGATGGTGCCGACAAAGCGCTGACATTGGTCTGTCCGAGATAACTCATGATGAGGTCACCGCATAACTCTGAAGTGCGGCCGTCGGCGGCATACAAATCGTTCCCGCCGGTCCGATCGATTGTTGATAACCGATGCCACCACTCGGTAGGTTACAGGCGATGGGGGCCAGGGGTATGGCCGAGCTCACGTTGGAACGATTCAAAAACGAGTAGATGAAATAGCCGACCACAGCATACAGCAGCAATTGCTCCGCCTTCATGGGCGTCCCCGCATCAAGAGAAACAGCAACACGCCACCGCCAATCAGGAACATCATCGGGTTCTGCGAAATCGCCGATGAAATCGAACTGCCAAACATTGAAGTTCCGGTTAAGGATTGCAACGCGGCAATTTGGGCTAAGGGTGTGGAGGCGGCTAAGCTACCAATTTGCTGTTGCCGCAAAATACTTGTCACCGTTTGACCACCAGCCGCCACCAGTGTGGCTAGTTGCGCCAAAGTCGATGGATCGGTCGAACCGGTCGAGGTCGTGCCACTGGCGACAAATGTGGCCAGATCGCCGACCGTGACCGGGGGCGCGGACGGATCCAAAATTCCGCCCGGCTGACCGAGTGAGGCGGTCGGCAGTACGGCAATATCGGTCGCCCCGCCTCCGGCATTCGACAACAGACCTCCATCTTGGCCCAAACCCGCCAAACCGGTACAACTCGGACACTGACAGCTATACATGTGAACTCCTCGTCGAGGAAAGCCAAATGAGTACGGCCACAACCAGCACCAGCGGCAGCAGTGATGGGGGAGTGTATCCGGGACAGCCGGGCGCGCCCGGACAATTCACAACATCGGGTGTGGGACCGACTAGAATCGGCGGGGCTTCGGGCGGCAGAATGTCGATTAACGACGTACCATTACCGAAGTACAACAGACACCGAAACCTTTGGGCGGGTTTTCGATTTTAACGCACAACTAAACTGCCGTCGGGCATACCGTAGACCGACGGCTTGGAGGTAAATGTGTGCCGATAGACATGATTCACCCGTTTACACGCCGCATCGCAGCGGTGCGGCCCGGTTTTTTTCGCCGTCATGTCGAGCAGCTGGCCATAAATTAAAACCCCACGCGGATTCGTCCGCGCTTTTGGAACCGGATAGCCCGAAGCGCGGGCGCCAAAAAAGCCTCGCTGCTTTTCGCTCAATTTGCGCCCGCGGACTTTTCCTTCCTGGAGAATCCGCTGCGCTTTTCGGCGTGTCAGCGATCGACGATTGCGAATGATTTTAATTTTGCGATTTTTCACCACCGGACAGTGACACCCCGGGCCGATGCATTTCCCGCTGCAATGATAGTGCTTCGTCTGCATCGTGCTCAAAATATCCCGATTAACGGTTGCGCGGCAAATAAATTAGTGCCAGAACAACCAACGCGATAATTAAGGCGGTTTGAATGCCTTTACCAATATCGCTCGCGGCTCCTGCTGCCGCGGCCACTGCCGCGGATATTGCTTGCCCGGCGCTGTTGACCAAATGGCCGGCGGTAGCCGCATCCGCGGCAATGGTATCTTGAATGGCTTGGGGCAAGGCATCGAGCTCGGTTTGTGGCGGAGCGGTGAAATTCGGGCTTTGCATCGCAGTCAAGGCCGGATCATCGGACACATCCGATAGATAAACATCGGGATAAATCTGATCATTAATATGGATCGGATTCGCTCCAATATAGACCAAAATCGTCATGCCACCCCAGGCGACCAGCTTGGACGATTCCGGCATCATGGTTGAAATCACGCCCGCTTCATCGCTCATGAACTGGGCAAATTCGGGATTGGATAACATGCGCGGCATCACTTCACCCCTTTCAAATGCATGTCGATCATATCGTGCAAAAAGCGTGAGGCTGGGGCTAAATCTTCCGACGCAATCACTTCTAAGTTTTTGGCCCCGCGATAGGTCCGTCGCCGAATCACTATTCCCGATATCTCGAATGCCGCGCGATCAGCGTCATGCTCGGAATGCGAATACGGCTCATCCCCGGCACTAGACGCAGCATGACCGAGTTCATGCAACAAAATTCCAGCTTGATAGGTTTCTGGCAGGTCGACAAATTCCGGAGCCACACAGATGGTATTCGGTTTATGAAAAATATGAGCAAACGCCCGCTTCGATAGCTGATGATGTTTGACCGCAGTGCGACAGAGGGCGAGATGATATTTCATACATCCACCCGCATCGAATGGATCACATCGGCGATCGGCAGTTTATCGGGCGGCACGATGGGATCGATGTCGAGCGGGCCGTATGCGGTTAAGCAGGAGACATAAACATGCGAGTAATCGAGTTCGCCATAGCGTCGAATTGCGGTCAGCCAGCACGACTGATTTAAGGCACAAAGAATACTCGCGCCCATCGTCGCCGCATCGTCGCAATCGCCCGCAAAATAGCCCGAATGCCAAAATAGTTTGGCCTGATATTCGGGAGTCCGAACAAATTCGTAGGTATCGGGGTCGGGGACGACACGCCACGCATTGCGGAATAACCGGTCGACTCCTTGGGGACTATCCACATCCCAGGCAATCGCCAATACCGCAGCTTTATGGCTGTCTTGGCGGGCCAGCTGCTTCATCGTGAGTAGCGTCGCCCGCGTTCCCGCTGCCCCGTCCGGGATGTAGAGATGCTGAAAGTTCGGTACGAATTCCCTCATAGAGTGTTGAAAACCATTGTCGCAAACTCGGATTTTGCCCGATTTCCGCATCGATCTCTAGCAGGTTTTCAAAGGTTGCGCCATTTTGAATGGCATAACACACGGCCTGACAGCCCGGCTCATCGGTTTCATCGAGTACATAATTGATCCAGTCTTCGACCGGCCGACCGAGTGCCGCTTTCTTCTTCAGATAAAGGATCTGTTGGGCGACGAGCTGCGCAATAGTGGGTGGTTGGTACGGTGGGGGCGGGATCGGTTGCGCCGGGATCGGAGCGGGCGGAGCCAGATGTGGCACGGGATGAATGGGCGGTATGGCAGAGACGGGTGCCACGGGTTGCACGGTTGCCGGTAAGGCCGGACGCGTCAAGCCTTGAACAATACCGGGCGCCAGCCCTTTGACCAGATCTTTGACCAGGGAATCTTCGGCACTGGAGCCGTTGCCGGAAAAGTCTCGCGCCAGCTCTAAAATCGGGCGTACTTGTTCGAGTACGTTTTCGGTCGGGGTGCCACCTTTGATCGCCACAAAAGCGCCGACCACCGACGTCAACATCGCGGCCGGATCGGGTAGTTTGAACTCGGGAATCGGACGCTGCGCTAGGCCGCCAATCACCGCCGTCATCAGGGTCCACATTTTGTCCGATTGCTGTTGTTGCAAAATCATCTGTTCACGAAAAAACCGCTCACTCGCCGAGTCCCCCGGCAGTGCGACGGGTATATTGATAACCGGCTCTTTTGAGCCCATCACTTCAATCATTTTGGATGTTTGAATCCGCCGATCTGCACCTTTGAAATGCAGGATATACTTGGCGTCTTCTCCGGGACGAATAGCGCGTAAAAAGTCATATGGATTTTCGCGCAGGATATCCATCGTTACCCGTTTGGCATGCGGCCGCGAACCGTCGGGACGCATCAGATGGATATCGATCACCGCAACCCCTTCGCCCAACTCATCTAAAAATTCGTAAAGTTCCTGCTCTTCACGGCCAGTGGCGGAGGCTTGTAACAGCTCGTCAGCGGGTTTCGCTTTGGTTTTCGCTGCCATTGGGAGAAGTACTCGGAGTATTGGTTGGAATTTGTCCGGATAATTGCGCACCACAAAGATTTTGAATCAAAGCCGCGAGATAGGCATTGATCAAAGGTATCGGCAATTGGCGCGACATGCTCAAATTTAGCTGCGGGGGCGTTTTTGTATTGTCAATAGTAATCGTTAAACTATCGGACGGCATGAACAAGTGAGACATACGCCAGCAGTTTACAATTTGTTAAGGGTCCTATGTCAAGTGCGGATCGTTGAGTCGGCACCGGTCTAGTGTATACCAGTCGCTCCGCTTTGGACTCCGGCGCCGCAATAGGGGCAATAAAACGAGGTCGCCCTATCACTTTCGACCATTACTCGGCCACACACGGAGCATTGCCGGCCATAATCTAGATGATCCGCTGCATATTTTTTGGCTTCTCCGATCGGATCGCGATGAGCGGCTTCAGTCGTCATGATTTGTAAATAATCCTGCATGCCTTCGGGTACTTCTTCTTGCGCGGGTTGCTCGACACGTCCGCAATTGCGGTCGCGACATTGGCGAAAGTAACCGGAAATGTGACGCCAGTCGTGAATATGCGGCGCGGGAGCGACGGCCACAAAATTCGACCACCATTGAATGAAATGATTAACCAGTTTTTTCAACATGGCGGGTTTTCTTCCTATAGTTTTGACGAAAACGTTCCTCACGTTTTTGCTCTTTCATTTTTAAACCGCGGCGGATCCAGGCTAAGTGACGCCACAGACGATCGGCGAGTGCATCAATCTGACGCTGTCGGACCACTGTCATAGACCGCTAAATCGATACCACAAAATGGACAATAAAGAATTTGAAAATTAGCCTTACATTCAACCCCGGAAAAGTACCAGAAGAACAGATCGCAATGAATCCATACTTTATAACCATCCGTGGATTGATTTTTAGCGTTGCAATCATGAGTCATGATTTCACCCCATCGACCAGCAACCACGGTTCCGACTCAAACGAGCGAGTGAGCAATTCGCGAGCAGTCCACTGCTTTTCCCATTTGCGCTTACGATCGAAATTAACGTCTAAGACCCGCTCCTCTTGCCGAATGATATTGAACAGATCCCAATTTTTCGTCACCACCGAGGCACCTAATTTTTGATTGCGCTGTAACGTGATCGGCACCCGATGCCGACGGCGGTCGAGTAGTTCATAGAGATTCAAGCCTGAGGAAAAGCCGCGAAACTTGGTAGTGGCCGTCCACTGATTGTCTTTCTGATAACGGTAGGAATAGACTCCTGATCCGACCACGACCAAATCCCGTACGGTTTCGATGGGCGACCACTGCCCGAGCCGTTCGCCATACTCTAAACCGAACGGGATGCGTTTTAAAAACACGCCATCGGTTGCGTAGCTGATGACGTCTTTCGGATCTAAATCTTCAATCAATCGCCAGCGCGTTCGCGCCGTCACTTCGGCCGCAGCGTAAAAATTGGTGTGGTTGGTGAAACGTTCGTGGCCTTCAAAAGCAAGATTGAGAATCCGGATATCGTTCACCGCTTCGATATCCACAGGAAGCTTGTAGTCAATGGTTTCCGCAAATTTTCCATAAAGCGAATTCAAAATAATTTTGATGGCCCATTTCTTTTGATTGTCGTTTTGCCGTTCTTTAAATAATCGTTCAACATCTATCGCAAACGGCCTTTTATTGGTGTAACCGATACCTTGAAGGCCGGAATGAACTCGCTCCACGAGATGATGAGACGAGAGTTGCCGATAGCTAAAAAGGTCCACATAGGATCGCCATCGGCCCACGGGATAGAATAAAAGAGCTTTCCGAATTGGTACATAAGGTAGCCAACCTTTCGACCAATGCGACGGAATTCGAACTGTACAGTCGACACTCGCGTAAGTGGCATCTTCACGGAGTTGCCCTTTCTCGATTGGAATCCACAGCCGCGGGCATTCGGAAAGCTCACGAATGGCTGCTGGATAGGCCGAACGCAGATCAATGTAGTAGGCTTTTTTAAAATAGCCCGTCCGCAAGCACTCGATCATTCCACCACGGAACGATTCACGACCCACTTGATTAATTTCCCGCGACAGATGAAAAGATAAATGGGGTTTGAACACTCGATAGGATAAAGACGCACAGGACACCGGGCGATCGAATGGAACCCCAATTTGAGCAAACTTCTGAGCCGTTTTACGAGCCAGCAATTCCACAAGACGGGCATCATGTAGACAATAATCAATGATCTTTCGGCGTCGATTCGGATCACGTTCCAATGCGTCTTTGAGTTCATCCCAGCTTACCCCCGGATCTTTTTTTTCCATGCCGAGAAATTCTTTCGCGGCTTTTTGCAAGGACATGTTGTAAAACTGGGCCAGATCGTAAATTGTGAAGCGCTTCGAACCGGCCTTCACGCGGAGAAACTTACGTGGTACAAAGTGCAGACTGATAAAACCGGCCGATGACCACAACGGTAGGCGCGTCTCCCATTTCCAACGGCCCAGCTGGTACAGACGTTCGAGCAATCCCGGAGGCAGGAATTTCAGACAAGCCGCAATATCATAGTCCCCGTTGTAGCAGATCAGCTCGTCATCCCCAATACCGATCAGAAATTGCAGGCAGTCTTCAAACGTGCGCGGAAACAGCGTATACAACCGCGGAGTGGCGATCAAGACGGCCTTACCGTGATCGGTTTCGGTGTCCAGACCGGTCATGGTTTTTATAGGGTCTTTTGCTTGGCTTAGTCTGTTCCAAACTTTCTCGCTCCGAACGATCTTCAGGTGGTATGCGAGGATTTAGTGTGCTTAATTCCTGTTCAAGTGCGGCATGCGGCTTGCGAATTTCCCGTGGCTCGCGTTCGAATACTTCTCGCTCATGCTGCTCGAATAAAGTGCCTTGTCCGCGAAATAAGGCCAACTGTACGGCAGCACCCTCATCAATCCGGGCTGCCGCATCCGCATAGGCCCGCGCCAACATGTCGAGCTTTAATTCGGTACAGCGCCCGGCATAGCGCCGCAATCCGACGGCCACATCTGGAGCATAGACAATTGCTTTAGCTTGCTCCGGAGTTTCTCTCATGATTTTCTCCTGAACCGGATAACCCATCTGCCGGGCGCTTTCCCGATTGGGAACCGAGTGGCCGCGATCGAGGTCGACGGCAATCTTTTCCCGTCGACAAATCACGCAACAATAAGCCCTTGTGCCAACGTTCCAAGCGCTGACGGTATCGCCAAAATTGACCCCATCCACTATAACCGCCCAACTTCTGACCCTGGAAATTCTCTAAGCCGAGTGCAACGGCGCATTCCTCACACAACACCCGGGGAAAGGGCGTGACATGACCATCATGACGGGGAGCATCCCTATCGATCGTGCATAGATGACACTCAAATACCCGGTGGCAGACTTGACAACAATGACGCCGCGCGGACTCGATCACAAAGCTCAATAAGCGGTGAACTTCTTCGGCTGCGATCGGTGGGATATAACGAACGAATACAGAACGCTTTTTCATTGATTTCAATTCTAATTTTCCTCACTGGACTTGAAATCGAAATGACCGCGCTGCCAGTGCTCAAAAAGTTGTTCGCGGGTTTGCAAAATTTGACCACATTGGCAATATACGTAATGGCCTGCGGTCACAGTGCATAACTGGTCAAAGGTCATCGTCATTGTCTTCACCTCGTTCAAAACCCCGCACTAAGGGCGATACCCCTTCGCGCCACTGCGGATAGGCCGATAGGTAGTAGCGCACTTCGGCTCGCTTCCAGCCGGTATGAATTTGCAAACGACGAACCATTTCTTCATAAGTCGTGGAGGCGAGACTTTTGGCCACAGCAGTAGGCGCGACCCGACGGGTTTTGCCATCACGACCGATCCGCACCACATACAACCGGCCAGAGGCGTCGCGACGCGCTTCGTAGCGTTCGGAAACAATCTTGGCGACATCGGCCGCAATGCCACGAAACAGCCCGCGGCTGTAGAAACCACGGGCCTTGGTTAGGGGGATTTTTTCAATTTGACGAATGGCTTTCACCCGCTTCCAGTACTGCTGCATCCGTCCAGACTGCGCTCGACGCTGACGAGCAGTCCACGAACGCGGCATCCTCGGCGCCTCCGAAACTAATGTTTAGAATGCGAACATTGCGGGCAACCCGCCGGGATATGACCAATTCGGTATTGATGGACTTTTCGGCCCTTCGACGATTCATCATCGTCGGTTCGTTCAACCGTCAATAGATGACCTTTCATCCCCGACGCTTCGACTTGCTCCATCAGCGAATCGATCTGCACCCGATTGCCGTTAATCGCTTTCACCTTGCCATCGATCTGAAAGCGGTAATTCGGGCCATACTGCGACTGTTGCTGTCCGAGATAGACCCCGGTGATCGATTCACCAATCACCAGTTTGAGAAACTCGGGTTTTTGCGGGATAAACCAACGGTCGGGCTTGCCGGCCACGGCCGGGGCCGCAGCGGGCTTTTTTGCTGCCATAACGAACTCCTAATCGATCGAGCCGCCTGCTTACTTTTTAGCGGGTTTGGGTTGATGGTTTCGCGTGCGGCCGAGAGCCCCACGCCTGTTAAGATACGCCTCACACAATTGCGAGACAAGCGCTGACATCACCAGTCCAGATTGCTGACAATGTTTCTTCAAACGATCGCGAACGAGAGTGTCGATGCGGACAAAGGACTCCCCGTAGATCATGTCAATTCACCTTCGGATTATGATCTCTTCGAACGGATTTTTATCGTTCATAGCAGTACCTTTCGGATGGTGTACTCGGAATGATTGAAGATCATCCACATGTATTCAAAACGCGCTTGACGGGGCATCAAACGCAACACCGGGACATCGTCATCGACCCCCGCTTCGCCATAACCCAGACTACGCAAATCTTTCAAACAGGCAAAGCAGATATAGATACAGGGCAAGCGTTGTCCACCACAAAATTGCACCGACGCAATGAAACAGCTGGAATCGATCAAATGCCGGCAGCCTTTACACTCGACAAAGCGATGCAAACGACGTTTGCAACCGGGGCATTTATAAAAAAACTCCCGCGCCGGTTCCTCGCAACAGAGTTTTCCGCAGTGATTAATGCACACGGCGACTATGATGTCATGAAAACGTACAAATTGTAAACGGAGAAAAAACGGCTCGATCGCGTGAGTGCGCGATCGGGCCGAACTTGAAAGGAAACAATCAGTGGAACAGCAAGTATAGCCCGATTCCCGCTAGATCGGCAACACGGTTTCGCCACCGTCGGGAGCAATTTTGGCTTCGAGTTCTTCGACTTCAGTTGATAAAACCAGCGCTGGATTCAAGGGCAAAGATGGGTTCGAGTTTTTCAATGTCGACAAGTTCAAATTCATTCAAGAGATCCTCCTATGCAGTAACCATACGGCAAAACGGCCATCCTGCAAATAGTCCACTTGTTTCACTTGCCATTGTTCACCGGCTAAAGATTCCATGCGTTGGATATCGAACCACTCCGACCACGGATTATCTAAACCATCCACCGACGGATCGGAATAACGGCCAAACACTTCGGGATTGTTCGGCTCTGCACACTCGCGGGCATATTTTTGCGTATAGGCCATTACCGTTAAAGTGGAGCCGGAATGACTGAGTCTCCCCAAGTGACAAAACAGTTCCTCACGCTCGCTTGCTGGCATGTGCATGAGTACACCCCACATCCAGAAGTGATCGAAGGGTAGCAGGAGTGGATTGAGGACGATGAAGACTTCGGCAATTTTTGTTCCAAGTAGTCGCGCCGCCCGATAGACAACCGCCATGTTGGCGCTAACAAGATCCTGACAACTGACCTTCATCCCCCCCAACGCAAAGAGCACTTCATGAAAACCCATTCCCGGACCAATCGAAAGCAATCGCTTGCCTGGCGTCATCCGGTGTAGTGCCCTCATCACATAAAGCAACTCTCCCGGTACAGCGATGATTCTGGCATCAAAGGCACGTTGCCACAGCTTCAGGAATTCGGCATCATCGAGCTGCAATAACTCGCGGCTGTCGTGCTTACCGAGGCCCGATGGAATGTGGTGCCAGTAAGTGCGGGCGTGGGCCAAGGAATAGGTCATGCGTCATCCAACATGCGGAGGTCACGGATAGAATACCTTCAAACCTTCGACAATGTACTTGGCATTATCGCCACTGATAATACTTACCGAATGATTATTTTCAACCGCAAACGGATAATAGCGTTGAACCGCTTCGACTTCATCACCGTCAATTTGCAAACGCACCACATCTGAAGGGTTGATCTTTGGAAAAGATTCATGGACATGCCAAGCCTGCACATCACCAGTTTTTAGGAACATATACAGCATGCAGCGGATTGTAAACGGTGAGTAAGCGAAAAGCAAAAGCGCCAGGAAGTACGTCATCATTTGGGAATTGCTGCTCCCCCTAAGCGGACTTGAGTACAAATTTCCCAACACGGATTAGTTGCTTTTAAGTGCTCGATGAAAAAATCGCGATCATTGACACTCTTGAATATCGCCCATAAGCGAAATTGCTTATCATCGAGACCGCGCCGCACGTAAACCGAAAAAGCTTCTTGACGAAAGCAGAATGAAGCGCGATTGGAAATGGAATTATTCGGCATAAAAATATGACGAGACAAAAAGTCCTCCTTATTATGGCATCAATTGTAAACTTGCATAGTACCAAATTGTAAACGGTCCCTCCGTCTCGCAAAAGCGCAAGCGTTCCCCGCCCCAGGTTTTCCCTCTACTATAGTACAGCGTACCGCAGTACAGCGTTAGCTAAACATGAGACCATTCTGCTGGTGTATTGGAGAGGCCCCCCCCCTGGA
>Ga0187846_10000574_pt1 | contig 21172 bp, 21 predicted proteins | sample TC_taG_FD_161473 | JGI IMG/M metagenome (GOLD analysis project Ga0187846, IMG submission 161473) | Biofilm microbial communities from the roof of an iron ore cave, State of Minas Gerais, Brazil - TC_06 Biofilm (v2) | ecosystem: Environmental > Terrestrial > Deep subsurface > Cave > Wall biofilm...
ACAGAGTGGAACGGCGTACGGAACCCGGTGGCGGTCAACACGATCAAGAGGATGAAGCCCGGCGACACCGTCATCATCTATCACTCGCAACGCGACGCGGCGGTCGTGGGGCTGGGAAAGGTCGTCTCTGTGCCGCGGCCGGACAAGAACGATCCGCGTTCCTGGGTCGTCGATATCCAGTACGTTCAACACGCCAAACGTGCGGTCACGCTGCGGGAAATCAAAGCGTCCCACGCTTTCGATGACTGGGCGCTCGTCCGCCAGGGACGCTTGAGCACGATGCCGGCGCCACCGCAGTTCTGGACGTGGTTACAGAAACAGGGGGCATTTTGACCGACATTCTTGGCTCTCGCCTGTCGATTTTGGCGGAGTTTGTCGACCAGGTAGTGAGGACAGACTGCATTTGTTCGAACACGGGGGCTGGCTTGTCCCGTATGCACCGACGTGTTCGCAAAGATCGATGCCCTCCTGCTCGGGCGCAAGACCTACGAGATCTTTGCGGCGCATTGGCCGCGCGTTACCGATCCCGAGAATCACATCGCGGTGGCGCTTAACACGATGCCGAAGCATGTCGTCTCGTCGTCAGTACCTACCGTCGAGCGGGGCGCCCGAAGTATGGGTCCTTTGAGGCAGACGTGCAGGAGAACTGGGAAGCTATGAAACGCGCGCGGGGTGATTCACGATCGTGATCGTGGGAGCACTAGACCCGCTCAACCGCTAGGCTGACCGCCTCTCCGCCGCCGAGGCACACCGCGGCCACTCCCCGAGGTACCTGCCGCTCCGCCATGGCGTAGAGCAGGGTCGTCAGGATGCGCGCGCCGCTCGCCCCGACCGGATGACCGAGGGCCACGGCGCCGCCGTGAATGTTGACGCGCTCCATGTCGAGTCCCACATCCCGTACAACGGCCAGCACGACGGCGGCATACGCCTCATTGATCTCGTAGAGGTCCACCGAATCCCTGGACCACCCGATTTTCTTGAGCAGCTTCTGGATCGCGCCGGCCGGGGCGATCGTGAACCACTCCGGCGCCGTCGCCGATACGCCTTGGCCGACGACTCGCGCCAGCGGGCGCGCCTCGAGCCGGCGCGCGGCTTCCGTCGACGCCAGGACGACCGCTGCCGCTCCGTCGCTGATCGAGGACGCGTTGGCGACCGTGACCGTGCCCCCTTCTTCGAAGACCGGGCGCAGGGTGCCGAGTTTCTCGGAGTTGAACCTGCGGGGCTCCTCATCTTCCGCCACACGGCGGACGGGTCCGGAATCGTCGACCTCGACCGGCACAATCTCGTGACTGAAATGGCCCGAGTCCATCGCCGCGAGCGCCCGCGTATAGGAGCGGCGGGCGAACTCATCCTGCTCGGTCCGGGAGATTTTGTACTCGCGGCAGAGCAGTTCCGCGCACCCGCCCATATGCATGTCGTTGTAGACGTCCCAGAGACCGTCCTTGATCATCGAGTCCACAAGCACGCCGTTGCCCATGCGATACCCCGAGCGGGCGCGGTCGAGGAGGTAGGGGGCGGCGCTCATGTTCTCCATTCCGCCGGCGACGATGATCTCGGCATCGCCGGCCTCGATGGCCTGCGCGCCGAGCATGACGGCCTTGAGTCCCGATCCGCACATCTTGTTGAGGGTGGTCGCGGGGACCGTGTTCGGGAGCCCGGCGTAGATCGAGGCCTGACGCGCCGGCGCCTGCCCGAGCCCGGCCGCAAGGATGACGCCCATGTAGACTTCGTCGATCTGATCACGCGGCACACCCGAGCGGCGCACGGCCTCCGCGATCGCGGCGCTCCCCAGGCGAGGCGCGGGGACTGTGGCCAGCCCCCCCTGGAACCGGCCGATCGGGGTGCGGGCTGCTCCAATGATCACGACGTCGCGCATGAGGATCGCCTCCACCTCAGCCTACGTTGGGCGGCACACAGGATATTCCCTCGGACACGCATCTTCGGACGCAGATGCAGGCGAGTGCAACGCCGAATGCGCCGCGGGACTCAGGCCACGGTCCCGTGCAGCATCGCGAGCAGGCGGTCGAGCACCCGCTCACCGTCGGCGCGAATCGCATTGTGCTCATACTCGTTGGTGATCCACGTCTTCATGCCGCGGATCATCGCCGCCGTTTCCTCGGAGTAAGCCCGTTCCACGTACATGTCGTCGTAATAGATCGCGGCGACAGAGGGCACCCGGTTCGCGCGGAGTACTTGGGGATCGTAGAGGGCCGGCCAGCGGTCAAATTCGGCAAGGAGGTCCGCGGCTTCGCGAAGCGGCGCAAGACGCCTGTAGTCCGTGAACATCCACGGAAAGACCATTTCTCCGGTGAAGGTCACGCGGCGATTCGGCGTGAGCGCAAAATCCGGGAACTCGGACAGGACCCGCGCGGCGGACCAGTTCGAGGCAACGTTCTCGCAATAGCAGGCTTCATGAAGCATCGCATAGATGGGGTTGGTGTCAAACGACTGGAGGTTTTCGATCCCGCGGAGGAACACCCAGCCCGGCTCCTCTTCCAACAGGTAATGGATGGGTTCGAAACCGTCGCTGTACCCGAAATGGAAGCCTAACTGCTGAAACCGGCGCGGCGTCAGCCGGTCGCCGGCCGGCAGCCGCACGTCGTTGCGCGAGATCCAGTCCAGCACGGCACCGGTGCGTTCGGTATCCTCGGGGTAGCGCTCGTAATATTTCGCGTTCTTCTCCAGCACGCGGCGGTAGGTGGCGCGATAAATGTCATCGACGGCGTGCCCGATGGGCGGGACTCCGCCGGTGATGATCGCTTCGCGCAATCCTTCGGGTGCCTGAGACAGATAATGCGTGACGCAGAAGCCGCCGAAGCTCTGCCCGAGCACGCTCCAGGTTTCGTTCTTGCCGACAAGCTCGCGCCGGATGACCTCGGCGTCCTGGACGATGGAATCCGCGCGGAAATGCGTGAGATAGTCCACGGCCGCCTTGGGGGTGGGGAAGTGAGCCAGCGACTCGAGTGTGACCGGGCTGCTCTTTCCGGTGCCGCGCTGGTCGAGGAGCAGGACGCGGTAGTTCTTGAGCGCGCGCTTGATCCAGCCGCTTTCCGTGACGGGACGAGGCGATGCGAAGCCCGGTCCACCCTGGAAGAAGACGAGCCACGGACGATCCTCCGCTTCCTTCCCTGTTGCCGCTATCTCGCGGGCGAAGACCTCGATGCTGGCGCCGTCGGGCCGGGCGTGATCGAGCGGTACTCGGAAGATGTGTCCGGTGAGGGTCATCCCCGGAAGCCGGTGGGTCTCGGTTTTCACAGCCATGGCCGCGTGACTCCTTTTTTGTGATCTTGTTCGTGCCTCGGCTGTGCCTATCCCCCCGGGTTGGCGCCGCGATTTGACACTCTCGCAAAGCCCATGCTATCGTTTGCGCGTGGACGGCGGATCGGTCATGCGGACGGGGCAGCAGTTACTTCTGGGCGAGGCCCGGGAAGGGCGCCTCGCGATCGGAGGCGTCGATGCCCACGCACTCGCCCGCGAGTTCGGGACCCCCGTGTACGTCATGGACGAGGACCGCCTCCGCGACAACTGCCGCGCCTATATGGCCGCGCTCCGCGCGGCCTATCCAACCTCGCAGGCGTTCTTCGGCAGCAAAGCCCTCTGCTGCCTGGCCACGTGCCGTCTGGCCTATGACGAGGGCTTGGGGATCGACGTGGTGTCCGCGGGCGAGATCCAAACCGCGCTCCGCGCCGGGGTTCCGGCGGGCCATCTGCTCTTTCACGGGAACAACAAAACACCCGACGAGATTACGCTCGCGCTCGATGCCGGTGTGGGCCGGATCGCCGTGGACAACTTTTATGAGTTCGACCTCCTGGACGCGCTCACGCGCCGGACGGGGAGGGCCGCCGACGTGCTCCTGCGTCTGGCGCCGGGGATCGAGCCGCACACGCATCAGGCCATCCGGACCGGGGGCGTGGACAGCAAGTTCGGGTTCGGCATCCACGGCGGAGTCGCCCGCGAAGCCGTGATGCGTGCCTTGGATATTCCCGGGATCCACCTGCGTGGGCTCCACTGCCACATCGGCTCTCAGGTCATGGACCTCGAGCCCTTCGTCCTGGCCGCGAAGGCGATGATGGAGTTCGCGGCGTGGATGGTTCGGGAGCGCGAGACGCCCGTGGAGGAGCTCGATCTGGGCGGGGGCCTGGGGATCCGCTACCTCCCCGAGGATCGCCCCCCGTCCATCGAGGAGTACGTCCAGGCGCTAGCCCGGGCCGTCCGCGAGGAGGCCCGCGCGCTTCAGTTGCCGTTGCCGAAGCTCATGCTCGAGCCCGGACGGACGATCGTGGGCGACGCCGGAGTCACCCTCTACACCGTTGGCGCCGTCAAGGTGATTCCGGGGGTTCGCACGTACGTGTCCGTCGACGGCGGGATGTACGAAAACCCGCGGCCGTCCCTCTACGCGGCCCGGTATCATGTCGTGCTGGCGGACCGCCTCGATGAGCCGGCCGACACCACCGTGACGATCGCGGGCCGGTGCTGCGAGTCAGGGGATATCTTACTCTGGGACGCCGCGATGCCACAGCCACGTCCCGGCGACCTGCTGGCGGTGTTCAGTACGGGCGCGTACAACTACTCGATGGCCGGCAACTATAACCGGTACCCGCGGCCGCCCATCGTCTTCGCCCGCGGCGGGCGCGCCCGCGCGGTCGTCGCGCGGGAGACGATCGACGACATGCTGCGTAGGGATGCGCCGCCTACATGATCGCCTTCGTCTGAGGGGGCGCCACTATGATCCGGTTGTTGTCAGACCCCCTCCAGATCGTCTTCACGCTGGCGGCATTACTTGTGGCGACGACCTGCCATGAGTTCGCCCACGCATTTGTCGCGGACCGCCTCGGGGATCCGACGGCACGCTCGCTTGGCCGGCTGACGCTGAACCCTCTGGTCCACCTCGACCCGATCGGCACGCTGTCCATCCTGCTGTTTGGGTTTGGGTGGGCGCGGCCCGTCCCGGTCAATGCCCGAAACTTCCAGGACCCCCGCCAGGGCATGCTTCAGGTCGCGCTGGCGGGCCCCCTGGCCAACGTGACGGTCGCGTTCATCGTGGGAGCGCTCGCGCAGATCCCGGGGCTATTTGCGGGGACACCCGCGGCCCAGTTTTTCGACCTGATCATCTACATCAATGTCATCCTGGCGGTCTTCAACCTGATTCCTGTCCCGCCGCTCGACGGCTCGCGGATCGTACAGAGCGTGCTCCCGGCCCGTGAGGCCGTGGAATTTGCCCGGCTACAGCCCTATGGCGCGATCATCCTTCTGGTGCTCCTGTACACGGGCGTGGTGGGGCGGGTCATCGGCCCCGCCGTCCGATGGCTGTACCATGCGGCCACAGGAGGGATGTCCGGGCTCTACTAAAGAATGGCCCGCGCCGGAACAAAGACGGCCTGGCCAGCAGGAATGGCAAGGCTCCCGGAGAATTACCGCAGCCTGACACTGCCCAGGGCCGAGACGCAGTAGTAGCCGCACTTTGAGTCGACGCAGCGAACGGGGGATGAGCGTGGCCTACCACGTGCAGTGTGAGGCGTTCGAAGGCCCTCTGGATCTTCTGGTCAGCCTCGCTTATCGCGGTCAGATCGATCTCACCGGCGTTCCGCTCCGGCTGATCGCTGAAGAGTACCTGGCACGCGCTCGCGCGGCCCCCGATCTCGAGGAGGCGACGGAGGTTCTCGTCCAGCTTGCGATCTTGACAGATCTCAAGGCGCGGGCGCTGGTTCCGAAGGCCCCCCCGGCGGAGCCCCCACCACAACCGGCCGAGGCGCCGTCGGATTTGGGCGAACGGCTCGGCGCGCAGATGGCCGAGTATCTCCGCTTCCGGGACGCGGCCCAGGCCCTCCGGGTTCTAGAGGATCTTCAGAAGCAGGTCTTCACCCGGCCACCTGATACCCCGGAGCCCGGGGGCGAGGTGCTCCTGGAGGGGGTCACGCTCGCGGACCTGTTCAGTGCCTTCACGCAGGTGCTCCGTCGGGCGCGGGAGGCCCCCCAGGAGATCGCCGGCGAAGAGTTCACCGTAGGCCAGAAGGTAGATGCCATCGTGGCCGCGCTCGAGCGCGCTGGGGGTGGGGTGGCGTTCTGGACGCTGTTCCGTGACAGCGCCAGCCGGTTGGAGATCATCGTCACGTTCCTCGCCCTGCTTGAACTCATCAAACAGCGCCGCATCCGCGCGCGCCAGCAGGAGGCGTTCGGAGAGATCGAGATCGTCCTGGTGGTGAGGGCGTGACTGGGACCGCGCAAGACAAGGACACCCGGCTCACGCTCCGCTCGCTCGCCGCGGGGGATGGGCTGGAGCATGGGGCGGACGGGAATAATGAGATCCGCAACGCTCTGGAGTGCCTCCTCCTCGTCCGTGGCGGGCCCCTCCGGATCGCGGAGATCCGCAAGGTCCTGGATGTGGGAGAGGCGGAGATCCGCGCCACGCTCGCCGCGCTCCAGGTCGAATATGTGGGTCGTGGATTGCAGATTCAGGAAGTCGCGGGAGGGTTCCAGCTGTGCACCCGGCCGGAGTACGGCGATGCTGTTCAGCGGCTGCTGCGCTTACGCGAGTTGGAGCCGCTCACCCGCGCGACGCTGGAGGTCTTGGCCATCATCGCCTACCGCCAGCCGGTGACCCGGCCGGAAGTGGATGCCATCCGGAGTGTGCAGTCGGTTCACCACCTGATCAAGCTCGAGGAGCGGCGGTTGATTTGTGCCGTGGGGAGGCGTTCCGGACCGGGCCGCCCGATCTTGTACGGGACTACCGACGCCTTTCTTCGGTACTTCGGCCTCCGGGATCTGGGGGCCTTACCCCCCATGGATGGCAATGACCATACGATCCTTGTTCCGCCGACGCCGTAGGCCGGCGGGCCTCGCCGGCCTGGGGCTGCTGCTCGCGTCGCTGCTGCTCGCGGGCGGAGTATCCGCGGGGGGACCCATCCGCGTCGTTCCCTCGGGCGGTCCCGCGTTCCCCGCCGGCCTGCCGTTCATCACCGCCACCGCGGCGGTGTTGATGGACGCCCGCTCGGGCGACATCCTGTACGACCGCGACTCGCACCTCGAGTGGCCGCCGGCCAGCACCACCAAGATCATGACCGCGCTCGTGGCGATCGAGGCGGCGCCGCTCGACACGCCGATCCTGATCAGCCCCCGTGTCGCGCGGTTCCGCATCGGGTCCGTCGTGGGCCTGCCGGAGGGGAGGCGCATCCCCCTGCATGACCTGCTCTATGGGCTCATGCTGCCATCCGGGAACGACGTGGCCATGGCGATCGCGGAGGGGGTTGGCGGTACGGTGGACGCGTTCGTCGCCCGGATGAACGACGAAGCCCGCCGCATGGGTGCTGCGGACACGCACTTCGCCTCGCCTCACGGGCTCTACGCTCCCGACAACTACTCCACGGCATACGATCTGGCCCTCCTTGCGCGGGTGGCGATGGAGAATCCCGTGTTCCGGGAGGTGGTGCGCACCCGCCGGTGGACGTGGGTGCTTCCGACCGGCGCCAGGCGCTTCTTGTGGAACCACAACCGTCTGCTCTCGCAGTATCAGGGCGCGGACGGGGTGAAAACCGGCTACATTCATCAGGCCGGCCAAATACTCGTGGCCTCCGCCGTTCGTAACGGGTGGCGGCTCATCGCTGTGCTCCTGCACGCCCGGGATCTGTGGGGAGATGCGGCGCGTCTCCTGTCGTACGGGTTTGACCACTATCGCTCCGTCGAACTGGCCCCGGCCGGCGAAGAACTGGCGACGGTCGACCTGCCCGGGGCGGACCGGCCAATCGTAGGTGTCGCTCCTGAGCCCGTCTACGGCGCCCTGGCGCCGGGTGAGGTCGCCGTGCGGCGTGTCGCGCTGTTCCCTCTCCTCGCGCTGCCGATCCGGCAGGGCGAGCGCATCGGGGACGTCTCCTTCTACGCGTCCGAGCGCCTGGTGGGGTCGGCGCCTCTCGTGGCCGCGCAAGGGATCGGCCCCCAGCCCTGGCCCTTTGGGATCGCCGAGGGCGTGGGCCGGATGGTTCACGTCCCCGCGATGCCCGGCTTGTAGATCCTCGCCACATCCGATGGCACCCACCCCGTGGGCAGTGCGCAGTTTGTTGTTTGTCCCCGGGCACCAAGCCCGGATGATCGCCAAGGCGCGTAGCACCGGCGCCGATGCCGTCATCCTCGATCTTGAAGACGGCGTCGCCCCGGAGGAGAAGCCGGCCGCCCGCCGCACGGTTGCCGACGCGTTAGACGAGGGGTTTCCGCAGTCTCTCGTTGTCTTTCTTCGGGTCAACGGCCTCGCCAGCGGCCTCCTCGACCTGGACCTTCGCGAGGCGTTCCGCCCGCGCGTTGATGTGATTTGTCTTCCCAAATGTCGCGACGCGGCGGAGACACACGCCCTCGATGCGCGCGTCCGGGTGGTGGAGGATCGCCACGGGATGCCGCGCGGACGCGTGCGTCTGATGCCGATGATCGAAAGCCCGGGGGGGGTCGTCGCTGCTCCCGCGATCGCCCGCGAATGCCGCAGAGTCTGCGCGGTCGGCTTCGGGTCCGAAGACTTCGTCGCGGAATTGGGCGTGGCCCGGACGCGAGAGGGGGGCGAAGTCGCGTTTGCGCGCGCCGGGGTGAGTCTGGCCGCCCGCGCCGCGGGGGTCGATCCGATTGATGGGATTTACGCCGACTTTCGCGATGAAGCGGGTTTGCGCGCCGACACCGCGGAGGCCCGCCGGCTCGGGTATGCGGGCAAGATGGTGATCCACCCGGCGCAGGTTGCGCCGGTCAACGAGGTGTTGGCTCCGACCCCCGATGAAGTCGAACGCGCCCGTCGCGTCGCCGCAGCATTCGAGGAGGCACGGGCGAAGGGGTACGGAGTGACGGTCGTCGATGGGGCGATGGTCGACCTGCCGGTCGCCCTGCAGGCGCAGCGGGTGCTCGAGCGGGCTCGGCGTCCGGCCAGCTGATCCCGCCGGTCACTGAGGCAGCCGGCGAAGGGGAATGGGTCGTCCGGAAAAATCCCGGCACCAGGTGAGCCCCAAATCCCTGACCACGACGCCCCGCCGGACAATGTGGACCGGCGCCTCCGTTTGCAGCACGCGGCACCCATCGCTTAGATTGACCTTGAGCGGATACCGCGTGTCGCTGATGAACAACCCGTCACGCCCCCGCAAATCCCCCCACCGGGTCCAGAAGACATACTGGTCTCTGCCCGTAACGGTCGTGACCGGGTACCGCCCGCCCGTAGCAAAGTCGAACTGGGCGATCACCTGGTACTGCTCGCTCGTCACGAAGAAGGGTCCGTGGGCGTCCCGGGCGGCAACCGCCGTGATCTCTCGAGCCGCCTGCGGCCATCCATAATAATCCACCGTCGGATCGACGCCCGCGGGCAGAAGCGGGGTATCCACAAACGGGATCGCGTGGACCGCGATCGTGATCAGGGCGGTGGAACCAAGCACGGCTGCGGCAGCACCCCGCCACGTCCCGGGCCACATCTTCCACGGGCGCTCGGTCGCGAGTCCCGCCAGAGCTATCGCCGCCGTGGCATAAGCGGGGGCGGCCCAGTGGCCTTTGATGTGCCCCAGCAGGCTCGCCGCGAACATCCCTCCAATCAGGGGAATGGAGACGGCGGCGAGAAAGAGCCACTGATCCTCGCCCGCCGCGCCCCGTCGGGCGGCTACCACGAGGGACCACAGGAGGGTGGGAAACAATAGCGGTGCCAGGTAGATGAACTGGAAGAGCAAGAACACCGGGAAGTTTCCGCCCTCCGCCCAGGCCGGCCGATCAACCACGGTAAACGCGAATGACGCCCACCGGTGCGTGGCATTCCACCACACGACCGGGGTGAAGAGGGCCGCGGCCACGGCGAGCGCATAGTACGGTTCCGGACGGGACAACCACCGCCGATGGCTGGGCGAGAGGGCCAGCCATAGCGCAACGGACGCGGGGAGAATTGCCGCCGTGTATTTGCTGTCGAGCGCGAGCCCGAGCCATGTGCCCGCGGCGAGCCACGCGGGGGCCGCGCTGTGGTGGTTGTCCGGGGCGGCGTCTGTTCGCTCAGCACCCCGCCATACCCACAGGAGGGTCAGGATCCAACACGGACCGAGGGGTCCGTCGGGCGCCGCCAGCACCGCGCCTGCGGAAAAAACCGGGATGAGGTTGAACAGGATCACGGCCGCTGTGGCCGCGGCGTCACGGCCCATGACCTCTCGTGCCAGAACCCACAATGCCAGCGAGGTCGCTAACGACATGAGGATAGCCACGGCGTGGATGGCGAGGGGCGTGGATCCACCAAGGCGCGTGGCCAGCCAGACAAGAAAGGCGATCATGGGGGGATGGTCCACGTACCCGGCCGCGAGATGGCGCGACCATTCCCAATAGAATGTCTCGTCGTCCCCGAGCGGCAGTGCCTGGGCGATCACCAGGCGAAGCACCGTCAGCGCCGCGAGTCCCGTGAGAACGGATCTGGGGATGCGAGACATGCCTGGACAATCCTATCGGAGGATGGTGCGAGCGTCAATTGCGACCCTCGATGACTCGCCGGCAGAGGGCGCAGGTTCCCGGCGAGGAACGGTCCGTCCGCGCCGCGAATCCAGGACCCGTGGCGCGGCCGCGGGACGGCATCGCTGTGGCAATCGACGGTCCGATGGGGTCAGGCAAGAGCACCGTGGCGCGGGAAGTGGCCCGCCGGCTCGGATTTAGTTACGTGGATACCGGCGCCATGTACCGGGCAGCCGCCGTCGCCGCCCTTCGCCGCGGCGTGTCCCCAGATGACGCGCCGGCGCTGACGCGAGTCGCGCAGGAGATGCGGATGGTGATCAAGCCGGCGGCGGATGGGTCAACCCGGGTCCTCGTCGACGGTGAGGACATCACCGCGGCGCTTCGGAGCGTCGAAGTGAACCGAGTGGTCTCGCGGGTGGCTCGGGTCCCGGGCGTCCGGGAGGCCCTGGGGAAACTCCAGCGCGCGTTGGGCGCGTCGGGAAACGTCGTGATGGAGGGGCGGGACATCGGATCCGTGATCCTGCCCGACGCCCCGGTGAAAGTGTTTCTCACCGCGTCTCCCGATGTCCGGGCGCGCCGGCGCCAGGCGGAGCTGGCAGCGGCGGGCTCGGGGGAGATGCTTCCCGTCGACGACGTCCGCCGCATCATCGACGAGGATGACCGCGCGGCGACCACGCGCGAGGTCGCACCGCTCCGGATCACGACGGACGCGACCATGATCGACAGCACGAATCTCACGGTCGATCAAGTGGTCGATCAGATCGTCGCGCTGGTCCGCCGGGCCCGTGGTCTTTAGGATCTCGCGGTGGATTATCCGTAGGCTCCTGCGCCTCTTCTTCGGGTTTACCGTGGTCGGCCGCCATCACGAGCCGCAGACCGGCCCCGTCATCGTCGTCAGCAACCACCTGAGCGATCTGGACGCGCTCGTCATCGGCTCAGCCCTCCGCCGGCCGGTGTCGTACATGGCGAAGGAGGAGTTGTTCACACCTCCGTTGCTGCGGTGGTGGGTTACCGCCTGCGGGGCCTTTCCGGTCCGGCGTGGAGCGCCAGACCGGCGGGCCTTCCGGACCGCGCTCGAGGTGCTGCGACGAGGAGGCGTGCTGGTGATGTTCCCGGAAGGCACCCGGGGACGCGACAGAACGCTGCGGCCGCCCGAGCCCGGCGCGGCAATGCTCGCTCTCCGCACGGGTGCGCCGCTCCTCCCCGCCGCCATCTTGGGGACCGATCTGGTCTTCCCGCGGGATGCGCGCCGCCTGCGCCGGAGTCGCATCACGGTCCGGCTCGGCCTTCCGATTCACATCGGCGGCAGGTCGCACGGGTCGGGCACGGACGGGTCACGGCGAAACCGGGAGGACGTCGAGGAGGTGGGACGCCTCTATATGAGGGAGATCGGTCGCCTTCTAGCCTGAGAGCCACATTCATGGCGCGCCTGAGGCCGTTGGGGCCCTTGCGCTCCCGTGCTGACTGTGCCGTAAACCTCCGGTAACGCTCCGGCAAAGCCCGCTTGACCTGCTTGGGCGAACGCTCGTACAATGGTATTTGTGAGTGGAACACGGCCAGCATTCATCATCTCGCGCTAGGAGGAGGCGAGCGCCGCATGTCTGCAGTGGCCCTTGTGGTCGCGATCGGGTTTGCGTTGCTCGGCTATTATTTCTACGCGAAGCAGCTCGACCGGACGGTGATGAAGACCGATCCGAAGAAAGCGACGCCGGCCAAGCTCTATCAGGACGGCGTCGATTTCATGCCGGCGAGCGGCAGCGTGTTGTTCGGGTACCAGTTCAAGTCCATCGCCGCGCTCGGCCCTATCGTCGGTCCCATCGTCGCCGCGCAGTGGGGATGGTTCCCAGCGATCGTGTGGCTGATCCTGGGCGTCTTTTTCATCGGCTGGATCCACGATTACGCTACGGCCCTCCTCGCGATGCGCAACGAGGGCATGACGATGGGCGGCTTGAGCTACAAGCTCATCTCGCCCCGGGCACGGGGGATCCTCCTGTCGTTCTTGTACTTCTACCTCCTCCTCGTCATGGGTGCGTTTGGGTCGATCGTCGCGGGGATCCTCGCCAACCCCAACGTGCCGATCGGGTTCATCATCCTCACGCTCGCGGGCGTGTTGGCGGGGCACATGACCTACAAGATGCGCCGGGATCTCCTTGGGACGACCGTGCTGACCGTGGTCATCGCGTTCGTCGGCGTCTGGCTGGGCACGACCGGCCTGAACGGGGTGATCAAGGCGATCAACGGTGCGGTCGGCTACACCGCGACCGTGGGCGGCCAGGCCGTACCCAATATCTTCTACATGACCCCGTATGGGCCGATGACGTGGCCGGTCTGGCTGTGGGGCATCCTCGCGCTCGCCTTCTGCTACCTCGGCTCCGTCCTACCGATCTGGCAGTTCGCGCAGCCGGTCAACTACGTCAGCTTCTGGCTGGTCTTCGCCGGGATCGTCGGGTCGATCCTTGGGATCCTGATCCAGCACCCCGGTTTCGGCGATTTCCCGGCGTATGCGGGCTTCTCGGTCCCCGGGATTCTCGCCCCGGGGTTTGCGACGCCCCTCTGGCCGATCCTGTTTGTCACCATCTCCTGCGGGGCGGTCTCGGGGTGGCATAGCCTCGTGTCCACCTCGGGAACGGCGCGCCAGCTCGAGAAAGAAACGGACGCGCTCCCGGTGGCCGGAGGCGCGATGTTCACCGAGTCGGTCCTCGGCGTGCTCTCGCTCGTGTTCGCCGCGGCGGCGTTCGGCAGCTTTGCCGGGTACAAGACGGTGCTGGCCAAGGGGCCTGGTGCCGTGTTCGCCGGCGGTATGGCTCATTTCGTGAACGTCCTCGGCGTCCCGCTGGCGTTCGGGGGGGCCTTCGGCGCGGTCTTCCTCACCGTCATGGCGCTCACGGTGATGCAGCTGGTGCTCCGGTTCATGCGGGTCGCCAGCGCAGAACTGGTGGGCGACGCGCTCCCGGCATTCCGGAATCCGCACGTCGGGTCGATCTTCGCGATCCTGTTCACGCTCGTGATCCTGTGGACCGGCTTCTGGCAGCGGATCTGGATCCTTTTCGGCGGCTCCAACCAGCTCTTCGCCGGTCTGGCGATGATGCTGATCACGGTGTGGCTGGCGCGGGAGCGGAAGCCGTACCAGTTCGCGCTCTGGCCGGGCGTGTTCATGTACGTGACGACCGTAGCGGCCCTCCTGTTCACCGCGTATGTCTCGGTCGAAGCGGCCTTGAAGCCCGGTCTCTCCGGCGCGTTCATCTTCGGGAACTTGCTGGCCGGAGCCATCGGGCTCGTGCTCGCGGTTCTGGCGGTGCTCCTGGCCGCCGACGGCCTCGGCTCGTTCTCTCGGGCGCGGCAGCTCCGGCCGCTGCACGCGTAAGCCTCGGACGTAGCAGGTGCCTGGCGCGCCCTCGGGCCGCACGAAGGCCCGGGGGCGCGCGCAAGACTGGGGGAGTGTGATGGCCAAGCCCTTGCGAGTCGAGGTGGTCTCCCATATCCTCTCCTCGTTCGACCACTGCGCCCACTGCCAGGTCTTTCTCAACGAGGCCGGGGTGGGACAGCAGGTGCACCGCGAAGATTTCAGCGCGTTCCCCGACGACGTGCGCGAGGAGTACGAGCGCCTCTTGACCCTCGTCGCGAAGCTGAACCGGAGATTCGGCGGCCGGGTGCAGTTTAAGATCCTGGACCCGCAGACCATCGAGGGCGTGTGGAAATCGCTCCGGTACTGGATCCGCCGGTACCCGGCCTTCCTTATCGATGGGGAGAAGCTGGTGGGGTGGGACGAGAACGCGCTCACCCACCGCATCGAAGCGCATCTGAGCGGAGCTGCCGCGCGCGCCTGAAACGGAGGAGTGGGATGGGAGAGGGGAGGGGGTTCTTCGGAGGGCTGCGGCGCCAGATCCTGGACTTCATCTACGGGATGTCGACGCATGAAATGACCCGGCAGGCGCTCAAGACCCGGGGCAGTATGGAGCACCTGTTCATCCTCATCACGATGGGGGACCTGCTGGGCGTGCCCATCCTGCCGCCGTACTACTCCCTGCGGCTCCTTCCGTACGTCGTCCCCCAGATCTCCACATGGAAGCGGAGGATGCTTCGCGAGAAAGACCTCACGGACGCGCTTGCCTGACCCCGACTCTGGCACCACAGGTACGACGCCGGCCTCCCTGGCCCGGATCTTCACCGATAATCCGGACCGCCGTTACATCATGTTCGGCGGCAAGGGCGGGCTCGGGAAGACGACGTTTTCCGCTGCCACGGCGTACCACCTGGCCCGGCAGGGACACCGCGTGCTGGTGTTTTCCGTCGACCCCCAGGCCTCGCTCTCGGACATCTTCCAGCGCGACATCTTTGGCAAAGGCCCGGTCGAGGTCATCCCCGGATTGTTCGCGCAGGAGATCGATGCCGACCGCCGGATCAAGGCCTACCAGCAGGAAATTCGTCAAAAGATCTTTGACATGTATGGGTTCGACCAGATCCCCGACGAGATCGAGAACTACATCCAGGCCGCGGCCGCCGAGCCGGCGATGGAAGAGAGCGCCATCTTCGACGAGGTCGTGGACATTGTCGTCGCGGGCAACTACGACTACTACATTTACGATCTGGTGCCACTGGGACACGCCCTCTATTACCTGAGCATGGCGAAGGTCTACGACGAGTGGATCGAGCGGATCACGAAGCTGCGGGCGGAGATGCGAGAGTACGAGGAGATGGCCGCCCGTATGAAGCGGGAGGCGCAGCAGCTCGACGAGGACAAGATCCTGGGGGAGCTGCAGTACATCCGCAACCGCATCAGCACATCGTCGCGGATCCTCACCGACAAAGCCAAGACGGCGTTCTTCTTTGTGCTCGTCCCGGAAGAGATGATCCTCATCGACACGCAGAAGGCGGCGCAGCTCTTCAGCAAGTTCAACGTCCCGATCAGCGGCTATATCGTCAACCGGGTGCTGCCGGCCGAACTGGCGCGTCAGCAGATCCCACCGTACCTGCGGAACCGGCTCCAGATGCAGGGAGCGTATCTCGACAAGATCACGACCCTGTTCGGGTCCGAGGTGCTGGCCCACATTCCAGAGTTCGAGCGGGACATCACCGGGCTGCCGATGATTGAGCGCATGGCGGCGGCGATGTTTGGCGGCGCGGCATGACGCAAGCGCCCCCCGCGGGGGCGGTGGTGACGGCGGACCGCCCGGCCCCGGCCGCGGCCCCTCAAACGTTGCGGGAGTTCCTGGACGCCCACCGCGCCCTCAAGTACCTTTTCTTCGGCGGCAAAGGCGGGGTCGGGAAGACCGTCCTGGCCGGTGCTGGGGCACTCGGCCTGGCCACACATGGCCGGCGGACCCTGCTCGCCAGCACGAACCCCGTGCACAGCCTGAGCGGCATGCTGGACCAGGACGTGTTCGGGGCACCCACGCCGGTCCGCGGCGTCCCGGGATTGACCGCCTACGAGATCGATACGCGGGAGACGATCGAGAAATCCCGGCGGGAGATCCGGGAAAAGATCGACTATTTCCTGAAGTATGCGGAGATTCGGACGAAGGCGGATGAGTTTGTCGAGTCGGCGACGATGAATCCGGCGTTCGAGGAATCCGCCATGTTCGAGAACATGATCGACCTCATGTTCAAGGACGAATACGACGCCTACGTGTTCGACACGGCCCCGACAGCAAACGCGCGCCGCCTCCTGGGTATGTCGTCCGTCTATTCGCTGTGGGTGAACAAGATGGTGCAGAGCCGGCAGGAGGCGACGTCGCTCCGCAAAGCCCTCTCCTATTCGAAGCGGGAGGACGAACCCGATCCGCTGATGGACTACCTCCTGAACCTCAGGGTACGGATGGCCCACGCCAAGAAGCTGCTCACGGACGCCGCGAAGACCGCGTTCTTCTTCGTCACCCTTCCGGAGGCGCTGCCCATCGCCGTGATCCGCCGGTTCATCGCCTGGTTCAAAGACTTCGGCATCCCGATTGGCGGCGTCATCGTCAACGGGATCATCCAGCGGGACCAGGTGGGCACCGATGCTCCCGTATTCGTCCGGAATCGGGTGGAGATGCAGGCCGGGTATCTGCGGGAGATCGACCAGAGCTTCCCGGGGATGGTCCGCGCGCGGCTCCCGCTCCTCGAGACAGAGGTGCGCGGCCTGGACGCGCTCACGCGGTTGAGCCGTCTGCTGTCCGCCTGACCGGGGCCCGAATCCGCCTGTCAGCCCGTCTGATGGCTGTTCCCGCGCTTCACCGTCTGGCCGCGAAGAACGTCGTCGTTGGTCAGACCGATTTTCTTTCCCTGCCGCTCCCGGTCCCCTGGCGCGTCACGCGCGCCGTCGTCACCCCAGAAGTCGCCACCACGATGCGGACGGAGTCGCGGATCTGGGTCGCGTCCGGAGAGACCCGGCACGTGATCTTCGACCGGGAGCAGAACCGCGGCCTCGACCTGGTCGTCCGGATCTCTCAGGGCAGCCCACGCCTTCGAGGGCGGGGCCGGCAGGTGCTGGAGGAGGGTCTGGCCCTCGTAGGCGGCCACGAGGCGCGATACCGGATCATCCGGCGCCGGCGGGGGTTGTTCATGCGGGGAGACGAGGAAACCTTGCTGGTCGCCTTCACCTGTGTAGTCACGGCGCGCGGTGTCGCCGTCGAGATCGCCGGCCCCTCCACGGTCGACGAACTGCGGGAGTTTCTGCGCGTGCTGGCCGGGGTGGAGTGCCACTGAGCCAAGAGAATACTGATCCGCGTTTTCAACGCTCGTCCACCCGCGCCACACCCGTCCAATCATCGCGTCCCTCCTTCCAGACGCCGCGCCACCGCGGCCAGTCCGTCCAGGATCGGTCCCAGGGGAGTCTCCGGGGGAGGGAGAGGGAGCCCCACCTGCACCGCCGCGGTTCCGCGCCGCACGGAGACCTGAGCCAGGCCGGGAACTGCGGGGGTAAGGCTCCGCAGAAGGTCCTTCCCCAGTTCCTCGGGTTCCTGCGTCCGGCGGGCGGCGATCGTAAACGTCTGCCCGCGGTCGACGACTCTCCATCCGTCCGCCTCGGTAAGCGCGCGCATCGCGGCCTGCCCGAATGCGCTCTCCCGCGCTGCAATCTCCAGGTCCGCGCGGGCCGGATTGCGGAGCGTGATCCGCAGGACGGCGAAATCCTGCCGGCCCCGAAGCCGGTGCCAGAGCCACAGCGGCGTAACCTCGCGCGGCTCCAGGAGCACAGTCATCTGGAGGTCGAGGATGTCGGGCCGCGGGTGCGGCTGGCGAATGAGGACCCCCGACGTGCCGAACGTCTGGATCGTCGCGTCATCCGGGAGATCCCGAAATGCCTGGCGGGCCCACCGCGTGAGCGACCAGCGGAGCCGGCGGTTCACCGACGAGCCCCAGACGTATCCCGCGACCATGAGTAAAGATAGGCCGATCGCGAGTACCGTGCCCGGAGGGGTGGTGCCCATCTCAGGCGGAAGGCTGGGTCGCCCGGCGCATGCGCCGAGAGTTCGGGGACGCGCCCGAGGGCTCCTTGGGCCGACGCGGGACCTCGACAACGATAGCGTTTGCCCCTATGATGAGAAAGGCCTAGCGGGTGGCGGCGGGGCACAATGAAAATTATCATCGCCAAACACATGGGGTTTTGCGGGGGAGTCCGTCGGGCGGTGGATATTGCCCGAAAGACCGCGGAGTCAGCCGGCGGCTCCGTCGCTACGTGGGGGCCGTTGATTCACAATCCACAGGTCGTCGGGCGCTTGGAAGAGGCCGGCGTCCGGGTCGCGGAACACGACGAGGATTTGCGCGGGGACGCGTTTGTCGTCTCGGCGTATGGGGTTGAGCACACCGTCCTCGATGCGGCCCGCGCCCGAGGGATGACGATTGTGGACGCCACCTGTCCCGTGGTGATCCGCGCCCACGCGCTCGCCGAAAAACTGGCGGCGGAAGGGTACCAGGTCATCTGCGTCGGCGACCACGGGCATCCCGAGATGGTGACGCTCAAGGAGATGCTGGGGGACCGGGTCACCGTCGTGCACACGCGGGAGGAGGCGGCCCGCGTGAAGATCACCGGTAAACTCGGCGTGCTCTCCCAGACGACGCAGTCACAGGACAACTTCCGCGAGATCGTCGGCGACCTCACACTCCGCGTCCGGGAGCTCAAGGTGCTCAATACCCTCTGCCCCGCCATCACGGTCCGGCAGGAAGAAACGGACGTCATGGTCAACGAAGTCGAGGTACTGCTCGTCGTCGGCGGCCACGGGAGCTCCAACACGACTCGCCTGGCCGAGATCGGGCGCGCGGAGAAGATTCCGACCTACCACATCGAAACCGCGACGGAGATCTCCCCCACCTGGTTCGGCGGCGTCGCCACCGTCGGTGTTGTGTCGGGCGCGAGCACGCCGGACTGGATCATCAAGGACGTCCTCCTCCGCCTCCAGGACCTGGGCGGCAACTGATCCGCGCGTCTGGAGGCTCCCCCGGGACCACGTCCACTAATACGCCGATGTCCACGTACCGCCGGCCGGTCGTGGCGATCGTGGGGCGGCCCAACGTCGGCAAGTCTGCCCTGTTCAACCGGCTCTTGGCGCGCCGAGTCGCCATCGTCGAAGACACCCCAGGCGTGACCCGAGACCGCCTCCAGGCGCCGTGTGAGTGGGCGGGACGCGAATTCACGCTGGTGGACACGGGGGGCCTGGTCCCGGGTAGTACCGAGTCACTGACCGCCGAAGTCCGCCGTCAGGCAGAGCGCGCCATCGAGGATGCCCAGGTGGTGCTCTTCGTAGTCGATGCGCCCGAGGGCCTGACCCCGCAGGATGAAGAAATCGCCGATCTGCTGCGCCGGCGGAACCGCCCGGTGCTGCTCGTGGCCAACAAAGTGGACTCGCCGTCCGCCGCGCTCGACGCGTACGAGTTCCACGCCCTCGGTCTGGGGGAGCCGCTCATTGTCTCCGCGGTGCACGGGCTCGGCACCGGCGACCTCCTGGAAGCCATCGTGGCCGTGCTGCCCTCCGCCGAGCCTGCCCCTGATTCCATGGAGCCGGTGCGCGTCGCCATCCTCGGCCGCCCCAACGTCGGCAAGTCTTCCCTCGTGAACGCGCTTCTCGGAGAGGAACGCGTCGTCGTAGATCCGCGGCCGGGTACGACGCGCGATGCCGTCGATATCTTCCTGGAGTACGATCGCCAGCCTGTCGTGCTGATTGATACGGCCGGCCTGCGCCGCCGCAGCCGCGTAGAGGAGCCGGTGGAGTTCTACAGTACGCGCCGCGCCTACGATGCGCTGGCCCGAGCCGATGTGGCCGTGCTCGTCGTGGACGCAACGGAGGGTATCACGGATCAGGATCAGCGGATCGCCCGCGCCGCCTATGACGCGGGCCGCGGGGTCGTGGTGGCCGTCAACAAATGGGATCTCCTGACCGGCTACACGCCGCACCAGGTGGAACGGGTCGCCCAGGAGCGCCTCCGATTCCTCGGAGGAGTGCGGGTCTGTGTGACCTCCGCGCTTCATCGCACGGGCATTGGCCCGCTCATGCAGGCCGTTTTCCAGGCCGCGGCCGCGCACGGACGGCGGATCGCCACCGGCCCGCTCAACCGCACAATCGAGCAGGCGGTGCGGAAGTCTGAGCCGTCCGCGGATGCTCGGGGCCGGCGCCTGCACATCTATTACGCCACGCAGCCCGAGACCCACCCTCCGACGATCGTGCTTTTTGTCAACAACCCGCCGCTGCTCACCGAAGAGTACCGCCGGTACCTCGAGCACCGGCTTCGGGACGCGTTCGATCTTGTAGGGACGCCGATCCGATGGGTGCTCCGCGGAAGGAACGCCCCCTCGCCCGCACGAACCACCGGCTAAGCGGGAGGGACGGATGCCTCTTGCGCTCATCGTTCTGAGTTATCTCATCGGTGCGGTCCCGACGGGGCTGCTTCTGGTTCGCCTCCTCAAGGGCGAGGACATCCGGCAGCTCGGGAGCGGCAACATCGGCGCGGTCAACGTCCTCCGCGTGGCGGGAGTCGGGACCGGCATTGCCGTCCTCATCGTGGACATCCTCAAGGGGCTCGTCCCCATTCTCCTCGTCACTCGGCTCGGGTCTAATCCCTGGACGGTCGTGCTCTGCGGCATCGCCGCGATCGCCGGCCATAACTGGTCGGTGTTCCTCGGATTCCAGGGCGGCAAGGGGATCGCTACCTCATACGGTGTCCTCATCGGCATGTCGTGGCCTGCGGCGGCCCTGGCGGCGGCCGTCTGGGTGGCCGTCGTGGCCGTGACCCGGTACACTTCCCTGGGTTCGCTTCTGGGCGTCGCGTGCATCCCGTTTGCTCTCTGGTGGCTGCATCAGCCGGCGGAGTATGTGTACTTTGGGATCCTCGCGGCACTCTTTGCGATCTACCGCCACCGGGGAAACATCCAGCGCCTCGTCGCCGGGAGCGAGCTCCGGATCACCGATCGCGGAACCCCGAGGGGGTAGGGTGCACGTCCTCTGTTATGGGGCGGGGGCGGTTGGGTCCCTCGTCGCCGGGCGGCTCTCCGAGAGCGGCGCAACGGTTACCCTGCTGGCCCGGAGGCCGCACGTCGCTGCTATCCGCACCTGGGGGCTCAAGCTCGAGACCCCGTCCGGTCGCATTGTGTGCAAGAAGGTGGACTCCATTACTTCCCTGGAAGATCTCTCGACCGCGCCCGATCTCATTCTACTGACCGTCAAGGCCTACCAGACAGAGGAAGCCCTCAGCAATCTCTCCGCCCTGGTCGCGGGAGGCGCGCGAATCCTGTCGCTGCAGAACGGCATTGGGAATGAAGAGATGATCG